>Ga0180438_10005398_pt1 | contig 17805 bp, 12 predicted proteins | sample SS_ome_12_FD_132455 | JGI IMG/M metagenome (GOLD analysis project Ga0180438, IMG submission 132455) | Hypersaline lake sediment archaeal communities from the Salton Sea, California, USA - SS_3_D_2 metaG | ecosystem: Environmental > Aquatic > Non-marine Saline and Alkaline > Hypersaline >...
ATTTGAGCGTGATGTAGCGCATCCAAGTCAGATGAAAGATGTAGAGCGTGCTGTTGATCGCATTGTGCAAGCAATTGAGAAACAAGAAAAAATACTTGTATGTGGAGACTATGACGTTGATGGTGTCACTTCTTCTGCGATGATGCTTGCTTGTTTGATGCCGCTCGGCGCGCAGATCAATTTCTTTTTGCCTCATCGTGTCAAAGATGGGTATGGATTATCGGTCAAAACAGTTGAGCGTGCTGCTGCAAATGGGTATACGCTTCTCATCACCGTGGATAACGGTATTACCGCTTTTGAGCCAGCAAAGCGTGCAAAGGAGCTGGGGGTTGATCTGATTATTACCGATCATCACCGTCCACACGAAGAGGTGCCTGACGCTTATGCCATCGTAAATCCGAACCAGGAAGATTGTTCCTATCCATTTAAAGTATTAGCCGGTGTTGGTGTTGGCTTTAAAATCCTTTCGTTGTTGTATGAAAAAAAGAACATGAAGTTGCCAGATAAGGTCTATGAGCTATTGATGCTGGGAACGATTGCTGACGTGGTGCCGCTTAAAGGAGAAAATCGTTTTTGGGTGCGCCATGGCTTGCAGTATGTCAATCGTGTGCAAAGCTATGCCTTTAAGGTGCTCAAGCAAAATGGCAAGGTTACCAAAGCGCAGATATCTTCTACTGATATTGGGTTTTCTATTGCCCCGCAAATTAATGCCTTGGGGCGTTTGCAGGATGCACGTGATGGGGTAAAGTTTTTAATTGGGCAAGATACGCAGCAGATAGAAAATGTTGGGCGCGTGTTGCTTGAATTGAATGAAGCACGTAAAGAAATTGAGCGCTCGATCTATGCACAGATTTGCAAGAAGGTGGAAGAAAAAGAGATTGATCTTGATAAAGAAAATATTATTATTGCTGCAAGCGATTCGTGGCCTCCTGGCGTTATTGGTTTGGTGGCGTCACGTATTGTTTCTACGTTTGGCAAGCCAACGCTGTTGTTTCATCTAAGCAAAGATGGCCTTGCAAAAGGTTCATGCCGATCAATTCCTGCATTTAATATGTTTGATGCATTATATGAAAACAAAGCTATGCTCAAAAGTTTCGGCGGCCATTCATTGGCGGCTGGTCTTGCATTGCCTATTGATCAGCTTGCAACACTCAAAGAAAACCTTGAACAACGCATCGCTCAGGTATGCACGCCATATGACCTGCAACAAAAATTGACGCTTGATGCGCAAGCGCACTTGAGTGATCTGACAAGTAAGTTTATGCATGACCTTCAGAATCTAGAACCCTTCGGAAATGAAAACAGGCAGCCCTATTTTTGCTTTAATGACGTTGTCATGGTGCAGCGACCCCAGCTGCTAAAAAACGCGCACGTTAAGTGCGTATTGTTTGCGGACGGTGTAATCAAGCCAATCATCTTTTTTAATCGACCTGAACTCTTTGAGTTACTGATTGCACAGGGCGAGGAGCCATTTCATGTGGTGGCACAAGTGATGGAAAATCACTGGAATGGGCGCGTTTCGATTGAGTTATCAGGTGTTGATGTTGCCCTTTCTGGCAAGTGGCAAAAGGAAGCTGTATGATTATTACTATTGATGGTCCTGTTGCAAGTGGCAAATCAACTGTGGCGTGTTTGCTTGCGCAACACTTAGGCGCACTCTATCTTAATTCTGGTTTGTTGTACCGCGCTTTAGCATACTTTTTGTCTGAGCAAGGATACACTCCTGAGCAGATGCAACATATGACAATAGAAAAAGTTAAACAATTGGTTGACGTTGCAAAGTTTTCCTATGTGTATGATGATGGCCATGCATCGATACGCTATGATGCGCGGGATCTTACTCCATTACTAAAGAATGCCGTGATTGATCAGGCAGCTTCTTGCTTGAGTACGGTGCCTGCAGTGCGTGCATTCGTGAATGATATATTGCGTGCAACAGCGCATGGGCATACAGTGGTGATTGATGGTAGAGATGCTGGTTCAGTGATCTTTCCTGATGCAACGCACAAATTTTTTTTAACGGCGTCACCACATGTGCGTGCGCAACGTTGGCAAGCAGATCAAGCGCAACGCGGTAATCAGTATACGTTGCAAGAAGCGTTGGCTGAAGTTAATAAGCGTGATGAACGAGACAGCACACGTGCTGTGGCACCATTATCGGTACCCGAAGGCGCAGTGCTTGTTTCTACTGATACCGATTCTGTATTACAAGTGGTTGCGAAATTACAGGCTACTCTTTGTTAGCGCCATCGTTATCAGGTAGGAGTAATGGGAGGGCATTTTCTTTTGTTATCTCTTTGTAAGAAGTTATAAAAGTTCTAATAAGATGTGGGTCATCATTGCAAATCATTATCTCGTCGTTCTTATTTTCTACATTAGAAAAACCTTGGACTGTTGCATTCGCTGATCCTGTGACGAGTAAAGAGCGTGCGCGATCACTATTGTGCTCAAAAAGTATTCCTTTTGCATGCATCTTATAGCGACTGTCTCCTTTATTGGGATATATTATGCTTATACTTATGCCCTCTATGCTTAAATTTTTAAGTAAGTTATGTGCTTTTTTATTCTTGATGCACTGTTCATCAACAACTAGGTTAACAGGTATATTTTTTTTACAAACGTTTATCAATGCGTCTGCAAGTTGTTCATAGCTAAATTGATAAAAAAGGCATGAGATACCTTTTTGTTCTTGTTCAATCAGCGTAGTAATGGGATCAATTAAGGGTTTCTCAAGAAGATATGGCACAGTCTTAAGTCCGAACGTGCGATCGAATTTGCGGTAAAAACCGTGCAAGAAATCGTCAGTTTCATCACAAGGACTAAGTTTGGGCAGCGTTTCTATGATTTCCTGCCGCAAGGTGTCTTTTTGATCAGGGTTATTCTTTATTATTTTGAGCGAATTCTTTATGTTTTTTTTGAGGGATTTATTGCGTTCTATTATTGCATTGCGGTCTATTATTGCATTGCGAAGTTCTAGAGTATTTTTTTGTATAAAGGCCTTATTTTCTTCGTTTGGTTCTAGGTTATCAAGATGATGCTTATACATTTGCTCAAGACGCAAGATTTTTTCTGTTGATGTTGATGGTTTAGCTATTTGTTTCGTGATCTTGGCCATACATGTGCGGCGTACATTCTGGGATATGATTAGTGTATCATCATTGGCAGCAGCATAAAGGCTTATGGTGACCAATATAAGCAGGGGCAGCATCTGTCTTGTTTTCATAGTATTTTCTCCATTTATAGTTGTGTTCAGGCAAAATCATTTTATGTATTACCATAATGTACCATGATTATTTCTAATTGCCAAGTGATATATAGGGTTGAAATCCTTCATTCAATAGTGATGGTCATGCTATACTCGCAATAAAGGAGGTACGTATGAAACGAATATATGTTTTTCTATTTGTAGCAACAACGCTCTTAGCGCAATTTGCTGGCCCGGGAACGGTAATGGTGCGCAATCAATCAGGGCAGCGTATTTGGGCTGCGCTGTATATACAGCATAGCCTGGATGCTCGGCGTATAGGGCAAGTGCGTGAATTGTCTGGCGATGAAACATTTGATCTGCCGCCGGTAGATAAAGATGGCAGGCGTTATATTTTTATTTCACGTCACAAGAAGTTGTTAACGGAAACTATTAACAGACCGATGGATAAAGTTGGTATTAAACGTCTTGCAGTGGGCACTGTAAGTTTTGGGCGTGTGCAAAATCTTATTATTGTAGATGAGACAAATATACCGCCAGATGTACAGGAATAAATACGTACTAAAAAAAGCCGGTTATGACCACCGGCTTTTTAAGTATCAAGCTTAGAGCTGATTGATGGTAGCTACGTCAGCAAGCTCTTTTGGATGAGCATCAGGCTCATCATGTTGCGTTACGTCAGCATCAGCATCAATGTTTTCACATGGATCGCATGGATTGCATTTGTTACGTGTATCGCAGCATTCCATTTGGTCATTGCAACGGTCCATAATTGATACGCATCCTTTACGGCAACCGCACGCAGGAAGCAATGCAATGCTGAGCAAACACAAAATTGAATACAATAGGCTTCTTTTCATGTGCACTATCTCCACATTTTGATGATAAACAGATATTACTTTCTAGCTCTTTTAGTTATACCTGTTTTATTTTTTTTTTCTATCTTTTTAAAGGTATCAGGTGCAAAAGCAGCCTGAATAACTTCATCCATTGTGCGAACAAAAATGAGCTGCATGTCTTCAAGAGGCGTGTCCTTGAGTACTTCCTGAATGTCATCATAGTTTTCGTGCGGCACAAGGACCGTTTTCATGCCATGTTGTTTTGCGGCAAGTAACTTCTCTTTTAAGCCGCCAACAGAAAGTACGCGTCCTTGCAGCGTGATTTCACCAGTCATTGCCACATGTGGCATCGTTGGCTTTTTCGTAAGAGCTGAAATCAATGCTGTGCAGATAGTGATACCTGCTGATGGGCCATCTTTAGGCGTTGCCCCTTCAGGAATATGAATATGAATATCGCGATTATTATAAAAGCCTTTTGGTAGACTTAATTCAGTATTGCGCGAACGAATATAGCTCAATGCTGCATGAGCAGATTCTTGCATTACTTCGCCTAGCTGGCCAGTTAGGGTCATATTACCTTTACCTGATAATGCAGAGGTTTCAATTTCAAGTACATCGCCACCAAACTCTGTCCATGCCAAGCCGGTGACTAAGCCAATGCGGTCAGTACGATCATTCAAGCTTGTTTTTTTGAATGTGGGATACCCAAGCCATTCTTGCAAAAGCTTAGGGGTTACGCTTACTGAAGTTTTAGTCTTATCTTTAAGGAGAATTTGAATTGCCTTACGCATGAGCTTTGCAAGAATGCGCTCAAGCTGACGAACGCCAGCTTCTTTTGTGTACTCGTTAATAATCTTGAGTAATTGTATATTTGTAAGCTTAAATTGCTTTGCGGTCAACCCATACTCTTTGAGGTTTTTAGGCAGCAAGAATTGACGAGCAATTTCAAGCTTCTCATTTTCGCTATACCCAGAAAGCGTAATGATCTCCATACGGTCAAAGAGCGGATAAGGAATGCCTTCCATCATATTAGCCGTAGCGATAAACATAACTTTCGACAAGTCATAGCCTACATCAAGGAAGTGATCAACAAATGTTTTGTTTTGTTGTGGGTCAAGCACTTCAAGTAATGCAGATGCAGGATCGCCTTGCATATCGCGGGCCATTTTATCGATTTCATCAAGCAAAATAACGGGATTTTGTGTTTTGGCTTTTTTCATCGCTTGAATGATTTTACCAGGCAATGCGCCAATGTACGTGCGGCGGTGCCCACGTATTTCGGCTTCATCTTTGATACCGCCAAGTGAAATACGCACAAACTCACGACCGGTACTGCTGGCAATAGATTTTGCCAATGAGGTCTTACCTACTCCAGGAGGGCCGACTAAGCAGATTACAGGTGATCGCTCAAGCGACTTAGAGAATTTACGTGCTGCCAAGAACTCAATGATACGTTCCTTTGCTTTTTTAAGCCCAGCGTGGAAAGTATTGAGGATACGTTCGGCTTGTACGAGGCTTATGGTATCTTTTGAAACATTGTTCCATGGGAGTGAGAGGACCCAATCCACATAGTTGCGGCTGACCACTGCCTCAGAAGAGAGTGAGGGCATTTGCTCAAGGCGACGTAGCTCTTTTTCCACCTTTTCTTTAGCTTCTTCAGTAAGGCCAATTTTTTGAGTTTTTTCGCGCAATGCACTGATTTCTGCAGATTGGTCTTCGCGGCCAAGTTCTTTTTGAATAGCTTTCATCTGCTCATTCAAATAGTATTCTTTTTGGTTTTTTTCTACTTGGGTTTGAATGTGCCCACGAATTTTTTGCTCAACGGTGAGAATCTCGATTTCCCGCTGCATAAAGCTGCACAGTTTGAGCATGCGCTCTTTTAAGTTTTGGAGCTCAAGTATCTCTTGCCGCTCAGGGACGCTCAGGTTAAGGTGTACTGCGATGGTATCGGTAATATAATCAATGTCCTCGGGCGAATGTACGTTGCCAACCAGGTCAGTGGGCATTTTTTCGCTCATCTTTGCGTAGTGCAAATAGAGGTCTTTCAGCTGACGCCAGAGCGCTTGCAGTTCTACTTCTGTGTCCACCTGTTCGGTAGGTAGATCTTCGCACTCAGCACCCCATAGATTATTTTCAAGCTCTACAGAGGTAACGATATGAGCTCGGCAGATACCTTCGGCAAGTATTTTTAGGGCGCCATTTGGCATGCGCATAACCTGCAAAATAGTAGCCTTTACCCCTACGTGATAGACATCATCAATGGTAGGGTTTTCCGTCTCTGGGTCTTTTTGCGTAGTGATAAAGAGGGTCTTTTGCTGTTTTAAAGCATATTCCACCGCTTTTACGGAACTTGCACGTCCCACAATGATAGGGGTAATGCTTTTGGGCAAAATAACGACATTTTTTAGTGGTAATAGCGCAAGTGCAGGAGTATGCTCCTGTAGCATCGTTGCATCTATAACCTGATCTTGGCGCTCAATCATAATATCCAATCCTGTTTTTTAAGTGATTTTTATACTTTTTTAACTATAGTAAGTGGGTGCTTCTACATGAGAGTCCCATTTTTACTCTATTTTACCACGTTTTTGACATTAATGCACGTTCTGTTCAGCCCCAGATTGGGCCAAATAGGGCCCTCCTGGCAGTGCTTGCTCGTCAGGGCATGGGGGAAGTGCAGAGCAATAAGTATAAAGGCGTGAGTAGCAGTTTGTATGCTCGCACTATTTCCTTGTTTTATTAGAGGTAAAGGCATATATTTCTTTTTACAAATGAAATTTCATTTGCTAAGCTAAATGTGTTCGTAAAGAAAATCTGTATAAACCTTTTTTTATAAGGAAGCGTCGATGCTAGGTGGTTTAAAACGCACAGCTCAGGCTATGTGGGGGAAGTTCGAAAGTCGAAAAGAGCTGAATAGGTTCTTGCAGTTGGCCATTATTTTCGGTTTGATTATTGGTGTCTACTGGAGCTTGCGTACTATGAAAGATAGTATTTTTAATGCTATCGTCGGCGGTAAAGATTGGTTGTGGTCAGCAAAAATTTTCTCTCTTGTGGTGAATGTGCCGCTCGTTATTATCTATAGCAAATTGACTGACATCTTTCCACGTCACAAATTTTTCTGCTTTTTGACAGCATTTTATGGTATTGCCACGGCAATCTTTGCATGGGCATTTACCACAGATATTGGTCTTTTAAACACCGTAGCAAGCCCAGATCGTTATATTGGTTGGGCATGGTATGCGTTTGTTGAGAGTTTCGGTTCACTTGTTGTGGCGCTTTTCTGGGCGTTCACTACCGATATCACCAAGCCAGAAGCGGGCAAGCGTGGCTTCCCATTAATTATTCTGTTTGCGCAGATGGCAAACATTGTGTTCCCGTACTTCATGTCAGCAAAACGTCTTGGTTTTGCAAACAGTGCGCCAGTGGTATTTCTTTGCGCAATCTTAATGTTTGTGATTTCACTATTGATGCTTGTGTTTATTCGTGTAACGCCGCCAGAAGACTTGGTTGGGTACCCAGCTGGTAATGTTGAGACTGCTGAAGCAGCTAAAGGTGAGCCGGAAGGCGAGCCAGGCTTCTTTGAAGGGCTCAAGCTCTTGCTGACCGAAGGCTATCTGTTTGGTATTTTCCTTATCATTTCGGTGTATGAAATTATTGTAACTATCATTGACAACCACTTTAAAGTAACCACCTTTGAAAGTTTTGCGGGCGAAAGTCATGTGCAAGACTTGCTTGCGAATTATGCTTCATGGACCGGTGTTGTTGCGTTCTTGTGTGTGCTGCTTGGTATTAACAATATTCAGCGTAAAATGGGTATGACTGCTTCATTATTGGTATTGCCGCCATTGGTGGGTGTCGCAATTATGATGATTAAGTTCCACCCTGAAAACTTGAACGTTGCGTTCTGGATTATGGTCTTCTCAAAAGCGGTGAACTATGCATTGAACCAGCCAACTATTAAGCAGCTCTATATTCCAACGAGTAAAGATACAAAATATAAAGCAACGGCATGGATTGAAACCTTTGGTTCTCGTGCATCAAAAGCGATGGGTTCAGCGTTTGCAGGATTGCGACCACATTTAGGCATTGCACAATTCTTGACCGTCTCTGCATCGCTCTCTATGGGCTTTATTGGGATCTGGATTGTGATTGCAATGTATGTTGCTAAAAAATATAACAAAGCAGTCGCTGAAGATACGGTTGTCTGCTAGTTACATGGTAATATGAGAGGTAAAAAGAGTCTTTCTGTTCAGGTTTTGTGCAGGAAGGCTCTTTTAGTTTTTAATGAAGCGTGTGTGGTAGTTTGATGGTAATATTTTTAGTGTAGGATGGGTGTTTGATGACCGCCAAAGCCGCAACCGTTTTAGATACGCCTGAAATAAGTGCACAATATGAGCAACGTAAATTTTTATTGCTCGGATGCACCTTCTTCTTTGTTATTGCTGCCTATACGCTCATACAAGCGTTAAAAGATTCAATTTTTGCCCACATAGTAGGCAAAGAGATGATTCCATACGCGCGCTATGTTGCCATGTTTTTATTAATGCCGGCAATTGTCTTTTATGCTCGCTTGGTAGATAAGTGGCGACGTTATTACCTGCTCTGCTTTTATGCTGGGCTCTATGCCGTTATGAGTTTGGTATTTTGCTACTTTATTGCCGATCCAGTTATAGGTATTGAAAATACCAATGAAAGTAAGTGGCGCCTATTTGGATGGTTCTTTTATTTTTTTAGTGAAGGGTTTTCTCCGTTTGTGGTGAGTGTCTTTTGGGCATTTGTGAACTCAGTGAGTAGTCCAGATAGTGCAAAATTGCGATATGGCACCATCACTGCATTTTCAAAAATAGGTGGTATGTTTAGTGCAGGTATGTGCTGGATGCTGCTTCGCTGGCGCGATGCACAAGGTGTGTGCGTGTTGAGTGATACGGTGAATCACCAGATCATTTTGATCACTGCCACGGTATTTTTGTGTGCGATTCCGCTTATGATTGCCTATCTTATGTATGCCATTCCGGGTCGTTATTTACACGGTTATGAAGCGGCATATAAGGTAGAGAAAATAAAGAAAAAAACAGGGACCGCAGATACTGGCGTGTTTGCTGGTGTGAAGATGCTTCTTAAGTATCCCTATGTGTTGGGTATCTTTGGCATGGTATTCTTTTATGAAGTGCTTGGCACTGTGATTAGCTATCTTCGTATTGCAGTTGCAAAAGAAGAGGCATCGTGCTTGTCGGATGTTTCAGCAATGCTCTTTAAGATGATGTTCTTGACGCATTTTGTTGGTTTTTTCATTTCGTTCTTTGGTACACGTACGTTGCTCAAAAGGTTGGGCGAGCGCAGATGTCTGCTTTTGATTCCGGGTATTATAGGTATTGTTTTGTTAATTTTTATGCTTAATACGCGTAATCCAGAAGTGGTAGTGTTTGCTTTTGTGATGCTTAAGTCAGTGAACTATGCCTTTAGTTGGCCGGTCCGAGAAAGTTTATATATTCCAACGGTCAAAGAGATTAAGTTCAAATCCAAATCATGGATTGATGCTTTTGGATCGAAGTTAGCCAAGGCGTTTGGTGGCAGCTTCCTCATTTTCACTCAATGGTTAGGGCCAGTTATGTTTGTGCCTGCCTACTCTATATTCTTTGTGAGCGCGATCGGTCTTTGGTTTGCGAATGCTTGGTTGCTTGGCAAACGTTTTGATTACGCGGTAAAGTATAATGAGGTAATTGGTCTTGATGTCCAAATTGGCGACATAAAAAGCGAAAGTAAAAGCCTTGAAGAGCAGCAGCCTAAAGAAAGTGCGTAATATTGTGGGGAAACATTGCCTTTCTTGAAGCTTTTGTTACACTAAATAGCGTTATATATAGTTGAATTGCTTGTCCCCTAAGTATTAGGGTGGCCATTATGAAAAAATGTGGCCCAGGGGACAATCGACAAAACCCTGAAGGATTTCTTACATGATTTCATTAGAAAAATTATTTAAAGCTGGTGTGCATTTTGGCCACCAAAAACGTCGCTGGTCTCCAAAAATGGCACCATACATTTGGGGCTACAAAAATAATATTCACCTGATTGATATTTCAAAAACTGCGCTGCAGCTAGAAAAGGCGTCTAAATTTCTTAAAGGCCTTGCATCTGAAGGTAAGACGGTCTTGTGGGTGGGGACAAAGCGCCCGGCTCAAAATGTGATTGAGCAAGCGGCAAAGCGCCTTGATATGCCATATGTTAACCATCGTTGGATTGGTGGTACCTTGAGCAATTTTGCGCAGGTAAAAAAATCGGTAACTAAGTATTTGCACTATAATGATGTATTGGCAAAAGCTGATAAGTATCCACACTACACGAAAAAAGAGTTAAATACCATTCAAAAAGCGGCTGCTCGTTTAGAGCAAAACGTTGGTGGCATTTTGCATTTGAGTTGGCCAGTTGGTGCACTCGTAGTGGTTGACGCCATTAAAGAGCGTTCAGCATTGCGCGAAGCCGCTACTATGGGCGTGCCAGTCGTTGCTTTGGTGGATACTAATGCAGATCCAAGCATGGTTGATATTGTAGTGCCAACAAATGATGACTCTCCTCGTGCTATTCAGGTGCTTGTTGAGTATATGGCTGATGCAGTGGAAGCTGGTCGTCAAGAGCATAAGCAAAAAGTGCAAGAAGAAAAAGAGCAAAAAGAGCTAGAGCGTCTTGCTGCGAAAAAAGAAAAAGAAGCAAAAGCACCAAAGAAAGAAAAAGCTGAGGCTGCTGAGCCAAAAAAAGCAGCTGAAAAAAAGCCTGCGGTAAAAAAAGAAAATAAGGCTAAGGAAGCGGCAGCGCCTAAAAAAGAGGCTGCTAAAAAGCCTGCAGCAAAAAAGCCTGCAGCAAAAAAAACTGAAGCGAAGTCTCCAGCAAAAAAGAGCGCGAAGAAATAACAAAGGCTTGGGATCTTCGGAGAGGTGTCTGAGTGGTCGAAAGAGCACGATTGGAAATCGTGTATGTCCCGAAAGGGGCATCGAGGGTTCGAATCCCTCTCTCTCCACCAACCTACGCCAAGGCTTACGCCTACGCCAAGGATACGGCGCACAGGTCGGTTGGCAGCTTGCCCGACGTAGTAAGCAACTTGAGTTGACACGTAGTCGGGGCCAGTTTTTTAGTGAGTCGCTTCATTTGACATGAATTGAAACAAAAGTTTGGGAAAGCATATAAGAAGCATGCTGCTTAATCTGTCAGGTCCGAAAGGAAGCAGCAGGAGTAGTGTTTGCTTTTGTATGTGCTTTCCCTTTTTGACTATGTAAGTATGCGTATGAATTTAGATAAACAAAAGACACAGTTGAATCTCGCTCGTAAGTGGCGGTCACAAAGCTTTGACCAAATTATTGGTCAAGATGTGTCTGTGCGCATACTCAAAAATTCACTCTATCTTAATCATTTTTTCCCTGTATATCTGTTTGCAGGTCAGCGTGGCTGTGGTAAAACCACGACAGCGCGTGTATTTGCAAGTGCGATTAATTGTGAGCAATTTGATCACTTTCGTCAAAACCCGAAAGAGCAAGTGATACCTTGCTTGCACTGTGCATCATGTAAAGCAATGCTCGCAGGCAAGCATCCGGACTTTATCGAAATGGATGCAGCATCGCATACGGGTGTGGATAATGTGCGTCAAATCATTGATGCTTCATCGTTACTACCGCTTATGGGGCGTAAAAAAATATATTTAATTGATGAAGCCCATATGTTAAGCAAAGCGGCATTTAACGCCTTTTTAAAAATTTTAGAAGAGCCGCCTGCATCAGCGCTCTTTATTTTAGCAACGACTGATACACAAAAGATTATCGAGACAGTACGTTCTCGTTGTTTTCAACTCTTTTTCAAGTCTATAGACAGCACCGTATTGTTGGGGCATTTGCAGAATGTATGCCAGCAAGAGCAGATTGTGTATGATGATGAAGGCTTATCATTGATTATCTCTGAAACAGAAGGATCTGCGCGCGATGCATTAAATATGCTTGAAAGTGTCCGTTTTTCTGCTGCTCGCGTTGATAAGCAAGCAGTTCTGCACGTATTAGGTCACATTGATAACGAGCGCCTTTTTGCCTTATTAAAACATGTGCTCAATAAAGATGTTCCTAGACTTTTAAAAACGTTGCATGCTATTGATCGTTCACAATGTTCAGCTGCCTTTATGTGGCAACATTTTTTACGTCTTTTGCACACGTGTATTCGTATTAAGCATGGTATTACCACTGATGCATTTGCTTCATTAGTGCCTGATTTGAAAAAATTATTGCAAAAGGTGCATTGGAAAGTGCTGTATCAACATCTTTCACAGTGCTATGAGCATGAAATGATTTTTAACAAAGCGAGTGATCAGCATGCATTTTTTGAAATGATGTTATTGCAGTTGTGTGCTGGCGCATTTACTACGTATAACGACGATGATACGAGTTCTGGTTGTTCTTCTCCTGCGCAAATGCCGGTGGTGCAAGAAGTGCAAGATGAGTGTGATGAGCTTGATGAGCAAGAGGATGAACAAGAAGATGATGCTGATGAGGTAATGGAGTTTTCTGCTGTCTGGAAGCAGTGTGTACATGCTATTGCAGCGCTGGGGGATCCGTTGATTGCTTCTATTTTCAAGCAGAGTCAGTTTACTTCATTTGATCAGCAGTCAGGCATGATTTCTATTGCATTTGAACAACGCTTTTCATTTTTCCAAGATAGTTTGCAAGCAGCTCAAGATGCATGGTTGCCAGTGATTAAAAAACATTTTGGGCCAAATGCCCATTGCAACTCATTGTTTACGGCAGAAAATGCTGCAGTGGCAAAAAAAGTAGTGCAACCCGCCATGGCAGAGCTTCCTAAAAAGCGGCCAACAGCACAACCACAACAAGCATATACGCCAGCTTCGCCACCACCACGACGATCATCTCCCAAAAGTGCAGCAACACGATCTTCAGAAGTGCGCTTAGATGTTTCAGATAAAGAGGTATGGCCGCACATAAACATGGTACTACAACATTTTCCAGGCACTGTATATGAAATGAAGGAGCAACAACATGGCTAAATTACCACGTGTGGTCTTAGTAGGACGCACCAATGTGGGCAAATCAACGCTCTTTAATCGTCTTTCTACCGAAGTAAAAAGTATTACGATGGACCAAGAAGGGGTTACTCGTGACTTTATGAAGGATATTGTCTGTTGGAATAGTGCCTGTTTTGAGCTTGTGGATACTGGTGGTATTCAAGTGCGCAAGGCAAAAGATCTTATTGAAGAACATATCTCTGATATTGCCAAAGACCAGTTGCAAAAAGCAGATGTCATACTGTTTGTGACAGATGGTACTGTGGGTGTATTGCAAGATGAAGTGCAGTTTGCAAAGATGCTTCATAAGCTCGAAAAACCAGTTATGGTGCTCGTTAATAAAGCGGACGTAAAAGAAGTAGAAGATCGTATTTACGAATTTGATCGTCTTGGATTTTCTTCGGTGCGTCCTATTTCAGCACAACATGGCACTGCCGTTGCAGATGTACTTGATGAGGTGGTGGAACTCTTGCCTAAAAAGGTGGCAGAGCCTGAAATTGAACGCCCTTTACGTGTAGCGTTAATAGGAAAACCAAATGTGGGTAAGTCATCGCTGCTGAATGCGCTTATAAAAGAAGAACGTGCCCTTGTGGCCGATATGCCGGGCACTACGCGAGAAGCAATTACTGAAAAGGTTTCCTTTTATCAGCAAGATATTGCGATTAGTGACACCCCTGGTGTGCGTCGCAAACGTGGCGTAACGGAAGATCTTGAACGCCTGATGGTGAGCCGTTCATTTAAAGCACTCAAAGATGCTGATATTGTTTTGTTGGTAGTGGATGCTTCGCAAGGTAAATTATCAGATCAAGAATTAAAACTCGCCTTTTATGCTTTTGAACACAATAAAGCGCTTATTATTCTCTTTAATAAATATGATTTGGTGGATGAGCATATTCAGCGCGAATTAGACTTTAATTTGATTCCGTATGAGCATTTGTTCAAAAAGGTGCTTACCTATAATATCTCATGCAAGACGGGCAAAAATGTTGGCAAGTTGCTGAGTGTAGTCAAAAAGGTGGGCGACCGTTATACGCAGACATTCTCAAATGATGAACTGACAGCACTCTTTAAGCAATCATTGGTGCGTCGTCAATTGTTCCATCAGGGTAATCCACTTATTGTCTATCGCGTTAAACAAGTGCGCACAGCACCGATTACCTTGGTGCTCTATGCTAATGAACCTGACTGGTTCGGCCCAAGCCAATTAGCCTATTTTGACGGTGTGATGCGCAAGCAATATGATCTTGTTGGTGTGCCAATTAACTTTATTGTGCGCAAGCGCGCAAGTTAATCTTTTTTGATTGATTTAAAAAATACAAAAGCTCTCGGGAACGTCTCGGGGGCTTTTTTTTAAAAAAAATAACAAGAGCATTACTCTTCTCCTTCTCCAGTCCTGTCATTCCCAGCTCCTAAGGCAAAAGGAAGCGGTTCCTGAGGTGAAAAAAGATATTGGAGTAGTCTATGTCTGGGATCATGGGTAAGTGTCAGTGCATGGGGTTCTCCAGACGGAAAAAGGAAGCGCAAAAATCTTTTTTTCTCAGTATCAGTAAGAGCAAGGGGATCACCGATTCGATGTGAGGGTATAGCATAATATGTATAATACTTATAGATAAGCAAAGTAAGAAGTATGCTCATAAAAAGGGGTAATACTTTTTTTTGTTGCAATTGATCTAATGTAGGTACTTGTTTTCCTGCTTGCATGTCCAGTTCCCCATATATGCCCATGTATAGGCTGCTGCACACGAGCAGCTGAAATAATAATCGCTTCATTTTTTATTATCCCTTAATCTTCGGTTTCCTCTTTTTCCTTAAGTTAACATAATTCAAGGAGCTATTTCAACATATTGTAGTGAATTTTTCGGTTTTCAAGGGAGGAGCGCTCTGCTTTTTTTACGTATGCGCAGGAAGCTAATACGAAAGTGCAATAGGGGGACTTTACATGCTTATCATGGGTCCTACTTGGCATAGATGGGTAAAAAAAGAGCTAGGCCAATTGATCAGGACTATGCTACACTAACAACGAAAATAGAGGATAACAGTTATTCATTGGAGAGCATATGCATAAGCGAATTACCTTTCGAAATATGGATCATGTTGCGGCAATAGAAAACTATGCCAACGATAAGCTCGCTAAAATCGAAGAGTTTCTTTCTCATGAACCGACGCCGGTCTATATTGATCTTATTTTAGAACCATCAAAAGTGCATTCACATCATCGTGTTGAGCTGCGCGTAAAGTCCCCAAACTATGATAGAATTTCAAACTATGAAGGCTCAGAGTTTTATAAAGTCCTTGATCGTGTGATTGATGTGATGCTTGAAGAGTTGCATCGTGAAAAGCGCAAGAACCTTGATGAGCGCAATCATCGCATTAAGGTGAGTAAGTTGTGGGAGTTTCAAGAGGATGAGGATCTAAAGGAGGATGCAGAAGAGATTGATTGAAGAGATTCCAATCAATATATCTTTTTTTTGTTTTTGATTGTTGATCCCTTTTGTTTATTATAGTTTTTTTCTTTTCTTAAATTCAATTCTTTTTTCTTTCACTTTTCAAGTGAGTTATTCCCAAGGGCGTTCTTGCCAACGCCCTTGGATCCCAGGCACCCAGCCTACGTGTCTCACTTCGCTCGCTTACTACGGCGGGCAGGCAAACATGCTGTTGGATCTGCTCTCACGTTTCAATTCAGGCCATTATGCCTTTGTTCGCAAAGCTCAAACGGCAAATACCCTCATGAAACTACCGGTCTTTAACTATTCTTTTTTTGAATGTTCCTTTAGCGGATATGGAAGCTGATCGTCGAGTATAACGAGACGGAGCAGCGGACAGGCCACATTTGCCCTTGCATACCCGCCGTAGTAAGCGAACGAAGTGAGTCACGTAGGCTTGGGCGGCTGTGCATGTGGCGCAATAAAGCTTGCTTCTCGCCAGGAGCATTCAAATATTCATAAGCAAATGTGAGCCGGTTATAGACGCGACGAAATGATCAAACGGAACGTTTGGGTCCGTGGATTCCAAAGGAGGGGGTGACAAGACCCCTTCCTTTGGGAAAACTCACTGCAAGTGAGAAAAAAAGAATTATAGCGAAGATAAAAATAATAAAAAAACAACGAAAAAATGAAATTTAAAAAATTAGGACATACCCTTTTGAAGGGTAGACAGCACCTCTATGCATTCATCCAAAGAATAAGAATAAAACTCACCTTCCCATTTTTTAATGATGCTTTCATCATGTGGATTCACCATGATAAGCGTAGGGAATCCGATGACGCCAAATTGTTGTACCACACGTTGTGCATCGGGGTTAGTGCTGTCGCCGCCATCAATGCGTACGGCAATATAGTGCTTATCAAGCACAGTTTGCACTTCTGGTTTGGCAAAGAACTTTTTGTTTATTGCGGTGCAAAGTGAGCAACAGACTGCCTCTACTTTCACAAGTAATGGTTTATTCTCATGGCGTGCTTGTTCTAATGCGCAAGCATAGTTGTCTGCCCAGAGGCCGACTACGGTGCAATCCTCAGGATGAGCGGTAGCACGTAATGCATAATAACTGCTGACAATACTTGCAGTGACCAAACCAATACCCATAATGGTATAAAGTAAGCGCCCTTTAAGCGTGATGCGGTGGCGTGCACTTTGTGTGTAATAGATACCAGCAAGTGCCATAAGCGCTGTCCATAACCATGCAATTACATAGGCTGGCAGGACCATTTGCAAAAAGTAAAGGCACATAGCAAGCATCATAAAGCCAAAGAGTTTTTTGACTTCAACCATCCACATGCCGGCAGTTGGCAGCACATTCAGTGCGCCAGAAAAGGTGCCAATAACCAATAGTGGCGTACTCAAGCCAACACCAAACACAAAGAGCATAGTAAAGCCAAGCAATGGTGAAGCAAGCTTAGTCACTATGCTAAGCACTAATGCAAGGCCAGGAGAGATGCATGGTGAAGCCACCGTGCCACTGACAGCGCCAAATAAAAACGCCGCTACGGGTGAACCACCTTTTGAAAAGCGGCTGTTGCCACTTAATGATGTAGGGACATACATTTCATAAAAACCAAACATCGAGCCAGCTAAGTACATGAGCAATGCAACAATAGCAAAGACGACCAATGGGCTTTGCATGACGCTGCCAAAAACGCTGCCAGTATATGCGGCAAAAAGGCCCAGCAGAGCGAATGTGGTGGCAATGCCAGCTGTATAACAGAGGCTCAAAAAGAGGTTGCGACCAAATGATTGTGCACCTTGTCCTTGCAAAATACCCACGGTGATAGGAATCATTGGGTAAATGCATGGCGTAAGGCTAAGAAGCATGCCTAAAAGAAAAATGAAGAGCATGCGCAACCAACCGGTGCTGGTATGCTCTATCGTGTCTGATAAGCGGCAATACCATGATGCTTCTTGCTCGAATTCCTGTACGGTTTCTTCCTGCAGATCTTCTGTTGGTGCAATAGTGCTTTCTTCCGCTTCAATAGCAGTAGCAGTTGATGGTGTTTGCGCAACAGGTTCTTGTAGCGTGAGTGGAATGTATATTTCTTTTATATGCCCATGGCTTTTGTGATATGAACAAAAACGTAAGTTTGCATGCTCCACTGGACATTCAACATCGAGCGTCACATGAAAGGTGACCGCTTTTTGATAGATTGGCGTGCTCTCTTTAAAGATAGGATCATACACAGCGACTGCTTCTTGATCTGTATCCCATGAGGTGATTGCTATAC
>Ga0180438_10005403_pt1 | contig 17791 bp, 22 predicted proteins | sample SS_ome_12_FD_132455 | JGI IMG/M metagenome (GOLD analysis project Ga0180438, IMG submission 132455) | Hypersaline lake sediment archaeal communities from the Salton Sea, California, USA - SS_3_D_2 metaG | ecosystem: Environmental > Aquatic > Non-marine Saline and Alkaline > Hypersaline >...
CAGATACAACGTAACCCTTGATGAAGTTTCAGGTGTTGCAACTGTATCTTCAGCTCAAGTTGTTTCACTATTCAATGATATGGCAATGATTATTGCTACTGACTATGAAAATCCTTATGGTTTGATGGGCGATCTAAATGAGTTATTTAGGGCAGCTGGTGCTGAATATGCTGATGATGGTTCTATGCTATCTCTTGATAGACCTATTACTGCTGAAACTCTACGCGCTTTCTCTCGTGGATGGGTAAATAGCAAATTGGATAAACCTTATGCGTGAAATCGCTCTTAAAATTGCTTGGAGCTATTTGGGTCGTCCCTACATTTGGGGAGGTGATGACCCAACAGGTTTTGATTGCAGTGGCTTCATGATTGAAATTCTTAAATCGGTTGGTAAGCTGCCTAGATCTGGTGATTGGACTGCTCACAGCTTAGCTGGAAGGTGGCCTATTTCTAATCTTCCAACCGGTGGGGATTTAGTATTTTGGGAAAATACGAGAGGACATGTAGTGCATGTAGAGATGTATATATGTAATGGTCTTGCTATTGGTGCATCAGGAGGTGGTAGTAGAACACGTACTATAGAAGATGCAGCACAGCAAAACGCGTTCATTAAAATAAGGCCCATTAAATCTCGTGCTGGCGTCTGGGGATACACAAACCCTTTTGGAGACTAATATGGAATTAATTGATCCTACAGGCTATTATGACATACCTAAAGAAGAAAGAGATACTTGGGGGTGTGGTCCAGGTGGTTTTGGAGATCTTTTAGTTCCTGATACAGTTTACGGATTATGTGTAACAGAAGCTTGCCGGCGTCATGATTTTCGTTATCGTAAACGACGGGTAAAGAGCGAAAAGACTCGCCTGCTTGATGATAAAGAGCTTCTTGCAAACATGCAAATTATTGTTCACAATCATACAAAAAATTGGTTCTTACGTCGTTTAAGATTTACTCGCTGTCGAACTATGTATTGGTTCGTAAGGAAGTTTGGGAAATCAGCATACTATGGCTAAACCTTTAGAATTAAAAGTACCAGCTAAATTACAACCATTTGTAACGAAAAAGAAACGTTACAAAGTGGCGTATGGTGGTCGTGGTGGCGCCAAATCAATGACTTTTGCTGGAATGCTTGCTTTTAAAGTTCAAGTAGAACAAGCTCTTGTCGGCTGTCTACGAGAATTTCAAAATTCACTCGATGACAGCGTTTTTGCCCTTCTCAAGTCAGAAATTAAAAGGCTAAAAATCCCTGGTTTCAAAAACTACAACAACAAAATTGTCTATAGCGATGGTGGTGGATTCAGATTCAGGGGTCTAGCTCGATCGATCGACGCCATCAAATCAATGTTTGGATTCAAATACTTCTGGCTTGAGGAAGGGCAATTTATTTCTGAAGAGAGTCTTAAAATTTTGACACCAACTTTACGTGAAGAAGACTCTGAATTATGGATTTCAGGCAATCCAATGAGTGCAGCTGATCCTTTTTCACAAAGGTTTATCAATCCTTATCAAAGAGAATTAGATCGGGATGGTTATTATGAAGATGACCTCCATTATATTGTAAAAATAAATTATTCTGACAATCCTTGGTTCCCAAAAGAACTAGAAGAGGAGAGACTACATGACTTCCAAATGCTGCCAAGAGCGCTCTATGATCATATCTGGGAAGGTGCATTCAATGATTCTGTTGAAAATGCACTTATTATGGCTGAGTGGTTTGATGCTTGTATTGATGCTCATGTAAATCTTGGATTTGAGCCCTTAGGAAGTATTGTAGCTGCTCATGATCCTTCTGACAGAGGTGAAGACGCTAAAGGTTTCGCTCTTCGCCATGGTTCTGTTGTTTTAGAAGCCATGGAAAAAGATACAGGTGACATAAATGAAGGCTGTGATTGGGCAACTGGACTCGCTATCCAAAACAATGCTGATATTTTTCTTTGGGATTGTGATGGGCTTGGTATTGGTCTTAATCGTCAAATTAATAGGTCGTTTGAAGGAAAGAAAACAATCATTGCGCAGTATAAGGGATCAGAGAAAGTGGATAATCCCGACGCCCCCTATGAACCAGCCGATAAAGTCTCAATCCAAAATCAAAAAACTAACAAAGAAGCTATCAAAAATTGCAGGGCCCAATACTATTTTGAGCTCCGCAATCGCATATATCGTACGTATATTGCGGTAACTCAACATGTATATACTGATCCTGACACAATGATCTCATTTTCTTCAGAAATCACTGATTTGACTAAATTGAGGGCAGAATTGTGTAGATTACCAATTAAACCTAATCCAAATGGCATTTTTGAGCTTTACACCAAAGAGGAGATGTTTAAGAAATTTAAGATACCATCTCCAAATTTGGCAGATTCTGTCAAAATGCTATTTAAAAAGGTCCATAGCCCTGTTTTTGGCACCCAGCAACGCCCGCCATCAATTAGAACAGTTGGTGAGGGTGTAAGACAACATGGTGCTCAAAAAATTAGGAGGGTAGCATAATGCCTAGAACCTTATTTATTGATAAAAGAATGGAAGAAGAGGAGAAGAACCCATTTGAGGTTGATTCTGGTGGAGATCTTTCTTCCGGACTAAGTGCTCTTGAAAAGGGTTTGAGAGCTAGAAAGAAAAAATTAGAAGAAAAGATGAAAAATAAAGGCCAACCTTATATCCCAGGAGAATAAAATGCCTAAAACATTATTCATGGATAAAGAAGATGTTAAAAAAGCTAGAAAGATGCTTAAGAAAATGGGTGAATCTGGCCCTGAAATTCGAAGAAAACGGCAAAAAGATCGAGCTCGAAATGCTGGTCTTATTTTAGCTGATGAAGATACTCAAGAGACTGAAGAGACTGAAGCTGGCGCAATGGATGATGATGCTAAAGAAAGAATTAAGCGCCGTAAAAAGATGCTTGAAGAAGCAGCAGGATAAAACGAGGATATTATGGAACTTGAAGACCTCAAAAAGATGCATGATAAGGCTTTTGTTGCTTCACAGACTACTCGTGAACGCGGAGCTGATGATCTAGTATTTTATTGGGTTACACAATGGGATGACAGCGTTTTACAGGATTCTCAGTTGGCCTATAAAGGGGAATTTAATATCCTACGGAAGGCTGGAAGGCAAATTCTAGCTGATTTGAGTATGAATCCTGTACAAATAGACTTTGTTCCCAAAGATGGTACTAGAGATGATGCTGCAGATCTTGCAGATGGACTATATCGTGCTGAATGTAATAAAAATGAGTCTATTGAAGCTTTCGATAATGCTCAAATAGAATCAGTTGTTTGTGGTGTTGGTGCTTGGGAATTAGAGACAGATTATGCCACAAAACGATTAGATGATAAGAATCAAATTATTGTTAGAAGGCCTATAATTGAGGCGAACAATAACGTTATGTGGGACCCCAATTCAAAGCTTCTTGATAAGTCTGATGCAAATTATGTTTCTATCTTGGAAGCTTATTCTGAACAAGGATATATTGATTTAGTATATGAATTAACTGGCGAGGAACTAGATCATGTAAATGGGGACTCATTTAAGCACCCTGAACACTCTTATGTATTTCCATGGATTTTAGGAAAATCCCGCAAAATATATGTTGTAAAATTCTACCATAAGACAGAAATTGAAGAAGTCATTTATACTTTATCAGATCCCTTTGGCAGCACTATTGATGTCCGTGAGGAAGAAATTGCAGATTTAGAAGATGATCTTATGGGTGCTGGCTATAAAATGATGCAAACTCACAGACGTAGAAGAAATAAAATTACAAGATATATAGCTTCAGGTCAGCAAATACTTGATGAAACAGTTATTGCTGGAGAACATATTCCTGTAGTGCCCACATTTGGTGAGCATGCTTTTGTTGAGGGTGAGGAGCACTGGGAGGGAGTCACGCGGCTTACAAAAGACCCACAACGCCTTCGTAACTTTGCGGGGAGTTACTTAGGGGACATTCTCTCCCGGTCTCCTCGAAGAAAACCCATATTTTGGCAAGAGCAAATTGCTGGATTTGAAGACATGTATGCTGAAGCAGGATCTGAAAATAACTATCCATATTTACTTGCCAATAGAAAAGCTGGTGATGGCACAGAAATTCCTCCTGGGCCAATAGCGGAAATGCCTGAGCAACCCATGCCTACTGCTCTTCCTGCAGTCCTCCAATTGTCTAAGGAGGCGGTAGAGGATGTGGCGAATCCTGGAGTCCCCCAAGACATTGCGGATCCAGACATATCAGGACGCGCAGTATATGCCCTCCAATCTCGTCTTGATATGCAATCCCTGGTATATCAAAATCATACTAAGCATGCTAAGCGTCGGGACGCTCAGGTTTTCGCTTCTATGGCTCGTGAAATTTATGATGTACCAAGAAAAGTAAGGGTTGAAGCTGCTGATGGTACAAGAACTGAAAAACAGGTTATGGATCAAATTGTTGATCAAGAAACTGGTGAAGTTGTTATGATTCATGATCTTACTAATTCAGAATTTGAGGTTTATTCAAAAATAGGCCCCAGTTATGCCAGTCAAAAAGATCAAACTGTTGATCGTTTAAATCTCATGATTCAAGGGATGCCTGTAGAAGACCCAATGAGAAAAGCTTTACAATTAAAAACTCTTGCTCTTATGGATGGTGTTGATTTTGATGAAATACGAGACTATGCTAATAAACAACTTATTCTTCAAGGTATTAAGAAACCTACAACTCCTGAAGAAGAAAAAATGCTTAAACAAGCTGCTCAAAGTAAACAGCCTGATCCTGCGCTTATACTTGCAATGGCTGAAGATAAAAAAGGTGAAGCTGCTCTTCTTACAGAAAAGCGTAAAGGTATTGAAATGCAGCTTAAAGCCTCTAATGATAGAGCTAAAACACAAATTGATGAATTCGAAGCACAAACCGGTCGTATGGAAGCTCAGATTAAAGCTAAACAGGCTGGTGATAAAATTGAAATGGAAAGAATTAATAAACTTGGCAAGCAACTGGATAATACGGAAAAAATCATTGATATTAAAAGTCTTTTGAACTTCGGTACAAAAGCCCTAAAAACCTCAGCGGGAGGGAAACAACAGAGATGACCTGGACAAACATAGTTACGTGTTACTTGAACACGGAAATCGTACAGGGAAGGAGACCTGGTTATGGCTGGTGAACAAGTAGTTAAAGATGGTGAAATTGTTGATGCTGATGAGGAAAAGGCCCTGGAAGAAATTCCTGAGGAAGATCTAGAGCTCGAAGATGTTGACGAAACTGATGAAACTGATGAAACTGATGAAACTGACAAGAAAAAACCCGAGCCCTGGATGGCGGATGAAGATGACAGCCAGTCTTCAGATGTTCCTGTTTCAACTCACATCAAAATGAAACAAAAACTAAAAGGGAGGCTTTCTCAAAAGGATGAAGAGCTTGAAAGGCTCAGACTGGAAAATGAAAGTTTAAAGGCGGCGTCACAGACTCCTATGCCCAAGAGGAGTGCAGGTCTTCCAAAGAGACCACATGAAAATGATTTTGATACATTAGCTGAGTATGAAGAAGCTTTGGGTGAATATGAGCAAAAGATGGTAGATATTAGGTTACAAACTGCCAATAGGAAACAGCAACTTCAACAAGCGCAAATTCAAGCAAAAGCAAAACTCGAAGAAGCTGTTGATGGCCATTATTCACGCGCGGCTAAACTTATTCAGGATAATGGAATTGATACCGATGTATATAAGCAGACTGATCTAATTGTTAGAGAGGCAATTGAAACCCTCATGCCCGGAAGAGGCGACATCACCACTGATCAAATGATTGCAGTTTTAGGTGAGGGATCAGAAAAGGTTATGTATTACCTCGGTAGAAATAAAAACGCCTTGAACGAATTAAAGTCCTTACTTGTGGATGATCCTACTGGCCTTAGAGCTACTGTATTTCTTGGACAGCAACGAGAACGCCTTGTAAATCGAAAACAAAGAACATCAAACGCTCCACCTCCTAGTCGTAAAGTCAAGGGTGATAAAGCACCTTCTTCTGCTAAAGCTAACTCATTGCTTAAGAAGAGAAAAGCTGCATTGAAAACAGGAAATATACAACATGCTTATGATCTCAAAAAACAGGCTAAGGAAATGGGTGTTGATGTTTCAGACTGGTAAGGAGAATTAAAGTGGCTTTATCAACAGGTAAAATCGCAGAAGTATTATTCGAAAAAACTAAGGAGACCTACGAGCATCAGATGTCCATGCTTGGTTTGGTCAACTTCCATGAACCCAACGGCGGGGACATGCAGAACTCCGGAAATTTTGTATGGTATCCGGTACAGCAACATGCCCCTGTTATCTCAGGATGGGATTTAACCGGTAACGAAACCGGTATCATCGAAGAAACCTATCCTGCCCTGCTCGGTACGCCATCGAATGATTTTGTTCGTATGAGAGCTGATGATCTTCGTGATCAACGGTTCTGGGAACGTCGAGCTGAACAGTCCGGGATGAAACAGGCTACTGATCTTAACAAACAGATTGCGTCAGCAATCAGCACTCAAGGTTCCCTGTTCTATCGTTCAAATGCGACTAGTGGCTATGACTTCATAGCAGAAGCTCAAGCCATCATGAATGAACGTCAGCTTATGAACAATGGCCGAGCTTTTATTCTCAATGATCGTGACTTGCTTACTTTCGGTCAAGATCTTGCAGCTCGTCAAACTCTTCAGGGCCGTCCTGAACAAACCTGGGCTACTGGTCAAATCGGCCAGAACATTGCTGAATTCGATGTTTTTACTGGTTCATTCCTGCCGAACATTACTGGTGGTGCTGATCCTGCGGTTACTGTAACAGGTAATCAGGCTTTTGTACCTTCAGGCGGTACGGTCAATGCAACAACCGGCGTCGTGACCAATGTCGACTACAGAGAAGCTTCTCTCGTTGTTAATGATTCTTCTTTGGTATCCGTCGGTGACAAATTCCAGCTGGAAAACAGCGGCACAGCAATTGATGCCGTCGGCCTTGCTGATAAGAGTGATACTGGCCAGCCAATGACTTTTACAGTCATTGAGCTTACGGATTCCACTCATATCAAAATCTACCCGAAACCGATTGCAGCAAATCAGACGGGCATTACCACACTTCAGGCAGCTTACGCCAACATCGACACTGCTATCCTGGATGCTGCAACCTTAACTCGCCTTAACATCGATGCTTCTAAAAAAGCGAATCTCTTTTTTGAACGTGATGCTGTCGAGGTTATTGGTGGAACAATTCCGGCTGAATTGTTTAAACAGTATGATGGCATGAAAGTCATTACCGACACCATGTCAAATGGCCTTCAGTTGTACCTGGTTTATGACGGTGATATCGCCACAATGAATTTCCGTTTTCGGCTTTTCACTTGGTACGGGATCACCATTTGCAATCCTTCAAATTGTGGGGTTGCAGTATCTTATTAATCATTCGCCTGGCGGGGCTTATGCCCCGCCCTGAACAAGGAGAATAAAATTATGGCCGCAAGAGCTACAAAAGTTGAATTTTTACACCGTGATTTGATTCCTGAACAGGGATCAAGTCCTATCACAACCGTCGCTGCTGACGTTTTAGCTATTCCAGTTACTCATCCTATGGTACGGAAAACAACTGGTGGTGATGCGGAAGCTTTAACTCTGGCTGATGGTAACGAAGGTCAATTGCTGTATATCGAGCTTGCTACTGACGGTGGTGGTGATGGCACATTGACCCCTTCAACTGCAACAGGATGGGCAACTATTGTTTTTGCAGATGCTGGTGATCGTGCAGTTTTGTTTTATGTGGATGATACAGTCGGTTGGATCATCCTTGGTCTTTCTGGTGTTTCCGGTCCTCCGGTCACTACTGTCTAAAACCATTCTACCTGGCGGGGCTAAGCCCCGCCCTGAACAAGGAGAATAAACATGTCGAGAGATTTTTTCCACACAGGTCTACAAGTAGGCCGCAATGATATTCAGGATGTTATAGGAAGTAAAGGTCCTGGCGATCATTATTATGTTGACTATCGCAATGGCAGTGATGGTAATCATCGAAATGATGGTAAATCCTGGGACAAGGCTTTTAAAACCCTTAGTCGAGCCATTGATGCTGTTACTTCAAACAACAATGACTTCATTCACATTGATGGTGATTCAACTGTGGCCGAGCTGTCAATGATTACTTTGTCAAAAAACAGAGTTCACATTGTTGGTCACAATGGCCCTCTTGGCCACTTTGGTCATGGCGCTAAGGTTTCCCTTGGTGTGACCACTGCAGCCACTGATCTCGGTGTTTTCAAAAATACCGGTGTTCGGAATACTATTACTGGTGTCAAATTCATCAGCAATAATACTAAAGCTGAAAGTCTTTATGGTGTTGTAGAAGCTGGTGAATATGCTCGCTACTTCAATTGTGAGTTTTACAAATCTACAGACCTTGATGTAACAGGTGCTGCAGAATTTGTCGCCAATGGTGATAGCACGATGGTTTACAACAGCATGTTTGGTTCTTTAGCCAATATCATTGCTGATGATAAAATCCGTCCAAATGTTCTTTGTACTGGTGGTATCGTTTCTGGTAAAAAGCTTCGTGACAATTATTTTGAAAATTGTCTGTTCCTCAGTAAAGCTGCTGGTACTGAAGCAGTCAGAGTCTATGGTGCAAATGCAACTGATGTTGAACGTATGTTAATGTTCAATGGATGCACCTTTTTTAACAACCCTTTATCTGCTGCAACTCCAGCTCATGCTGTTGGTTTTGGTGCAGCTCAAACTCAAGGCGCTGTTTTCTTGAAAAATTGCTCATCTGTTGACCATACGATTATGGTTGAAGCAGCTGTAGGAATTTACGTTGACGGCGCTGTTCCAACGTTTGCTACCTCCGGTGTTTCGGTAGCTTCATAAGGAGGAACAATGCCTAAGGAACTAAGCCCTGAAGAAGCTGCTGAAGCTGGTTTCAAGAAAAAGCAAGAGCTTATTCGTAAAAAAGCTGCTGCTGTTAAAAAAGCTCCTAAAGCTCCAAAAGCTTCAAAGAAAGGGAAAAAATGATTGTTTTGTTCAAAGAAGGAACTTCGCATGTGTATAAAGGTATAACATGCCAAGTGAAACTTGTGGATGAATTTGGGTATGAACCCTTCCTGAATCAAGGTTGGGTTCTTAACCCAAAAGAACTCTACAAAGAGGAAAAAGAGGCGGAGAAACCTGCGACGTCGAAAGCTTCCTCTACTGGAAAGAATTCAGGTAAGCGCCTGGGTACTTTAAAACCACGTATGAAAACTACGAATAGTGGCAGCTCCGTAAAGAAGTAAGGAGGAATCGTGACCACAAAAGCTGATCTTATAAATGGTGCTTATTCTTTAATGAGAATATCTGGGCTCACAGTTAGTCCTTCTGCATCTGATTTAACACTCGCCCTCAAAAGACTGGAAAACATGGCCCACGAGTTTTTAGGAAGACATATCGATGTTAATTACAACTTCGAGAATTCTCCTACAACCGGTGCTTTGCACAATATAGCACGTAAATATTGGTTTGCTTTTGAGACCAATTTGGCCGTTAGACTTTTGCCCGATTTCGGCAAACAGCCCTCTCCAGCATTAATACAACAACAGCAAGCTTCATTCTCATTCCTCTCCTCCGACACAGCACCAGTTAGAGAGACCACTTATCCAACTCGCATGCCGAGAGGTATGGCGAACTCTCGAAGATCACTTGCGTGGTCACGATATTATACACCCGAAACTCAGTCTCCTTTGGAAGGGATCACTAACGAAATGTATGTTGGCGATACAAATGATTTTACTGAGTCATTTGCTGCGTACCTTGATTCAGGGGAGACTATTGCATCTTTCACAATTTCAGCTGAAACTGGCTTAACTGTAGATACTTCTGCAAATGCAACACCCCTCATAACTTATACAATAACAGCAGATGGACTGACAAACAACACCCCGGTAGATAACTTAAAAGTTAAAATTGTAGCCACTACATCTGCTGGTAGAGTGGAAACTCGTATCATAAATTTTAAACTTTTAGATTCTGATATTTCATAAGGAGTATAAAATGGCTAACACTGTTAAAACAACCAATCGAACCATTGAGGTAAGTGCTATAGATTCTAACTATTCAATGGGTACTGGGTTAAATGTTCATTCTGTTCATTTTATTCCAGGAGCAGTTGATGATGTAGTGGATATTGTTGAAATTTCTACGGAAACAACTGATCCTGTAAAAGCCAGGTTAATGGCAGACATTACTGACGAGCCAAGAACAGTTTATTTTGGCGGCCAGCGTTTGCGGCTTGGTTTTGTTTTTGCGAATGGGACATTTACAGCAGGTTCTAAAGTCATCTTCAATCTTTCGGAATAAATAATGACAATAGGTTTAATAGCAAAAATAAATATAGTACCTCCTGAAGTCGCTGGCGCTCCAGATGTGTATTACCATGCTACTATTGATTCTGATTTAATAGATGAAAATTTAACTAGCTTTCCAGTATGCACTCGATTAAATAGTGATGAACATCCACAAATTTTTAGTGAATTAGCTTCTTTAGAAGGACTTGACGCTGCTAAGAAAATATATATTCTAGGTTCCGACGTAACAACTGTCTTAAATACAGAAGTGGATTATTGTAGTATAGCTAACGGCCTTATAGTTTTACATACAGCAATAACTATTACATCAACTTCTGACTACACTTATTATATTGCTTTTGATGCTAGTGCTAATGACAATGATCAGATGGGAGAAGTTGGATCAGTAGTTGGACAAAGTGTTTGGGATGACAATTTTGTAGGTGTTTACCATTGTAATGAAGATCCAACTCCAGTTGCCGATATTTTAGATTCTACGCAATATGGCAATAATATGATTACATCTGGTACTATGACTAGTGGTGATTTGGTTGATGATTGGCCAGGTCAAGGCTATGAAACAGATGGAAGTGATGATTCTATTTATGATACCACAGATTTAGGTATAACAGGATATCCAATTACAATGGAAGCTGCAGCTCTTATTAATGCAGTTGCAAGTGCATATGGAGCTCCTGCTGTAGCTATAGCAGATAATAGTTCTGTATCCGCCATATTATCTTTAAACATTTATAATAAATTTATACGCATATTAAATTCTAATGCTAATTCTGCGGATGGAACTCTTGTTGAATTTGATGATAACTTTTTTGGACACGTTGCTGTAGTACATGAAGATAATACAACTCATAAAGGTTATTCTAATGGAGTTCTAGATGCATCAAGCTCATATAACTACGCTTATCCTGCAGGAATGGATAGAGCTTCTCTTAACTCAATTAGAGATAGCTCTCCTGGATACAGAGCTGGAACTATATCAGAAGCACGATTTAGTAATATAGCTAGGAGTATAGCTTGGTTAAAAGCCACTTATCATACATTAAATGGTACTTTAGTAACCACACATTTATATGAAAATCTTACTGATTTCACAGCAGTAGATACTGGCAGTGATTTAACAACTATAAGATTAAAAAATACATTTGATACCATAATAAGAAATATTGATACCCATGTTTATAAAGATTATGGTGTTGATTATTTTGATGATTTTATAATTGAATTTACAGCATATGCTGAAAGAGGAGCTGGTAGTCCAGATGACAATGGTAATGTCAGTGTATTTGGTTTAGCTAATGCTATAGGTTCTTTTGAAGACGTAAAAGCTGATAATGATGGCTTCTTAGTCTTCTTTTATGATAATAATAATTTCAGAGTGTATATACAAGAGTTTGTAGCTGATACTACAGATTATTACACTTTTGGTGGTACTTCATCTGATATAGGTTATTTTCGTGTCATTCGCAATGGCTCTACTTATTTCTGGATTATCTTGTATGATGACTCTGATAGAACAAATATGATTTGGGCTGGTAAAGTTGCAGGAGCTGTTACTCCATACAGATATTTATATGTATGCGCAGGTAGAGACGAATCTACTGGTGGTACTTCTACAGTGACCGGATATTCAGAAAATTATGAAATACTAAATTTTAATCCAGTATATCCTTATGAAGATCTTACTACATTTACTGAAGCAGGAACAGCTAACAGAATAGTTGTAGAACCCACTCAAGTAACTTATGTAGGTCTTGCACAAAATAACACTACTTATTTATATAAAGATTACGGTGCTGCATATTTTGGTGATTTTGATATTGAGTTTGAAGCACAAATAAGTAGAGCTGTCGAAAGTACAAGTCAAGTTACTATGTTAATGTTATCTAATGTATTAGGTAATTTTCCTCAAATTGACACAGCAAATGAAGGATTATTAGTTGATTTTTGGTGGGCAAGTAATGTGACCTATTGGAGATTACGCGATTTTAATGGTGATGCACAAGATTTACTTACACAAGGTGATGCACAAGCATTATGGCATTATTGGTTTAAAGTAACAAGATCAGGAACAACAATTACTCTCTATATTTATGATGATGCAGATAGAACTTCATTAGTAGATACATTATCTATAACTGGTGCCACTACTACATACCGGTATATGAATGCTATGGGTTCTCGTGCTTCTGGAGTTTCTGATACATTAGATGGCATGAATAAAAACTATAAAATCATAAAAGCAAGTTAGGAGGAAACATGAAAAAATTTATCATTGTATTAACTATTGTTTTACTTGCGGTTACTGTTTATGCTTTAGATATTAGACCAGCAAATCAGTTGACTATTGCATGGGATCCAATTGCTGTAAATGATAATCAAACAGCTGTGTATAATGTTTTTATAAAACAAACCATTGAAGGAGCTGTTGAAATATCAGCTGGTGACCCTACTGAGGAAGTAAATTATACAGTAACTTTCCCAGAAGAAGGGGTTTGGTATATTGGAGTTTCAGCTCGCAAATATGAAATGGTATCTGATCCTGATGGTGGTCCTGACGTAAGGGTTGATTCAGGTGAATCAGCAATAGGCTGGAGTTCTGATCCAAATTATGTTTTAAATGGAAATACATTTGCTGGAGCTTTTTTAGAAATACCTTCTGTACCTAATGGTTTATTGGCTCCGTAAGGAGAAATCATGTGTGATGAAGAATGGGATGGACAAACAGAAAGACGCACAGGTTTTTGTCCAGTACACCACATAAAATGTGATGAATGGAAATCTACTGAAGAAAAAGTTAATATTCTTGAAAGGAATAAGGTATCGTTTGTGGTGTTAAAAATTATAATTACAATAGTATTATCACTTGGTGGAACATACTGGTATTATCAAGATACAGTAAATAGAGAAAAATTTGGTTCTATGTTAAGAACACAAACTGTAAGTACTGATCTTCTAAATAAGCATGTAGACTCAAGTAATAAATTGCTAAAACGAATGAGCCATGATGTCAGGGAAATGAAACTTAATTTACAGACAACACTTAAAAGGCAAAATCTTGAGTATCAAAGAATTCCAGGTTATTATGGTGATGATAATGGCGCCCATAAGTAGGAGATTATAAAGTGCCTCAAATACCAGTAACACTAATTAGAGGTGATTATCACGGTTCTGATGTTGATTATCGTGACAATCTTCCAGTTAATATGTATGCTGTGCCAAGAGAAATCAAAGGTGCTCAAGGATACTTTGTTCAATGGCCTGGATTGGTTTCTTTTGGTACAGGCTTAGGAATTGACCGCGGTGGTATTTACAATGATAATCAGTCTAACCACTTTAGAGTGTCTGGAACACGATTTATAACAGTTGATTCTGATGGAACTGTTACAAATATAGGTGAAATAACTGGCACTGATCAAGCTGCCATGCCTTATTCTTTTAATACACAAGCTATTATAGCTAATAGCAAAATGTGGCTATATGATTCTGTCAATGGCCTTGTAGAAGTTACTGATTCTGATTTAGGAAATCCAATTGATGGAGTTTGGATTAATGGCTATTATTTTTTAACAGATGGAACTTATGTTTATCATACTGATATTAATGATGAAACAGCCATTGATCCACTTAAGTTTGCAACTGCTGAGTTTATGCCTGATACAACTCTTGGTTTGCTTAAAACCACAGATAATAAGGTGGCAGTATTTGGCAGATATACTACTGAATATTTTGCTGATGTAGCTCAAGCAAATTTTGCTTTCACAAGAGTTGAATCTAGAGCTCAAAAAGTAGGCATTGTGGCAACTCATGCAAAATGTGAACTTGGAGGAGTTTTCTATATAACAGGAGGACCAAAAGAAGAAGGTGTTGGAGTTCACAGAATACAAGCTGGACAAGTGCAAAAAATATCAACAAGAGAAGTTGATAAAATCATTGGTACTTATACTGAAACTGCATTATCTGACATAAGAATGGAAATACGTTCTGAAGATAATATTACGCTTATCATGCTTCATCTTCCAGATTATATTTTTTGTTTCAATGAAACAATGGCTAAAACTTTTGGACTGCAAAACGCCTGGTCTTTAATAAAATCAGATGTTACTAATGACACTCCATATAGAGGTAAAAATGTAATATATGACCCAAGAGCAGCTAAGTGGATTTGTGGAGATAATGCTTCCACTTATATTGGAGAAATTAGTGATACTGTTGTAACTCATTATGGCACCCAAGTAGAATGGATTCTGTATTCACCATTTATAGATATGGAAACTATGTCTATTGATGAAATTCAAGTTGAAACTATTCCTGGTTTTTCAAATTCAGTTGAGACTTTGGGTGTTTCAATGACTTATGATGGTGTATTATGGGGTACTGAATATTGGGTAGATTACAGTGAAATAGGATCCTATGATACTAACTTAATTGTCCGAAGATTAGGGTATGTAGCTGATTGGGTTAGTTTTAAACTACGTGGGGCTTCTACGGCTAAAATGACTTTTTCAATAATGAAAGTGACTTTTTCATAATGGCGACTTTATCATTACCTAATATACCAACATCTAAGATGTTTATAGATGACCCTGAAGACAGAACATTGACTACTCAATGGCAAGAGTTTTTTAGGGGTCTTCATGAAAGAGTTGGTGGATTACAAGCTTCTAATGCTAAAGAGATTGAAAATTATATAGCTTCTGAAACCTTTAGAATTAGTGTTAGAATTCTTGATGATAGGATTGAGGAATTAGAACGGCGACTACAAGCTCAACCAACCGATGTATCATATGAAAATGAACTCAATGAAATACGAGCTTTAATACAGTCTTTACCAACTCCTAAATCCTATGATAAAGAAGTTACCAATATTAATGATGATTTAGATTATTTGCAGTCTACATTAGTAGATATACCTGAAACAAGGAATGATGCAGTTGTTGTTTTAGATACCCCTAAATCATATGATAATGATATTGCAAGATTAGAAAGCAGCATAGCTCTCTTGAAAAAGGCACAAAGTGTTGCACCATATGATTTAGATCATAATAAACTTATTGAAGAAATACAAACCGAGCTTAAAGCTTTGCCGTCTACTAAATCATATGATAATATTATCAAAGATTTATCGATATTAGTTCTTTCTTTGGCAAAGGAACCATTTAAATATTATCTACCAGAATTTGTATATGATGATTTACAAGTGGGTATATCTAATATACGAGTTCCAGCATCAAATGCGCCAACAGAAAGACTATTTGCCCATGGTATAGGTAGTGGAGTAACATTTCCATCGTTAGGTTTTGCTGTAAATGACTATTTATATTTTGATATACAATCTTCTCATTCAATGAAACTAAGTACAATAATGGACAGCCATATACACTATTGTACACCAACTGATGGCAGTGGAACTCCTGATAGATTCCAGTTTCAATTAGATGTTATTGCAGCTCCAATTAATGGCACTTTTGCAGTACCATCTGGTTCTCCATATACTGCAGAGCATACTATAGATGCTGATTATACTACTTTACATAAATTATTTGAATTAGCAGATATTGCTGCAATTAATACAACTGTCAGTACTATATATAAATGTAAACTTACTAGAATAGCAGCTACTCAAGATGAATATGCTGGTGAAGTATATGTTGATTATATTGATTCACATTACCAAAAAGATACAATAGGTTCAAGAATAGAAGATCGTAAATAGGAGGATATGATGACTATATCAACTAAATTCTTTTACGAATTAGCAGAAAACAAAGCTCGCATTCAATTTTATTCTGATGATGTTTTAATTAATGAATGGGTAGCTACTAATGGTCATGAATCTTCTCAGATATCAGTACCTACATCTCCAAGTAATACAGTTTCAAGAATAGCATGGATCAATACTCGTTTAAATGTTAGAAAATGGATAAAAGGTATTGATAATTGTGGTCTTTCTTTTTGTGATCATAGATCTCAATCAAACTTTTATTTTGAAATGAAACAAATCAACAATAATAAACTTGAACTTAAATTAGAAGTTCAAGATACTCTTGATACTTGTAGAACTCTACGAGAATTAACTTATGATAAAACTACTGATATGATAACACTAGAACCTAGAACAGAAGCTTTTGCAGTATTTTGGGTTGATTACCTAAATTTACTATTAGCTCAAGATCAATTTGAGTTATTAGTGAATAAACTTCACAATTTATGAGGAGGAAAGTAAATGTCAGTAAACATTAAAAATGCGTACATGGCCCAACCTGGAGCAACGGATACCACTTTATATACTTGTCCTGCTAATACAGCAGCTCGAGTACTTAAATGTACAGTAACCAATGACACTACCACAGCTGCCACCATTTCATTTAATAAGGTTCCTAGCGGTGGATCAGTTGCCGTTACTAACTTGATTATGAATACCAAAACAATTGGTAGTCAAGAAACTTATGAGTGTCCAGAAGTCGTTGGCCAAGTACTTGATGCTGCAGATTTACTAAGTGCAATTGCAAGTGCGGCTGATCAGTTGACGGTGGCTTTGGATGTTGTTGAGATTGTTTGATCCATATATCGGAGGAACGGGTGATTTGTTAACATCTGATAAACATCTCAATTTTAGATGGAATAACCCAGATTGTAACATTATATTCTCTGTTACTAAACAGGGCAAAGCTGCAGTTAGCCACTTTATATCTGATAAATCTGGACTCCGGAAATTAGAACAAGCCATAAACGACTGGTGTAAATTCTGCTTCTTTCTATTTGAATGGTGTGAAATGATCATTGGGGTAATAGAAAGAAACAGTGTAAGTAAACTAGCCGAAAGATGTGGATTCCGATTAGTTGCTTCTTTTGGTAATAAAAAAGTATATGTAAGGAGAAAATCATGGGTGGTGTAATAGATTTCATATTTGGCCCAGGAGATGATGCTTCTGATGCTGCAAAAGATGCTGCTGAGATTCAAGCTCAATGGCAAACAGAAGCTCTTGATTACCTGAAAGAAACAGAAGAAGTTCCACAAGCTCTACGCCAAGAAGCTTTGCAAACTCTTGGAGGCTTTTATGGCCTCGGTGGCGGATATGGCGGCACAGACGGTACCGGAGGCACAGGTGGTGCTGGAGGCACAGGTGGTGCTGGTGGAAATGTTGGTTCAGTATCTGCAGATGTGATGGATAAGTATATTGATTTACAAAAGCAGTTAGCTGAAGCAAATTTTTACAATAAATATACAAGTGGTAAAGTACTTGATAATCAAGGTAGAAAACATACAGCTGGTATTGAAAGTGAATTAGCAAATATTCGTCGAGAAAATCCTACTGTTGTATTTCCCGCTGCTCCTCAATTAGATCCTAAATATGGTTATAGTAGTGATCCAATGTTCGGTTTAACAAACCCAAGATGGATAGAAGAAGATTATGATCAATACTATGGTCAATTTGGTGATCAAGGTGGTGCAG
>Ga0180438_10005404_pt1 | contig 17791 bp, 19 predicted proteins | sample SS_ome_12_FD_132455 | JGI IMG/M metagenome (GOLD analysis project Ga0180438, IMG submission 132455) | Hypersaline lake sediment archaeal communities from the Salton Sea, California, USA - SS_3_D_2 metaG | ecosystem: Environmental > Aquatic > Non-marine Saline and Alkaline > Hypersaline >...
GTGAGAGCAGAAACAAAGTATCTTCGAACAAGTAAAGCAAAAATCACAACAGGGAGCGTACCAATCGTTGCTGCAGCAAACATGGGTCCCCATTTGATCCCCGCATGTGTCATAAAGAAAGCAATTGTTGTTGGCATTGTCCTTGTTTTATGGATGTGAGGAAGAGAGCGATAGCGAACTCATTCCATGTAAATATAAAGACTATTATTGCCACAACTGTAAGACCGCCGGCCATTAATGGAAGAGTTACAAGAATAAATGCCTGAAAGCGCGTGCAGCCATCTACCATTGCTGCTTCTTCCAATTGAACTGGAATACTTTCAACAAATCCTCGCAACATCCAAATTGCAAAAGGAACATTCCAAAGTAAATAACTGATGATCAAAACAATATACGTATCAACTAAGTCCAATCTTTTTGCTATAAAAAACAATGAAAAAACAATAGAAATTCCAGGAGTCGTCTGCAACAAGAAAAATCCAAATGCGATTTTTTCGCGATAACGGAAACGATAGCGTGCCAAACTGTATGTTGCGGGGATCGCAATTAATATACTGATGAGAGTGCTCCCAGTTGCAACAATGAAGCTGTTCTTCATATAAAATAGAATATGGATATCTCTGAATATAGAGATAAAATTCTCGAAAGTTGGTTTAAAAAATAAGAAGATAGGGGGATAGGCAAATGTATCCAATCGGGATTTAAATGCAGAAGTTACCATGAAGAAATAAGGAAATATGAAAGCAACCGCAATTCCCAGAACCAGGACATTGATTATTAATTTGTTTTTCGCAGCTTTTTTGAATTTAAAATGCATTACAGCTACTCTTCATAACGTGACTTTTGAAATAATTTATGCATAATAATTGTTAGACTCACTATTAAGATGATAAGCATTATCGCAACTGCTGAACCTCGTCCGATATTTCGTGCGATCATTGTTTCGCGCCAAACTAATATAGGCAAAGTCACTGTCGCGCTCCTTGGACCACCACCCGTTATTACGTAAATAACATCAAAGATGCGCAATATATCCATCAATCGCAGAATACTCACAGTTAAAATTAATGGAGCCATCAAAGGCAACGTCAGATACCTTAAAACTTGCCATCTCAATGCCCCGTCCACACTCACTGCACGTGAAATTTCTGTTCCCATCATCTCACTCAAAGGTGACCAGCGTTCATCCATGAGCACAACCTTATATCCTCAGTCATTGAGGGTAGCTGCCTGTTTGAGAGTGTCTAGAATTTTTTGATAATATGGGAACTTTTTTTGTTTTTGAGTATCCATCAAACCTGAAATTCGGAAGGTAGTACCGCCCAATTCTATATATTCATCGTATAAAGGTTTTCCTGTGAAGTACAATATTGTTGCCCAAACAGCATCTTTATTATCAGAATCATTAAAACCGCATAATTCCCCTGCCCAAACACCTGAAAATGCACCAGCAGGCCCTTTCGGCATCTTCGCATATCCAGTTTTTCCAGCAACTACACCCATTTCCGGGTTCTCGCATAAAGAAGCAAATACAGTGGTTTCAACCATTATTCCTGTCTTCCCTTGCAAAAAAGCATCCGAAGACTCTGGCCAAGAGAAGTTTTCAATTCCAGGAGGGCCATAGCTACATAATTCAACAAAGTATTTCAATGAATCAATAGTTCCTTGTTGATCGAACGCAGGTTTATTGGTTTTTTTGTCAATCATCTTTGCACCAAAGGGGAAGATAAAAGGTGACCACATATAGGTCGCTTCTCATCCTAAACGGGTACGCATTGAAATCCCAGCCATATTTGGTACATTCTCATCAATACATTTGGCAGCTGCCAACAGTTCATCATAGGTAGTTGGAACTTTTATGTTATATTGTTCAAAAATATCTTCTGCGTCATACCAAGCTGGAGTGTTCTCTTTATCTGCAAACCAACCCTCCAATGGCACCAGCATTCCTGCATTTTCAAACATAGGGACCCATTCCGTGTAACTCAATGTGGCATCATAGTCAGTTTCACCAGCAGCAACCTCAAGGAGAAGCTTGTTCATGAGCGCAGTTTCTTCCATTTCATCCCACAAAACCTTGATTCTTGTTCTCTACTCAAAATCAGGCATCATTTTTTTCATCGCATCAAAGCTTGGATCTGTTGCAATAGCAATCTGGATCTCTGTACCGCCTAAATTCTGACGAACATCTGCTAACCATGCATCAAATTCTGCGCTTCCAGTGCGTGATACTTCAGCTGGTTTTTCTTTTTTACCGCCGGCGTTTATGCTGAAAGTAAAAGCGAAGAGTATCACCATCGTGATGGTGATCATTTTGAACATTTTGTGTTTCATTTTCATTTCCTCCATAGAATTTGTTTAAATATGCTGCGTGAATCCCTCTACTCTAATATTCGACTGACAACGTTTACCATAAGAGGTTTTTGAGCACAATTCATTGATTCTGTCAAACATTTTCATAGGGTAGAGTAAATAATTAAATCGAAGGGAAAGGAGGTTTGGAACTGTCCACCGTGATCTGTTTATATATTTTCATGATACAGGGTTGGTTACTGTTATCGTGAAAAGGGTATCTGGCCGGAAAATTTCAATGCTTCACTGTCGTGACTGGCACAGCATGAGATGACATTCCTTTGAGTGGGTCATCATCCGAAATAGTAGTTTTCCTCCAGATGAAAACCTGTGTTCATGAGAGCCGTTTCCGCTGCCTGAAGCGGGGTGTAACCGTCATCATACCATTCATGTAATCTCTTGTAGGTGACTCCTTCGGTCCCGATCCCTGCAATACGCAGCATATCCTCATCCATTTCTTTGAACCACTCATCGAAGGTCATATCGAGCCTCATCTTTTGACCTCCTTTGTGATTGCCTTATTAAAATTTTAACGTAGAAAACGGAATTTTTCCAATATACCGCGAATTTTTTTTCTTTTTAAGAGAATGCTGTGTTTCGGTTAGATGTGAAGCTCGAGGATGTCGCCATCCTTTACCGGCTCGTTTCTGGAGACAGTAATCGGATTATCGCTCCCCCTCCAGAGACGGGCAAATCGCAGTTTTTCGGCGAAATCCTTGTGGATGAGGGTGCAGATGTCCCCGACCAGCTGACCCTCGAATACGGTGTATGGGCATGATCTATCAGCCTTCTCTCCCGGGATCTTGGTGTACACCCGCACAACCTTCATCCATCGGAACAGCACAGTCGGCAATTCCTCAAGATTCTCCCCGTTGGCGCAGGATACTGGGTAGATTTCGAGCATACCTCCGAGCATGTGGCGCAACAGTTCAAGGCGTTCCTGTGCATCGGGGGCGTCCATCTTGTTTGCAAGAATACGGCAGACAATCTTGTCTCTTTCGCCCTGATCTTTTTTTCCCCGCACAAACTGGACATGCCTTACAGTGAATGCTTGCATCACTGCCTCGATGTCGTCAAGCGTGGAATCAGATGACATGTCAGCAACCAAAAGCGCACAGTCAGCCTTTCTCACGATACTCAATAAATGTCTGGGCATGTAATCTGCAGTCACCGGTGGAGTGTCCACGAGCTGTATCTGAATATCCTCGTAGGGGATCATACCCGGTTGCACCTGATGTGTGGTGAATGGGTAGCTTCCGATTTCCGGATTGGCATTTGTAAGCAACTTGAGGATGCTGGATTTTCCGCTATTTGGGGGTCCGATCAGAATAATCTGGGCGGCACCTTCCCGAGGCACCTCGGCAGAAGAGTCATGTCTTGTTTTTTTATCAGATGTCTCAAGCTGTCTTTGCAGCGTTGCCATTCGGCGTTTGAGATCTGCAAAGAGGTGATCGGTTCCCTTGTGCTTGGGGAGCGCCGAGATCATATCCCCGAGGCGTTCGATCTTCTCATCTGTGGTCTTTGCAGCGCGAAATGCCTCTTCTGCCTTTCGATATTCAGGAGTGAGATTTGCAGGCATACATTAAGAATATATTGTAATTTTAAAAAAACAACAACTCCTGGGAACTCCTCTGGTTGAATTCAGCGATTTTATCTGCTGTTCGAGAGGAAAAAGCTGTGCAAAGTGAACCTTCAGGTGCGACCGGACTGGAGGGGAGGCCTTCTTTCAGGTATCATGCCGATATCACCGGTCATGTCGAAGTCTTTTCTAAAGAAGAGCGCACAGTAACAGTGACCGTATTCTTCTACGTCAAAATCCCGTGCATATACGCATGGACAAATGATGTCACGGTCGATTGCGGAATCCTCCTGGCTGTCACGGCATGGACAGTTATAGTAGCCCAGCCTGTTGAAATTATTCATGAGCCCAGTTACCAGGTGTTTCAGCATTTCCTCTCTGTTGTTCAATTTCCAGTTATATCTGTCTGCGATTTTTTGAACGTAGGCTTCAACCTCTTCATAGGTTTTATTTCTCTTCACTCAGTATCTCCTCCCAGACTGACGTGTCATACCCGGAATGCCAATTATTCATATCCGTAACAAGAAAAGGAAACCGAGGCTGTTCTCCAATCAATTCACCCAGTTGGGATTTCAACTTGTTTTTTTCCTCAAGAAGAATTGTGTCCAAGTCCAGATAGGAATATCGATATCCCATATCTCTGAGCCATTTTTTCCCCAAGTTGCACCACATGCAGGTTGAGAGGGTGAAAAGGAAGATTTCTGTCTTCTGATCCTTTTGTCCTTCAACCGTGACAATCCTGCCCTCATGTGGCTTTGCCATTTTCATGACTGTTTTGTACACTGTTCCCCCCGCTCCTCTCTTACCCTGATGATCGTGTCTCTCCCTCTTTTTCAGAAAAAGAGAAACACTGATAAATATAGCCCCGAGTTTTGAGAGTGAAAAGCAGGAAAATAAAAAACCCCTTCTTTTGAAGGGGCTTTTTCACTCTTCCATCCGGGAGGACCTGCTCCGGGAAAATCTACTCATTCACGTAACTTTCCAGCATGCGCATCCGTGAAGGGTGTCTCAATCTACTGATCGCCTTTTTCTCTATCTGTCGTATTCGTTCCTTCGTGAGATTGTACTTGTCTCCAATTTCCTTGAGAGAATGAGGTCTTTCGCCATCCAGACCGAATCGATACTTGATCACTTTATATTCTTTTTCGCTGAGTGTTTCGAGCACTTCCCGAATGGATTCCTGAAGGTTCCTGTTGATCATTACCTGTTCCGGATCTTCACCATTGCTGTCTTCCATCAGATCGGATATGGTGTTTGCGTCCCTGTCCGCTGAGAGCGGGCTCTCGAGTGATGCAATGTCCCGTGACGCATTAATCAGGTCAGCAACTCTTGTCTTGTCGATATCGAGAAAATCTGCGATCTCATCGAAATCTGCTTCGCCTTCCTTGTTTCTTTCAATCTCTTTCTTTGCCTTTTCAATCTGCAGAAGCTCGTTCGCCCGGTTGAGCGGAAGCCTGATCATTCTCGATTTTTCACAAAGAGCCTTGAGAATGGATTGCTTTATCCACCAGACTGCATAGGAGATGAAGTGGTAGCCTTTGTCTACATCAAACTTGTCGACTGCTGTGATGAGGCCGAGGTTTCCCTCACTGATCAGGTCGTCGAGAGAGAGTCCCTGGTTCTGATACTTCTTCGCAACATTGACAACAAATCGCAGATTCGCCTTTATGATTGCCTCCTTTGCACGTACTGACCCTGTTTTCGCTTCGGTTGCGAATCGTATTTCCTCATCTCTTGTGAGAAGAGGGATCTTGTTTATCTCTTTCAGATACACAGACAGTGGATTTGCATCAAGGCTGTGCATGATGTCATATAACTTTTTTTCTAAAGACAAATCACATTCTCCTTTTTTCAAGTTTCTATATAATTTAATGCAATTACCATACCAAAAATAAATACAACGAAGTGCTAATTTGTTATTTGGAAATCAATTAAAGAGGTATAAGTATCATTCATTTCGATTTGAATCGGCATGTTTCATTCTGACCCTGATGGAGCGTAAATAGTCTATTTCGTATTATTATGATACGATTGTGTACGGATTGAAAATGAGTTTGTGTATATTCCTTTCCCCTACAGGGCGCAAATTACTCTTGATTTTCGTGAGATATTGTTTACATTAAAAACTGAATCGATCGATATCCTACGCAAAACAAATGATTATTTTCATTGCATTCCATCACCGTAGCTTCATCCAGTTTATCGTATACCAGGAAAGGGAGGATTTGTTGGTAAAAGTATCGGCTTTTACCCAATCCTTACGTCATCTGCCGCACAGGTGAACTCACCCTCTTCTAAATTCTTCGTGCTGTAAGACCAGATACTATAATGCATGAGCGCTGTTTAAAAGATTACGAAGAAGGAAAGATGGACATGAATCTCTCGGCTGAAGGAGAATTATCCGAAAGGAGTCACCGCAATGGAAGCATTGGGGAAGCAAATACTGGTTGAATTTTATAATTGTGACAAACATATACTCAACAACAGAAATCGTATTGAACAGGCAATGAAGGAAGCGGTGCAACTATCCGGTGCGACAATCATTGCGACTACCGTTCATACTTTCTCTCCCTTCGGGGTGAGTGGTGTTGTGGTCATCGCAGAATCCCACGTGGCAATACACACATGGCCTGAATATGGGTATGCAGCGGTAGATATATTCACATGCGGCGAGTGCATCGATCCCTGGGTTATTAAAAAATATCTGAAAAAAGAGCTTGTTTCTGAAAACAGTTCCGTGATGGAGCTGAAACGCGGAGTGTTCGATGTGAATCAAAAGATCAGACGCAAAGTGAGCTGATAGGAGGAATGCTGCACTCGGGAGGGGCAATGGACCTCTGGTATACTGAAAAAGTTGATGGAAGCGTTGGAATCACGATAAAAATAAAAAGCCATCTCTTCCACCATCAAAGCTCTTACCAGACCATTGATATTTTCGACACCGCTTTCTATGGAAAGCTGATGGTGATCGACGGAGTGGTGATGCTCACAGAAGAAGACGAATTTGTCTACCACGAGTCCCTCACTCACACGCCACTGGGATGGATAAAGTACCCGAAAAGGGTTCTCATAATTGGTGGAGGAGACGGGGGAACCGCCAGAGAGGCCCTGCGCTATCCGTCACTTGAAGAAGTAGTCCTGGTGGAAATTGATCGGGAAGTCATCAATGCGAGTAAAAAGTTCTTTCCAAACCTCTCTTCTTCCTTCAGTGACAAGCGGTTGAATCTGGTTATACAGAATGGTGCTCGCTTTGTAAAGGAATCGAAAAAATCATTCGATGTCATTATTGTCGACTCAACGGATCCGGTGGGACCGGGTAAGGTGCTCTTCAGTGAGGAGTTTTACAGAGACTGCGCTGCCATTCTGAGAGAAGGGGGTATTCTCACTGCTCAGACTGAATCTCCCTTCGACAGGACAAACCGACCTGTCATACGAAACATCTACGCACGCTTGAGGAATGTATTTCGACACACCCACATGTATCTCGCGAGCATTCCTACCTATCCCTTCGGTCTGTGGAGCTTTGCATTTGCCTCAAACAGTATCAATCCGTTGAAAACTCCACCGATCGCTGAATATGTACCTCAGAGACTGAAATATTATAATCGTGAATATGCACGGCATGCCTTTGCACTGCCGAATTTTGTGAAGGAAATAATCGCAGAAGGCGACAGATCGAAAGAAATGTAATCCTTGTGCACGACGGGTGGGATCCTGTTCGCAGAAAGGGGATTGCAGGTGGACACCAGATACTATCTGACCTACAATCGTATTCATAAAACCATACGGAGGCTCGCCGGACGTATCCTCGAGTCTGGTTTTGATCCGGATGTCATCGTCGCGATCGGATCCGGCGGTTTCATCCCGGGACGAATCATCAGAACTTATATAGACCGGCCAATACTCACTGTTGGGCTCTCCTATTACCGCAAGAACAACAAGCCACAGGAGATACCGAAGAAGATACAGTGGATCGACGAGGTCGAAAACAAGCTCAGCGGAAAAAAGGTTCTTCTCGTTGATGAAGTGGACGATACCCGCGTCACGTTGGAGTACTGTTTGAAAGAGCTCCTCAGGCATGGACCAGCCGAAATTGCGGTTGCCGTGCTTCACAACAAGAGAAAGGCCAAAAGAGGAATCATCCCTCAGGAGATATCAAGATATTTTGTCGGTGAAGAGCTCGAAGATCGCTGGATCTGCTACCCCTGGGATGCGAAGGACATCGACGAGCAGGAAAGACTGGCCAGAGAAATGGGGCAGATACAAAAAAAATAGTACACTCCTGTGGCCAGGGAGCCTCTGTGAGCATTCTGGTGGTTGTACACCTGTATCGATGATGGTTTATGGCATTCGTGAAATTATTGCGAAAAGAAGTTGGGAAAAACGGCAATAACAGGCGCCGGAGACGTACAGCGGTGTCACGGCACAGGAGGAGAGAAGTACTCAGGTTCCCTTTCTGAAATATTTCAACGGGTCCATGCTGAATGCAAAGGACACTTCCCATCCGTTTTTCACTTTTTTCATTGGGCACGCAAATTCGACGACTACGTCAATCTTATACCAGTACCACTGGATGTATTTGTCTCTGTCGAGCTCGAAGTCAAAAGTCTGATCTGGATCTCCAAACTGATCGATGTATGGTCCTGAAATTTCTTCGAAGGTCATGTTTTTCTCTGTCTCTCTCTAAAGTATAACGCACAATTCCATCTTTTACACATAACTTTTCTAAAAATTCTCAATGGCCCGGTTTCAGAAGGGCTGAAGCGAATCCTCCGACAAATGCAACCGCTCCGGCAACCAGAAATGCGCCAGAGAAAGAGCCGCTACGGTCCGCGATAAACCCTGCAACAACGGGGCCAAATGCCTGACCGATGCCAAAGAAGAGTGTCACGAATCCCAGTGCTGCTGGTGCAAGCCGTGATCCGACAACATCACCGCACACAGCAGCCATTATCGCAGGAATACTCCATGCCGTGACTCCGAACAGTACAGAGGAGAGAATGAGTCCGGGAACTTTTGGCCATAGAGAGAACATGATGAATGAGAGAAGCTGAAGCCCAAAAACCCACATGAGCGCTTTTTTACGGCCAATCCGATCTGAGAGCCCCCCCCAGATCAATCCGCACCCTACACTGCACCAGCCCATGAGCATGAACAAATTTCCCGCAGCAGTCCGCTGCAGGAGAATTTCACCCACAAGATACCGTATATAAAAAGTGATATAGATGATATATGAAAAACCGAACGCAGCGTACACTCCACCCAGATGCCATACCGCAGGAGATTTGTATACGAGACCCCATCGAAGCTGCAACAGTTCATTTTCTCCTCTGCTCACTTTCCCATCATTATTCCCCAGTGGTTGAAGCCCGATCTCATGGGGTCGATTTCGGAGGAATATGCCCGCGGCACAGGCGATGATGAGTGAGATGGCTCCGAATATGTACCAGACTGCACGCCATCCCCCCTCGGGAAACATAGAAAGCATGCGAGGCACAAGGGGTCCTGTAAGAATCAGAGCGAGACTCGACCCTGCGACAGCGATCCCTGCTGCCAGACCGCGAAGTGATGGGCCGAACCAGGCGGTCATCAGGGCCATGATTGGAACATTGCTCGCACCACTCCCGAGACCTGTAATGGTTCTCCAGAGTATTCCTGACCAGAGACTTCGAGCTGTTCCGGTGAGTAGCATGCCGGTCCCAACGACGACCATCCCGAGAGCGCTCACACGCCTTGGTCCGTATCTGGACGCAAGGGCCCCTCCAATGAGAGAGAGTAATAGATACCCAACCAGATTTCCAGTCGCAAGGCTCCCTGCACCTCTGTTGTCTAAACCGAGGTCCTGCTGCATGGAGGGGAGCAGCAGGCTGAAACCGAACCGTGCAAGCCCGAGCGCGCCGAACACGATTATGGTACCAACCGCAAGAACTGTCCATGCATAGTGAACTCGGGAGGATTTCACACGGATTTCCACGTTTTATTCATGATCTTTATTCACTGCCTGGCCTGATGAGGGAGAGAATACCCTGCTCAAAGAGCTTTTTCCAGAGCGGTTCGATGCCCTCGATCTGCATGTTGAGAATCACTGCGCTTCCCTTGACCTCTACCGTGCTTTTGTAGTCAATTTTCTCGGCGATGAATTTACGCTTGAAGGCCTCTCCCAGAAACTCAGCATCGTCCTGAATATCTTCAATTTTGCTCTCATCAGATCCCTGAAACACAAAAATCCCTGAGGCCTGATTCGAGTCGAGCATGTCGAAGGAAGATCCCATCCAATTCAGATACTCAGCTGAGAGAAGGAGCGTCATGTTCCATTTTTCTTCCAGGGGTTGTAGAAATTTGACAAACCTTGCGCCGTCGTTGTTCGCGAAGAGCAGTCCATCTTTCCTCTGCGGGAAAAAAGCCTTTACTTTTTGATACTCGGCACTCTTCTCTACTGACGGCCCGTCAATCGCCTTTTTCAATACATCTGTATCAGAGCCGAAGATCAGTTTATCCTGCAGAACAGCGTATGCGGAAAAATCCTCAGGACTATCGGTCTGAACGTAGAAGATCATTGATCCCTTGTAGGAAACACTCTGAATCTGTGTATCAGGATCCGGGAGAATGACGTTGTTGAGTTTTTCTTTGTCCGGCTTTGGCCCTTTTCCAAGATCCATCACACAGAGTAGAGAGTGCAAGGAACCTTGTTTGGGAGGAAATACCGCAACTGACATCTCCCTGGCTTTTATCGTCTTGAGCAGCTCTCTCAGAGGGCTCTGCCTCGGGCTGTGAATCCACGCATCGAGCATCCAGGATATGCCGGGATCGCCCTGGATATTCGCAACTGTCACCATCGAGATGCAACTTTCCGGTATGTAAGCGGGCGTTTCTGCGCCATACACCGAACACATGAGGAAAAAAAGGGTCAAGAAAACACACAGAAACCCGATGATTTTCATATTTCATCTCCTTTCTGGATTGCGTTTATCAGATTCATAATGCGGAACTCGAATCCAACACAACTTCCCTCAATCCGCACGTTCCCCTTCATGTCGACATCGGACGCTTTCAACACTCTCCTCATGGCACCGTAGATAAACTTTACGTCAGAGCGCACCTCGGCCAGACTTTCCTGGCCCTTACAGTAAAATGTCACGCTGCCTTCGACCTCTTCTGGAAGGAAGTGAAGCTCTCCCATAATGGATGACACCGCATCGACACTGGGAAATGCCGCAAAGGAGTAGGTATCCTGTATAATCTGAAAAAACCGGGACAGTTGTCCCTTGCTGTTATCGGCACAGAGGTATCCCCCTCTCTGCAGTGTCGCCTGTAGGAGAAGGCCGGAAAGGTAATGCTCTTCGACACCTGGGCGGGACGCACGGGTATACATCCTGAAGGAATCCTCGAGTACTGAAAGATCCGTGCCGAGCAGAAAATTGTTTTTGAGTATCGTGAAGGCAGCAGGCTCCATACCACCCTCAGGATTCTGCACGCTTCTGTAACTCTGGCCTTCCACCCGCAGCTTTATTGTGGGTTTTTCTCCAAAGAGTGCCCTGTCTAAAGGACCACCCGCAAGCTTCATGAGTCGTACCATCTTTCCCATGCTTACGATGAACACGAACCGGGGCTCGTCTGCGGTGTTTTCCAGACTGATGAGTCCGGTTATCCGTTTAGGAAAGAATGACGGAAATAGTTTTTTGATCGCGAAGGACTTGAGCCTTCCTGTCTCTTCTCCGATCATACTTTCCTGGAATTTTTCAAGAAGCGCCGATATTCCAGGATCGACCGGATCGAGGTTAACCGTGAAAAAGGCGAAGGAGGAGGAAGGCATGAGCTTCCAGGGAGGCAGCTGTGGGAGAGGGCTCAGCAACCAGATACTGAACCCGATCAGGAATCCGACGATCAATGCTGCAATTCCCAATCCTGTTCTTTTCGCCCATTTTTTGACCGTTTCTTTTGTGATATTCATCGCGTTCTTTCGAGGATGGTAAAATTACTTTACTACCAAGTATATCAAGAAACTCCAGGATTTCTAATTTTTTTCTCAGATTTTTTCAATTTTCTGTACAATACTATCGGCGATATATTGAGCTCTATCAATCTGCATGAAGGAAAACGATCCGAAGACGATGAAGAGAAGAGCGCTTATCGATATCACGGATGTGTCGCTGCAACGGGGGGGTATCCAAATTCTCTCCCATATCGACTGGAAAACACAGAGGGGTGAGCACTGGTTTCTCATGGGGAACAACGGGAGCGGAAAGACCACCCTTATGGAAATCATCATGGGATACCTTTGGCCCCAGGAGGGCAGGGTGGCGATTATGGGACAGTCCTTCGGAGAAGTGTATCTCCAGGAGCTGCGCGCGGCAATCGGGTATGTTTCTCCATGGGTATTTCACCACACGCGCAGCTACATACCGGTGAAGCACGTGATTGCTTCAGGTATGGACGCTTCAGTGGGATATTTTGACAGTTTCACTCCGCGAATCGAGGCACGGATCAGAGAGCTCCTCTGCTTCTTTCACTGTGAGGAGCTCGAGAATCGAACCTTGGGTACCCTTTCATCAGGTCAGCAGTTGAAGGTCATGCTTTCACGCTCCCTCATGAATGACCCTGTGCTCATGCTGCTCGATGAACCCTTTTCTCTCCTCGATGTTGGGTCCCGTTTTCAGATGTACAGATACGTAGAGAGAATCTGTCGTCTGGAAAAGGGACCCCAGATCATACTTGCCACCCACCACTTCGATGATCTCATACCAGTTTTTACCCACGGTCTTTTGTTGAAGCAGGGAAGCATTTACGGGAAAGGCCCACGAGAAGCTGTGTTACGTCGGGAGATGATTTCTGGCGCGTTTGACATTCCAGAAGAACAGGTACAAAACCTTACCCCTTAATCGAACCAGCGAGGATACCGCTCACGAAGTACTTCTGAAGGGAGAAAAATACCACCAGCGGAAGAACCATGGAGATGAATGCAGCTGAAGTCAGAAACTCCCATCCCCCTCCGTAGGAGTTCACAAGGTTTGATATGGTCACTGTCATGGGCGCTACCTGTGGGGTCCCTCCCAGGTAAATGAGCGCGACCAGAAGGTCGTTCCACACCCACATGAATTGAAATATTGCAAGGGACGCGATTGCAGGAACAGAGACGGGAAGGACGATTCTGTAGAGAATCTGAAAATGAGATGCTCCATCGAGAAATGCCGATTCAAATATATCTTCCGGGATTCCTCCGATGAAGTTCCTGAGAAGGTATATGGCGAAGGGGAGTCCGTATGCGGTATGCGCAATCCACACTCCTGCAAAACTGCCGGTGAGCCCAAGTCGGTTGAAAAGCCTGAGAATGGGGATGAGGGTCATCTGAAGCGGCACGACCAGAAGACCGATGATCATCAAAAAGAGAGTGTCCCTCCCCGGGAAACGCATCCAGGAAAAGGCGTAGGCAGCAAACGCAGCGATGAGAATCGGCATGACAGTGGCCGGGATGGATATCATGAGACTGTTGAAAAAGCTCCTCCCCATATTGGCTCTCTGAATTACATGGACGTAGTTCTCGAGCGTGAACCGGAAGGGTGTCGAAAACGCGTTCCACCAGCCGGTGGAGAGGATTAGCGGTCTTGGTCTGAGTGAGCTCACGAACAGACCGAGTGTGGGGACCATCCACAGCAAGCAGATTGCTATCAGTACCACGTGAAGGGGGCTTTGCCGAAGAAAGCGAACCAAATTTGAGGGAGCTCTCATCGATCTGACGGTCACTGTCTTCACAGACTTCATTTCCTCCCTCCCACCTGTCCAAACCTCTTGATATTCATGAGCATCACGGGGATGATTGCAACAAGCAGGAGCACGGCGAGCGCACCGGCCATACCGAAATTGAGGAAGTTGAACATCTCCTTGTACATCCTGTTCGCTATCACCTCTGTTTTCAGTATGCCGTTGGTCATGACGTACACGATATCGAATATTTTTAGAACATTGATGATCAGGGTGGTGGTGACAACTACGAGAGTCGGTTTTATCAGGGGAAGAGTGATTCTGATAAAAACCTGAAGCTCCCGTGCGCCGTCGATGCGGGCAGCTTCGATGATCTCCTTTGGGATGTTTTTAATGCTCGCAGAGAGGATCACCATGGAAAATCCTGTCCACATCCAGATTCCCACAATGATGAGCGCCCAATTGTTTATACCTGGATTGAACAGCCAGGCCTGGGGCTCGAAACCTGGGAAAATGGAGGTGAGGACCGCATTGATGGTGCCAATCTGAGGAGCCCCCTTGGGTTTGTACTCGTACATGAACTTCCATATCACTCCGGCCGCAACAAAAGAAATCGCCATTGGCAAAAAGATGAATGCCTTCGCCACGGACTCGTACTTGACCCGGTCTGTGAGTACTGCGATGAGCAGCCCAAAGGTGATCGTCACGAGGGTGAAGAATACAAGCCACAGCGCATTGTTCCTCAGCACGAACAGCATCTCCGGCTCCGTGAAGATACGCAGATAGTTGCTCAGTCCAACGAACTCTGTGGAATTTTCATTCATAAGACTGAGCACGACCGTATTGACAACCGGATACAGAAGGAAAAGGGTGAGAAAGAGGAGGGCTGGTCCCACCCAGAACCATGGTCGCAGTGTTTTCTGACGAAAAGGCTTCAGCCTGGAAAGCAGTTTTTCTGTGAAGAAGAGATAGCCGGTCAATCCAACAGGAACGCATATGACCGCAACAAAAACGAGCACGAGGCTTGAAAGAATCATAAAATCCCTTCTCCTGCAGAGGGCCAGCCTCCGGTCGAAAATTCGTCGGTACTATGGTCCAGCGGGTTCTATCGTGCTTGATAGAGCCCGCCAGATGAAACCTTGGACTCCCAATGACAACCTGTGATCAATAAGCCCGCCTTCTCACCCTTTCGAGCTGGGAGAGAATGCTGTCGAGATTTGAGGGATTCTCCACATAGCTCATTATGGCAGACCAGAATGCATTGTTCATCTCTCCAGGCATCATGTCGGAAGCATCGAATACCACCATCTCGGCTTTCTGAAGTATATTCGCTGCCTCTTTGCTCAGCACATCAGGGTAGAACACCAGGGATACATTCCTGTTGGCTGACAGCGCTCCCGTTCCACTCGTCCAGTAGGATTGCGCTTCAGGAGTCGTGAGATACCTGATGAAGGAACGGGCCTGAGGAGTATCCTTGAAGACTCCGACAAGGTCGCCGCCAGCTTCTATCGCCTTTGAATATTTCTGCTCGATTACTGGAAATCCAAAAAAATTGAAATCCTCACCAGGCTTTAAATCCGGGAACTGATCGAGGATGAAGCTCTGAATAAAACTCGCCTGCATGTGGAAGTAGGCCTGCGGTGGATCATAGAAAAGGGGAGCAGCAGCCTGCCCGAAGTTGGTCGACAACATGTACTGTTTCCCTCCGTACACCATCCCGGGACTGTTGACGATCTGTCCCCAGGTTTCCCAGACGCTCTTCATTTCCCGGGATGTCCATGAAAGCCTTCCTTCATACCAATCCTTGTATCTCTCAGGTCCATGCATTCTGAGAAAGATGTTCTCGAGCCAGTCTGTTCCTACCCAGCCGCTCGCTGCACCGCTTTCCAGACCGATGGACCAGGGATTCTTTCCCCTGTTTACGAGATTCTGACTTATCGCTCTCATCTGATCTGAGTTGCTGGGTATCTCAATGCCCTCATTCTCGAGAGCGCGGGGATTGTACCACACAAGCCCCTTTATCGCAACTTTCATGAACATGCCCACGAGTTTTCCGTCGACTGTTCCCATCTCGAGCCAGCCTTCGGCATAGTCCTTCCGTATTTGCTCCATATCGAGAACACCCTCGAGATTTACAAGATTGCCGGCTCGTGCAAATTCTGCCATCTTGCCTGGACCGGGAAGCACCGCAATGTCCGGCGGGTTTCCCGCCTGTACACGGGTGGTGAGTATGGCATTGATGTCCCTGCTCCCTTCATACTGCACACGTATTCCTGTCTGCTCTTCGAAGGGTTTCACCATCTCATTGAACACATCAAGCTCCTGTCCTCCCCACACGGCAAGCACCGTCACAGTGCCCCCCACAGGAACCTTCTCTCCTGCAGCGTAGAGGGTGCATTCCTGACCGGGAATCAGAAGCAAAAGAGCCGTAATTACGAGTGCTGTTGCAGTTATGATCCCGGCTGTCTTCAAACGATTTTTCATCATGGTTCTCTCCTTTCAGCATGTGAATTTGTTGGTTTCCCGAAATACTCCCCCTTCAGATCAGAGGGATTCTTTCATCGTCTGCAGTTGGAGCAGTACACCGCCCTGACGATTGTGGTGGATTTTTCTGGCAAGCCCGCGCTGTTGAACGTCTGCGAGTATCCCTCCGCGTGCCTTTCAGGAGAAGTTTTTCAGAAAGAAAATACATCTATATATACATATTACCGGGATATTGCGGTCTGTCAATACCATGAAAGAAAAAATATTATTTTTTTTGGAAATGCGTTTCATAAGGGAAAAACAGAACTGTATACCGTGCAGGGCACTCTCAGGAGACCCCGTACAGGTCTGCCGCATTCCGATGCAGGATACGTTCGATCATTTCCCTGGCATCTCCCAGGGAAAGGTACCCGTCAGCAATCTTTTCTGCGAAGACTTTTGCAAGCACATGTCTGAGCGCACGCATCGCACCGTAGCTCTCTTCAGATGACCAGGTGTCGCATCCCCAGGTAACTCGATCAGCCGTACCGACTTCGATGAGCTCGTGGAGCATCCGCGCTGCAGCCGATGGTGATATGATGGGAAGCCAGCATATGTCGGCATACACGTTCTCATAACGGTGTATGAGACCGGCGACATCATCGGTCCACGGATAGCCTCCATGGAAAAGAACGAACCTGGTGTCCGGATTTCTCACGATCGCCTCGCGGAGCCACATCGCGTTTGTCCTGTCGAGCTCTCCAAGACCAGTGTGACACTGGAATGGTATGCGAAGCTCACCTGCGATTGTGCAAATTTCATAAAAAATAAAATCCTGAAACGCGCGTATATCTTCAGCGCTCCTCTCATCGTCTCCCTTCGTGAATACTTTTCGTGCTCTTTCTTTTGATGTGGGCGTGAAATCGAGTGATCGGTCATAGGCGAGGGCAGACTTCAAAGCGATACAGCCCCCATTCACCTTCATTGTAATTATTTCCCTCATCAACGAAATATACTCCTCCAGGTCCCGCACACGCCTGTTGTACAGAACCAGCGGGTTGTTTCCGTTGTGATCCATAGAAGAGTGGCTGTAGCCGTAGAGAAACATGTTTATTCTGAATGTGGGCGAAAAGAGATCTGGTATTCCGTTATCTGTGCCGGGATCCCAATAGCCGTCAAGAACGATCCTTTGATATTTACAGACAGTGCGGAGTATTTGCAGATGGTAGTCCGAGTCCTGATGGGCCGTCTGTATTCTCTGGGAGACTTTTTCCCAGTTATCGGTGGATATGGGTTCATCGAAATCATGGAGCTTATGGAGCGCATCCTGAAGCCACACGAAATATGATCGGTTTCTGACTTTCTGGAGAAAATGCAATCTGCTTTCTTTCGTTTTGTCAAAGGTTACTCCACACCAGCTCACATAGCTTTTTTCCAGAAGTTTGTCCAGGGAATATTCTGCAAACTCTTCACCCCGAAGATGGTGAGAATGTGTGTTTATGACTGATGTTCCTTCGATGAAATCATAAAGTTCAGAGAAAATTGTGTTTTCTTTCATTGGGCAGCTCCTCTGGACAGCTCCTCTGTTTCGCATGATTTTCAGTTCCGCAGAACAACAATATAATCGAGCGGAGCCAGAACCCAAACATCTATCTCGTTCCTTTCCGAATATGTATTCCGCAATTTCAGCAACTGCTA
>Ga0180438_10005405_pt1 | contig 17790 bp, 9 predicted proteins | sample SS_ome_12_FD_132455 | JGI IMG/M metagenome (GOLD analysis project Ga0180438, IMG submission 132455) | Hypersaline lake sediment archaeal communities from the Salton Sea, California, USA - SS_3_D_2 metaG | ecosystem: Environmental > Aquatic > Non-marine Saline and Alkaline > Hypersaline >...
GAGCTGCTCGGTCTGGTTCGCGCTGTTCGGGTCGGGCGCGGCCATGCCGGCCCAGGTGGTGTAAAACAGGCACTCCTCGGGCGCCACCTTATACATCAACGGGTCTTCCGCCGCCGGCGGAATCCCCAAGGGCAGCCCGAAGCCGCCGAAGAAGGACAACATCATCAACATCGGCGCTACCCCGACGACTGGAGCGGCCATCGTTCTTCTCCTTCTCTTTCCGGTGACGAGAAACGGCCGGCGCCGCCACGGACGCCCACAATGCTCCTCGCAATATACCAAACGTCCCGGCGACGGCAAGGCGTGGCCCTCGGGGCGCTGCGGCCTTACTGTCGGGGGAGAGGGCCCGCGGCGGGCCGCGGGGATTTGCTCCCTGCGCGGCGTTGCGATATTCTGGGTGGCGCCCTGGGGCGCGAAACCCGGTCCGGGGCGCCCCCGGCACGTCACCCCCCCGTTTGGAAGCTGCGAAGGAGGCAGAGCCATGTTACCGACCGACGAGCCAACCCGCCGCGTCCCCCGGATCGAGCCTCCAATCCCTTCCGCCTGCCCGGCGGCGGGCTGCTGCCCTTCGAGCGACCGCAGCGCACCCCACGGGCCGCCGACGGCCAGCCGCCGGGACTTTCTGAAGCTGGCCGGGGCGTCGGCCGCTTCGATGGCCGCCTGCGGGGCGGGCGGCGCGGCCGCGCCCCAGGGCGAGGCCAACCTCTCGGCCGACCACTTCGTGCCGGTCGACAAGAAGCTCGCCCCCGAGTGGCTGGCGTCGCTTACGGCCAAGGGCGGGCCAACCTGGTACTCGGGCGACGATCTGGAGACGATCGCCATGCCCGTGGGCGGCATTTGCGCCGGCCACGTCTACCTGACCGGCGACGGGCGCCTGGTGCACTGGGACGTGTTCAACGAGCGGAACTTCACTGGCTACGGCGCTACTTGCTACCAGCTTGGGCGCAAGCCCGACCCGGTCCTGACGCAAGGTTTCGCCCTGAAGATCACCAGCGACGGGAAGACGACCACACGGACCCTGGATCGCGAAGGGTTTCCGGGCGTGCGGTTCTGCGGCGAGTACCCCATCGGCACGGTCGAGTATTGCGACAAGGACGTGCCGGTCAAGGTAAAGCTCGATGCCTTCTCGCCGTTCATTCCCCTTGCCACCGACGACTCCTGCCTGCCGGCGATCCTGCTCGAGTACGAGGTAACGAACACCAGCGCGAAGCCGGTCGAGGTCACCCTGGCCGGCTGGCTACAAAACGCGATTTGCCTGAAGAGCGGGGCGGAGCTGTCCGGGGTCCGCATCAACGGCTTCAATCGCTGCGGCAACACGGCGAAGCTGTACTTCTATGCGAAGGAGACGCCGCCGCAAGAGCCGCCTCGCCCGTCCATTGTCCTGGCCGACTTCGAGGGCGAGAACTACGGCGATTGGACCGTCGAAGGCGAAGCCTTCGGCACCGGCCCGGCCCAGGGGACCTTGGAACGCCAGCAGCCCGTGAGCGGCTATCAGGGCAAGCGCCTGGTCAACACGTATCTCGGCGGCAGCGACGCGAAGACGGGCAAGCTTACCTCGCCAGCGTTCACCATCGAGCGGCGGTTCATCAGTTTCCTGGTCGGCGGCGGAAACGAGGCCGAAAAGACCTGCATCAATCTGCTGGTCGACGGCAAGGTCGTGCACACGGCGGTCGGCAAGCGGGACGAGAAGCTCGTGCCGCACAACTGGGACGTCGCCGAACTGAAAGGCAAGCAAGCCCGGATCGAAATCGTCGACGCCGCCACCGGTCCCTGGGGCCATGTGAACATTGACCAGATCGAGCTTCGCGACACGCCCCGCGCCGGGGGCGGCGGTCCGATGAAAGATCGGCCCGACTACGGGAACATGGGCCTGGCCGTGCTCGGCGAGATCGAGGACGTCGTCGGTTGGGCCTCGCTTCCCGACGGGAAGCCGGCAGACGCCCTCTTCGGGCCCGCACCGGTGGCGATCCCCGCCCTGACCCCAGAGGGCTCCAAGGGACCTCTTCCGCGCGAGGAGAAGCCGCTCGCGGAGACGCTCATCGGGGCCATTGGCAAACGGTTGAAGCTCGAAGCCGGCGAGGGCAAGAGGGTCGTGTTCGCCGTCACTTGGTGCTTCCCGAACCGCCCCGAACACGGCAACTACTACGCCACGAAGCACGGCCACGCACTCGCGCTCGCCGACTACCTGAACCGGGAGTTCGATCGCCTCGACGCACAGACCCGGCTGTGGCACGACACCTGGTACGACTCGACCCTGCCGCACTGGCTTCTGGACCGATTGTTCTCGACCGTCTCGACGCTGGCCACCGGTACGTGTCTCCGCTGGGCCAACGGCCGTTTTTGGGCCTGGGAGGGGGTAGGCTGCTGCCACGGGACCTGCACGCACGTCTGGAACTACGAGCACGCCATGGCCCGGCTCTTCCCCGAGCTGGAACGCTCCGCCCGCGAGATGCAGGACTACAACCCCGAGGCCGGGTTCGTGCCCGAGACGGGCATGGTCCGCTTCCGCGGCGAGGGGTGGAAGATGTGGGCCGGCGATGGCCAGGCCGGCACGGTCTTGAAGGCGTATCGCGAGCATCAAATGTCGGCCGACGGCGAGTTCTTGAAGCGCAACTACGAAAAGATCCGCCGCTCGCTCGAATTCCTCATCAACGAGGATAAGAACGATGACGACGGCTCGGCGCCCGACGGCGTGTTGACCGGCTCGCAGCACAACACCTACGACATCAACTTCTTCGGCGCGAACACGATGATCGGCTCGCTTTACCTGGCCGCACTTCGGGCCGGCGAGGAGATGGCCGGCGAGATGGGCGACGCCGAGTTCGCCGCCCGGTGCCGAAAACTCTTCGAGGCCGGCAGCCGGCACAACGTCGACGAGCTTTTCGGCGGCGAGTACTTCATCCAACAGGTCGACCTGGAAAAACACCCCAAGGCCCAGTACGCTGGCGGGTGCCTCTCCGACCAGCTCTTCGGCCAGGGCTGGGCCCACCAGGTGGGCCTCGGGCGAATTTACACTGACGAGACCGTGCTCTCGGCCCTAAGGTCGATCTGGAAGTACAACTGGGCCCCGGACGTCGGCCCGCAGAACGCGGTACACAAGCCGGAGCGGTGGTTCGCCAGCCCGGGCGAAGCCGGCCTGTTCACCTGCACCTGGCCCCACGCACCGTACCTGCCCCAGGGGGTCCGCTACAAGAACGAAGTCTGGACCGGCATCGAGTACCAAGTGGCCGGCAACATGGCCTGGGAAGGGATGGCCACCGAGGCGTTGGCCATCTGCCGCGGCATCCACGACCGCTACCACCCCTCGAAGCACAACCCGTGGAACGAAGTTGAGTGCGGCGACCACTACGCCCGGGGGATGGCCAGCTACGGCGTGTTTACGGGCCTGTGCGGCTTCGAGTACCACGGCCCCAAGGGCCACCTCGGCTTCGCCCCGCGAATCACGCCCGAGCCGTTCCGCGGCGCCTTTACGGCGGCCGAGGGTTGGGGTACGCTCGTGCAAGAACGAACGGCCGAGGGGCAGGTCAACAGCATCGAGGTGAAGTGGGGGAAGCTGCGACTGGAGACGCTGGCGTTCGAGCTGGCCGAGGGCGTGCAACTGAAGGAGGCCACGGTGTCGGTAGCGGGGAAGCCGGTAGCGGCAGACGTCCAGCAGGACGGGAAAAGACTGCGCGTGGCCTTCCAAGAGCCGGTCGTCGTGGAAGCCAGCCAGGTCTTGGAAGTACGGGCGACGTGCTGACTGTCTAGTGGAGCGACGGAGCGATGGAGAGAGCGAGCCGCGGAGCGGCGGTCGTCAATAGTCAGGGGCGGAAGTCCCAACACGGTGTGGAATCCGGAGAAGACCCGTCTACATCCTCACACGCTACTCAAGGAGCCCGGCGATGAAACGACAGATGGTGTTGATCCCGTTCTTGGCATTCACGGTTTCAGTAATCCTGTCCTCGCAACCCGCGGCGGCCCAGCAGTCGTTCACCTACCCCGAGCTGGTCAACCGCTTGACCGATCTGGAGCACCTCGCCGTGCTGCCCGCCGCTGGCGAGCGGTGTGCCCAGTGGTCGAGCTACGACCGGGGGAGCAAGTACGACGCGGAGAACGATGTCTACGTCAACTGGGGCGCGAACGGCGACGGGTCGCAGTTCATCCGCAAGGAGGGCGATGCCGTCGTGATGGCCGAGATGGAGGGCCCGGGCTGCATCTGGCGGATCTGGTCGGCGTTGGCGCAGAACGGCCGCGTGAAGATCTTCCTCGATGGGAGCGAAACGCCCGTGGTCGATCTGCCGTTCATCGACTATTTCAGCGCCAAGCCGCCGTTTGACTACCCCATGCTCTCCTACAACATGAGCGATCTCGGCTCCCGAGGGCACAACCTCTACTACCCGATCCCCTACCAGAAGTCGTGCAAGATCGTAGCCGAAGAGGGCTGGGGGCGGTACTTCCAGTTCGTCTACACCACGTTTCCCGAGGGGACGAAGGTGCCGACGTTCACCGGCAAGCCGTGCGAGGCTGATCGGGCGGCCCTTGCGAAAGTCAACGATTTCCTCGGCAGCGGCCAGGGCACCGACCCGGCCGGCGAGCGCCAAGGCCAGCAGACCGCCACCGACTCCTTCACGCTCCGGGCGGGGAGCACCGAGAAGCTGGTCCTCGACGGGCCCCGGGCAATCACCGCCATCAAGGGCAACATCTCGCTGGGTGACCGCGAGGACGAGATGGCCGCCTTGCGGAACATCGTGCTGAAGATCACATTCGACGATCAGAAGGAGCCGTCGGTCTGGTGCCCCCTGGGCGATTTTTTCGGCACCGCACCCGGCAAGAACCTCTACAAGTCGCTCCCGACGGGCATCACCGAAGAGGGGGCCTACGCCTACTGGTACATGCCGTTCGTCAAGCGGGCGGTGCTCGAAGTGACGAACGAAGGTGACACGGACCGCAAGATCGAATGCGCGGTGACCCACGCCCCGCTGACCCGCTCGATGGACGAGCTGGGCTACTTCCACTGCAAGTGGCACCGCGACATCTGCCCGCTCTCGGCCGACCGGCGCCCCGACTGGGTGATGCTCAGGACCCAGGGCCGCGGGCGGTTTTGCGGCGTGATGCTCCACGTCTGGGACCCCAAGCCCGGCTGGTGGGGGGAAGGGGATGAGAAGTTCTTCGTCGACGGTGAGAAGTTCCCCTCGACCATCGGCACCGGCTCGGAGGACTACTTCGGCTACGCTTGGTGCTGCCCGGCGTTGTTCCAGCGCCCGTTCCACTGCCAGTCGATGACCCAGAACAACCAGGGCCACCAATCCGTGCTCCGCTGGCACGTGGCCGACAACGTGCCGTTTCAGGAGTCGTTCGAGGCGGCGATCGAGAAGTATTTCCCCAACGAGCGGGGCACGCTCTACGCCTGCACGCCCGTCTGGTACCAAGCGGCCGGCGGCTCCGACCCGATCGAGCCCGTGCCGGTCCAGGCGCGTTGGGGCTATGCCATCACGCCCCCGCCGGGCGGCGGCGGATACAAGGTCCTCGGCAAGCCCAACGGCCAGGTGCAGAGCCAGGCCATGGCCCACTTCGGCGCCGGCAAATGGCACGACGACAACCAGCTATGGTGGACCCACGCCAAGCCGGGCGACAAGATGGACGTGGCCTTCGAGGTGAAGAAAGGGGGCACGTACCGCGTCGACGTCACGTTGACCAAGGCCCGCGACTACGCCATCGTGCAGCTCTCGATCGACGGGAAGAAGGCCGGCGAGCCGATCGACCTCTACAACCCCGACGTGATCCCCACCGGACCGGTCACCCTGGGCACTTTCCAGCTCGACCAGGCCGAGCACAAGCTCGGCGTCGAGATCGTCGGGGCCAACGAGAAGGCCGTCAAGTCCTACATGTTCGGGCTGGACCAGATCCTGCTCAAGGCGGCCGAGTGAGCGGCCAGCGAAGAAGGAACCTGCGCACAAAACAAACCAGGTCCCTTTTTCGCCCCTACAATCCATCCTCCCGGCAAGACTCCTCTAACCGCCCTGTGTCGGCCGGGCGGGGCGGCGCGCATCTATGCTTGTACAGAGGGAGACCGCGCGCCGCCGCGGGTGACACCATAGCGGGTCGTCCCGCGACGCCCGTCAGCAACCGCCCCGAGGAGATTCGACATGCCCGCAATGCCGCAAGCCTGTTCTCGGTTCGCCTGCAGCCTGCTCGTCGTCGTGGCCCTCACGCTGCCGGCCGGATGTGGTGGCGATTCGCAGGCGGACGCCCCGCCGCCGTCGCCGCCGCAGCAGACCGCCGAGCACACGATAGGCGTGAGCCTGGGCAGCACGGGCGATCCGTGGCGGGCGCAGCTCCGTGCCGAACTCGAGGCCGCGGCCGCCGAGCACCCCGAGCTGGGCATCGAAGTCCTCGACGCCGGCGACGACCCGCAAGGGCAGAGGGCCCACATCGAGGGTTTTATCGCCAAAGGCGTCGACCTGATCGTCGTCAGCCCTGCAAACGCCTCGGCGGCCCAGGCGGTCACCTCGCCGGTGGCCATGGCCCTCGACGCCGGCATTCCCGTGGTCGTGCTCGACCGGCCCGTGATCGGCGACCGATACACCTGCTTCATCACGGCCGACGATCGGCAGATCGCCTCTGCCGCGGGCCGCTGGCTTGCCGAGCGCATGAGCGGCAAGGGCCGGCTCGTCGAGCTGAAGGGCCCTGACGACGCCGGGCCCGGGCCCGCGCGCCACCGCGGCTTCCGCGCCGCCGTGCGCGACTACCCGGACCTGCGCGTGCTCCACGAGTATCCCACGACCGCCGACCCGGCCTCCGCCGAGAAGGCCATGGCCTCGGCCCTCTCCGACTTCGGCGAGATCGACGCCGTCTTCGCCTACACCGACGCGGCAGCCCACGCCGCCTACCTGACCGCAAAAGAATCGGGCCGGGCCGACGAGATGCTCTGGGTCGCCGTCGGCGCCCTGCCCGACGAGGGCATCGCCTACGTCGAGCAAGGCATCCTCACTGCCACCTTCGAATACCCCACCGGCGCCCGCGAAGCCATCGCCACCGCGCTGGACGTGCTGGCTGGCAAGCAAGTCCCCAAGCACGTCACGCTCACGCCGCGCGTCTTCACGCAAGCCAACCTCGCCCAAGGCGGTGAGCCCATCACCGCGGCCGCCTCTCCCTCGGCCACCGGGCGCTAGAAAGGCTGCTCATCAACCGAGCTTGGATAGCGAACTCCGCGGCGCGGAAGGGAACGCTTCATCCTTTCGCATTTGTACAGGGAATGGAAACACTAATTGCCACTAATCGCCGCTAATGCTAACATTAGTGCCGATTAGTGGAGATTAGCGTTCTCTGACGTCCCCCCGGCTGCCGACTCCCAATTGCAGCAACCCGGTATCCTGTAAGGTTTTCCGACGCAACAGGATTTCCTTCATCCTATCCGAATGTCCCAGATTGGCAAGTGGCGGCGCTACAAAAACGCTACAAACCTCTCCCGACCACTCTTGCCCAGAGAGCCAAACGCCGTCGCCGTGCAGTCGTTCCGCCCACAGTCATTATCTCATGAAGCCACGGCCTCTGGCCGTGGACCCGAAGAGGTTCGGACGACCGAAGAAACCGTTTGGTGCTAGTGCCCGATTGCAGCAGACCTTTATCCCGCAACGGCTTCCGATGTTGCGCAGTAAGGCGGTGCGCGAGTTCCTGGGCGCGCACCTGCCAAAGTCCGAGGCTGGCGCTGCCGGTACCGACCGGATAGAATGGTACGAGATCGACCGCCAAGTGAGACCCTCGGTGGCGATGATCTTGAAGGGCAAGTTAGGGGCAGCCGATGGCGTGTGCTCCAACGATCGGCTGCTGGCAACACGATCATCGGCAGCGGTACCTACACTGCTCGGTCCGAGCTGTTCGTCCGGGAATGACCTCAGCCATGCTAACCAAACAGCACGCCCCCTTGACACAGCCCGCGCCGACGGATTCACCCGCCAGACTTGGCTGCCGAATTCTGGATCAATTCCCCGCCGGCAACGCGCAACCACTGGTATCACAGATCCTGCGCCACACCAGTTTTACGCGCCATTTGCCTCAGGCTGCCCGAAATGTTCCGGACTGCGCTAGCCTCCCACTATCAAACAGCAGACACGTTCCACGTGCCCCACGGCACGCCATGCATTGACTGAGAGGGCCGTGATCTGGTAGCCTATACTTGGCGACAGCGAGATCCGAACCCACCGAGACTCGGGAGGTCGCGCGATGATGCAGGAACGTGCCGGGCGAGGTGTTGGTATCGACCTCGGAACCACGTACTCGTCGCTAAGCTATGTCGATCGCAATCTCATACCGCGGGTGGTTCAAGACGCATACGGCAACGCCGTGGTCCCGAGCGTCATCTACTTTGATGACGCTGGTGTGATCGTAGGCGACTTGGCGGTTCAACAGTCGACATTCGACGTGGAACGGGTCGTGCAGTTCGTCAAGGTGCATATGGGCGATCGTTGGGAGAGGTTGCACCAGGGTCACGTATACACACCCGAGAGCCTATCGGCATTGATCCTGCGCAGTCTTGCACGAGAGGCAGAACCACAAATTGGCCCAATCCGTGAAGCAGTAATCACAGTCCCGGCGTACTTTTCGGAGCGCCGCAGATTGGCGACCCAACAGGCTGGGGAGATTGCGGGCCTGACGGTGAAAGCGACGCTCGACGAGCCGATGGCCGCCACGCTTGCCTACGGCCTGCACCGCCAAGATAAGGAACAAATTGTCGTAGTCTACGACCTGGGTGGCGGAACGTTTGACGTTGCCGTGGTGCGGATTTCTCCGGAGGAAATCGAAGAACTGGCCATCAACGGCAATCGTCAGTTGGGCGGCCGCGACTGGGACCAACAACTTATCGAGTTCGTAGTGGAGGACTTCCGCCGGGCGTTTCAGGCTGATCCTACGGAAGATGCTCTGGCAATGCAGAACCTTCGGCTGGAGTGCGATCTGGCAAAGCGTCGACTTAGCCAGATGATGCGAACCTCAATTCCATTTCACTTTCGTGGGCGGGATCATGTTGCGGAGGTCACCCGTCAGAAGTTCGAGGAACTCACGGCCGGTCTGCTGCACACCACTCGGGTAACCACGGAAATTGCCCTGGATGACGCCGGCTTGGAATGGTCTCAGATATCCCGTGTTGTGTTGGTAGGAGGATCTACCCACATGCCCTCCGTCCGGGAGATGCTCGAGGAGACGACCGGGCTGGAACCCGATGTAGGCGTGAATCCGGTGTTGGCTGTTGCCTTGGGCGCCGCGATCTATGCCCACATGTTGGAGACCGATGTGGCACCGTACACCACACGCGGATCCTCGACCGACGAAGAGCAGCAAGAATCCGAATCGACTGAGTATGTAGCCCCAGAGCCGTTGGTCGAGCAGGTCCAAACGGTCCGAGAATCGGAACCGTTGCTGGAAATCGAGCCTGAGGATGTGGATTCCATCGAGGTCGTGACGACGGAGGGGAGCACATCCCTGGAACCCAAAGGCGTCTCCGAGGCAACGGCCAGTGGCGTTGGAAACGCGGCCCTGCTATCTCCTTGGAGCGACACAGAACAACCACTGCCCAGCATCCATTTCGTCACGGCTCACGGCGTGGGCGTGCGAGCCCGCGCCGGAGAGGACTGGAAGAATGTGGTGCTCATCCCGCGCAACACGCCTGTGCCCGCTTCTGCGACCAAGCGGTTCGTCACGGCTTCCGAGGCCGGTGGCGGGACGCATGTGAAGGTCGAGGTTACCCAGGGAGACACCGTTGACCCGGATTTGGCGGAGCTTTTGGGCACAGGCCGCATTGAGGGTTTTGGCCGGCATGTCCCGCCTGGTCAACCGGTCGACGTGGTCATGATGTTTGACGCGGAGGGCCGGTTGCATACCAAAGCCATCTACGTCAACACAGGTCAGGAGATGCAGTTGTCTTTGGAAGTTCCCGAGGGTCTTCGGCCTCAAGAGGTCGAAGAACAAAAGAGACACCTCGACGGCACGGTGTTCTTGAGCGTTTTCGATCCCGATGACACCCTGGCGCAACGGAACCAAGAGGGAGCGGAAGACGAAATGCCCGGTGACGACCTAATACCGCCAATTGATCTGGAATGGTAAGCAGTCACGGTTTTGTGCGGAAATTGGTATGGGGCGATGTCGTTGATTCGGTTATGAAGGAGGGATGGCACGACGATTCACGGAAGACGAAGTACTTCGGATGATCGAGGAGGCGGTGGCGCCGCTGTTGGCGCGGATTGCCCAACTCGAAGATGAGATCGCGCGGCTGAAGAAGAATTCGAGCACGTCCTCGAAGCCGCCGTCGAGCGACATCGTCAAGCCGCCGAAGCCAAAACCGCCCGCTGGCGGCAGGCGACGGAAGCGTCGTGGCGGCGGGCAGCCCGGCCATCCGCGTCACACCCGGCCCCCCTTTCCGCCGGAGCAGGTCGATCAGGCGTGGGAGTATGCATGGACGGCCGTGCCGCGCGGCTGGAAAGCGCTGCAACGATTCCGTGTGGTCCAGCAGATCGAACTTATTGAGAAGCCCTTCGTCGTCACCGAGCATCGCGCTCGACTGTACCAGAACATGCGCACCGGCCAGGTGCTGGCCGCGCCGCTGCCCGAGGAGGTGCGTCGGGCCGGACTGATCGGGCCCCGGCTGACCGCGTTGATCGCCTACCAGAAAGGCGCCTGCCACATGTCGGTCGAGACGATTCGCCGCTTCCTGCGGGACGTGCTCCACGTGCCGGTCAGCCACGGTCAGGTGGTCAAGACGGTGCACAAGGCCAGTGCGGCGCTCGGGCCCTGCTACGAACAGTTGCAGCAAGCGTTGCCGCGCCAGACCTACCTGGGCGTGGACGAGACGGGCCACACGGAACGAGGCCGTCGCCTGTGGAGTTGGTGCTTTCACGTGCCTGGGCCGGAGCGATTCACGTGGTTCCACATCGATCCCTCGCGGGGCTCGAAGGTGCTGAGGCGTTGCCTGGGGAGGGCCTTTCGGGGAATCATCGGTTGCGACTATTTCGCGGCCTACCGGAAGTTCCTCCGCGAAACCGACGTCTGGCTTCAGCTCTGTTGGGCCCACCTGATTCGCGACGTGAAGTACCTGACGACCCTTTCGGATCGCGTGACGCGCGGCTACGGCGAACGGCTTCTCGGCAAGATTCGTGCCCTGTTTCGCTTGTGGCATCGCCGCCAGCAGATGCCGCAGGCACGATGGACGCGTGCCGCCGACAAGGTTCGCCGGGAACTGCTGGCCGTGGCACGGCGAGCCCCCATGCGACGTGAGCCGCAGAACGTCGCCAAGCGATTCCGGGACCACGGCGACGCCTACTTCACCTTCCTCGATACGCCGGGCATCGAACCAACGAACAACGCCTCCGAACGGCAAATCCGCTTCCTGGCAATCGACCGCAAGATCACGCAAGGAACACGTGGCGAGGCTGGGAGAAGGTGGTGCGAGCGCATCTGGACGGTGCTGGCCACCTGCACCCAACAACATCGATCCGCTTTCGACTTCATCCACCATGCAATCATCGCCTGCTTCCAAAACCAGCCGCTCCCTTCCCTACTGCCGCTACCTCCGTGACCGGATACCTGGAATGAGAGGTTGGCTTCGCAGGCCAAACGAAATCCGGCATTTGCCAGGCGGCCGAGGTCATGCCGAACGCAGGACGGAGACGAGCAAAACGATGATTCCAGTCAAAGCGCCCGCCGCCAGGACGGCGTAGCCAAGCACGAGTCCGGCCACGGCCAGGTTTCGGCCTTGGAGTCTGCCGCCGCTTTCGTCAATCTCTCTGAGTGCCAAATGGCCCAAGATGACGGCGCCGATGCTACCTACGAGAAGTAACACGCTCGTACCCAGGATGCCGGACACGAGGCTGCCCAAAGCGAACGTCGATTTCTGGCCTCCGGTGCCGCCGGCGGCGTGGGCTGAAGGAACCGCGATGTCCTGCAGTTCCGGCGAACGCCGGACTTCGAGCCAGTCGGCAAGCCCATCGCGCCACACATAGTCTCTCGGCCCTAGGCGGCCACTGGATACCAGAAACCGCAAAGCCTGTGTGTCGATCGGGCCGACCTCGCTCTCGTTTTGCAGGTAGTACCATTCATAGTCGTCGCCGAGGGTCCATTCCTGCGCTTGCAGGCCCGGAGAGGCGAGCGACGCCGGTTGCTCGATTACTGCCTCCGGCTCAGACTCACCGTAAAAGTCCTGTTCTGACAACGTGTACTCCGCCGCTCCGCCGGTCGCCGTGACAGGGGCAGAAGCGGCCGGGGACTGCGCGGGCGGTAGAGGCGGAGGAGCGGAAAACAGCTCCGGGTGCTGCGTAGCGCGATCCCACTGCTGCCCATCGATCGAGACCTGAAACAGACGGCCGAACTGCCCGCGCCGCTGCCGCTCCCTGAGCTGCTCTATCGAAAACGGACCGTCCACGCGACCGCGAAAACGGGTGTAGTACATCTGAGATTCCACCGTGGCGCCTTCTCCTTTGCTGTAGCTCGCGTCAGTCTGCTCGTCTGGCGGCGGGCTCGGCGGAAAGGAACACTGCCCGGCCCTCGACAAAGCCGCTGTCGGTGGAAGTGGAAGTCAAGCTCTTGCTTCCGTTCAAGAGGGTACCGACCTTGCGGAACTGCGCGCTCGAACCGTTCTGAGACACGTCCAGTACGACCAGGGCACCTGAACGTTTTTCGACTGTTCCAGACTCGGCCTCACAAGTCCACCCACTGTCGAGGGTTCGGCGCAACCAGCCGATCCAAAGCCGTCGCGGTCCGAATGACAAGCTCTGCATTCTGCTCCAGGCTTCGTCGGCTTTCTGTTGGGCAGCACTGAACTTACCCAAAGTCGCCAGGGCGGCGCTCGCCGCGCTGCGGGCCTCCTTTCCGCCGGCGTCGTCGGGATTCAGCCAATTGGCCCTTTGATCGAAGTTCGCGTTCTGCAACAGGTTGACGTGTTCCTGAAAGCCCTGTTCGAGGCAGTAGCTCCCGCGACACGCAACGTCAAGAAAACGGCGCAGCAATTGGTACTTCAGCACCGCATCCATTTGGTTGTCGTCGTAGAGCTCCTTCAGAATGTTTAAGAACGTTTTCTCCCACCCGTTGGTGCCCAGGGCCATGAGTAGCTCGGATGCGCGCGCGCGGAACCTCGTCTGCGGGGCGGTCCAGTCAAACCCCGTGCCGAGACGGCGATTGTCGATCACCTCCGTGGAAAGTCTAATGCGGTGTTCGTCGTTCGTGCTGAGATTAAGATCGAATACGTATGAGAAAACGTATACTCCTCCAATCGGGCCGTAAGGCTCCTCTTTGAAATAGTAGCGCTTGCCGGAGACCGTCTGAACCATCATCAAGTCCCGGACCGTCGGGTTATTGAAGGCATCGAAGAGTTCTCTGTTGATCGACTCGCCGCTGCTGTCCACTCGCCGGGAAACGGCCTGGAGAAACGCTTCGGCTTCCTCCAGGTTGGGCGGCTCCGGGACCCCCGAATGGTCCCTGCGGAGGTCCGCGAGCTGCCCTAGAAAGCGCTCTACCGCCTCTTTCCTCAAGGCAGTCAAGTTCTGGCCTGACCAGGCAGCCACGAAGTCGTCCCACTCCTCTACGCTGGACCATAACAGCGCTTCGTGCGTTGCGACCCGGGTGAAGTCTGAAGTCCGCACCGTGGCGTCTGGGTACGATCTAGCGTAGTACTCCAATCGCTGCTGGAACGCGCTTTCGTCGCCCACGGTTGCCGTGAGCCTCGCCAAGGCATCTTCCACCGCTTTTCTTCGCAACTCCCCTGACTTGATGATCTCTAACTGATCGATCGTAGCCGTCACGTCTCTCTTCAATTCGGCAGCGACGTGCTGACGGTTTCGTAACGACCTCATGTCCCCGATGAGCGTCTCGATAGCTCCGGGGTCGGGCCGTTCGACGGCGACAATCGCACGGGCGCGCTCCTTGAGCGGCTCGAAGTCCGTGCTGAGCTGCTCGTTCTCCCTCCTCTCCATTTCTCGCTCGGTGGCTGCAATCTCGTGTCGGACGGTGTCGATCTCCGCTCGTTCACCATCGTCTATGGCAACGTCTTCCGCTTGTTTGAGAGCCTCCTCGGCCAAAGGCAGCGACTCCCAGGTGGCATTGTCTACCCCATGGTCCCTCGCAGTACGAATGTGCTGCTTGAATCGGGCCTGTCGCTTGTTCTCCCCGTCGACGGCCGCCAACCACTCGCCCCGCGCCTCCTGAACCGGGGCGCTATGGAACATGTCGGGGGCTTGCTGCTCGAGCTGGTCGAGGTATTCACCTGCCTCGGTCAGCTTGCCTGCCTCGACAAAGGCCGCAACGCTCTGAGCATGACGCTCCACGTCTTCGTTCCACAGGTGCCGACGGATACCCCAAAAAATGAGCGCTCCCGCGGTCACTATCACCAACACAATCGCCAGCGCCACAAGCCGGTGCCGTCGCGTGGCGGAAGTTTCCAGAGCGTGGATCCGCTGGGCGTAGCGGTGCTGAAGGGCCTCGGGAACTCCCTCGTCAAACCGGCAGAGGGCATGGTACCGGCGTTCCAGCACCTCTTGATCGGCGCCTTTGTCGAGGGCTTTCTCCAGTGCCGTGAGCGCCTTGCTGTAGTCTTTCTCCGTTTGCTCCCGCTCGTCCTCGGCGGCCAGCCAATCCATGGCCGGCGCGACAAACTCGCGAAGCTCGTCGTCGTCATCGGACAAGCCGATCGCCGCTTTGGCGTTCCATTGCGATCTGAGCCGCCTTCCCCGAGCCAGATCGAAGTCGGCGAAAGCCTGAGTCAGCTCGTCGGCCAGCTTCGCAAGTTCGGCCCGCGCCGTCGAGCGGCGAAGCCGGTTGTAGGCCCCGACCGCCTGCTCCACGACGGGCTTCGGCGGCGCCGAGATCCACTCGGGCGCGCGAGCCTCCTCCTGCAATGCGGCCAGACCGGCTAGGTCGCCGGACCGCTCGGCCAGCTCGATGTCACGCCGCAGCTCGTTGACGCGCTCCTCCTCGTAGGCCCGAAGGTCCTCCTCCCAGATGACGTTGCTCCGGTCCGCCTCGCGAATCCTTCGCAGCACGACGATCCGTTGCGGCAGCGGCGCCCGGGCCAACGCCAGTGTTCGATGCGCGCGCATCAGCCGTTCCATCGCTTGTTCCGGGCCGTAAGCCTCGTTGAGGTCGGCGGCTGTGTCGATGTTCAACTGCGGAGGCTGTGGCAGCCCGTAGTGCGCCACCAAATCCACCCACAGCGGAAGTCCCTGGAAGTCGAGCGTGGTGACGGTCTCGAGGAGATTGGGCTCGACGTCACATCGCCGGACCGCCTCGGTGCGCTGACCACGGCGCAACAGATCACCGCAAACTCGCAGCCGTTCGTTGACTTCCTCGACGGCCTCGGTCAACTGAGTATTCAGGGCCGCCACCACATGCTGGGGGTGGTGGCTGCTATTCGACAGTACGTTCTGGATGTCATCGATGATCCGTTGGTAATCGGTCATGACTGATTCGTCCTCATTGGCGTGTTCTGCTGCGGCACAGCCCGACGAAATCGCGGCTACCGGGCCAGCGACTGGGAATTGGTGCGCAGTACATCCACCTGGTGGCCGTCGATATCCGCAAATATGCGAAGGCCCATACAGCCGGATTTTGCTAACTGGTTGAATGCGTCGAGCACGTCGTTGGACCAGGCTTCGTTGGTCTTCGCGATTTCGAGAACCCGCTCACCCTGCTGGACGAGCGTGTCTGTCTGCATGATCTGTCCGTTCAGCATGGCTCGCTGTGTCGCCCAAAGCTGGAGAGCTGTGGGATCAACGGAGGACGAGGACTGCGGCCGGTTGGATTCCAGAATCTCGAGCATGTTTGTTAGCCTCTTCTCCTCGGTGCGCCTCTGCGCCAACTCGAACTGCACACGGTTCCTGATCTCCCCAAACTTCTTCTGCTCCTTCTCCGCCCAGTCGCGGTCGACGAGCTCCCGTTTCGACTCCATACCTCGCTTGGGATGCCAAGTTCGCTGATAGCCGTAGATCTTGTAACACAACTGAAGGGGATCGCTCGGCCGACAGAGGACCTCGATCTCCAGCAGAGCCTCTTGACTTGCAGCCCCGTCGAGGATGTGAATCATAGCGGCTTGGCCCAACTTAACGACGGGGCCGGCCCTGATCTCGTGCTCGGGGAAGCCTTGCGGTTGGAATTCCACCTGAAGCAAGTCGGCGATTTCCTCCGGCGGCTTCGGGTCCATCCGTATCTGTCCGGTTCTCGCGCGGGACTGTCCGTCGATCCTCGGCGGCGGGATCTCTTGCGGCTGCCACAAGACACAGTCGACCTCCTCCTGGCCCGCCTCGAGGTGCAGCAGGCAGAATTGCAGCGCGGCCCCGCTTGGCGACGTCGGATCTTCCCAGACAAACCAGAGGGCCCCGTCCTTCAACACAAACTCGCCGATTTTCTTCGCTCCCGCCAGACTAGTTCCTCCCCCAAGCGACACCTGCCAGCAGCGCGTGCCGTCAGCGGCGTCTTGGCACCGTACGGCTAACTGCAACCCCTCTCCAAACACCACGTCGCCACCACGGAGCGAAAGCTCGCACTCCTGCGGCGAATCCACGCAGATCGAAACCAGTCTCACAAGGCCGGCGCGGGCTTCCTGGGAGCCCGGAAGAGGAAGTGGCACCACCCCGCCTTGGGCAGCGACGTCCTCAAACGGGGTCTTCGGCGGCGCGTCGGGACCGGGTAGGTCCCCGATACTCGTTGGTCCGGGTACGGGCTCGAGACCTCCTTCGGTCGCTGCCCCCGGCTCGCCGGACGGCGGCCCGAAGGGGTCCTCGCCGAGTGGCGGGAAGGGGGACGGCGGCGCGGCCTCCGGTGGGGTTGAGTCATCTGGGACCGTTTCGGGTACCGGCGCTTCGGCCGGAGCGCCCGGCTCCGAAACACCGGGGCCGCAGGGCTCGTCGGGGTCGAACGCGGGGGGCGAGGGCGTCGGGCCCGGTTCGGGACGGTCGACGTCTTCGAGGCCGGGGTCGAAAGGAGGGGGCTCCGTGGGGGGCTCAGGCGCTATGGGAACAACCGGCGGCGTTTCCGGAGTGTCTGACTCCCTGGATGCGGAGTCCCGCCCCGTGAGATTGAGGGTGACCAACACGGCAGCGAGTATGAATGCGAAGGTCAGGCTGCCCAAAGCCACACCCAGCAGCACTCGGCGCAGGGGGAACTGTGGCTCGTCTGCCGGATTGGGCGGCCGGGGGGGGCGCCGGGCCGCGCGCGGAGCGGGCGGAGGGCGCCGACCGGCCCCTCTTCCCCCCGGCCCGTTCGCATTCCTCCCGATACCACTCATCGCCGTGAAGCCCCCGATGCCGCGTCAACAACGAATCCCTCACTTCTCGCTAGCTCAATCTCTCGTCCGGCCACTTCGGTGTAGATCCGAAAGTCAATCCTGCCGTCCTGCCGCAGTTCTCCGAACACCTCTCGCAGTCTGCTGCACCACTCCAAACTCTCCTCCCAGAATCGTCTATACTCTTCACACGTTGCCTTGTCTCGCTCAAGAGCCTCCACAGCCGCCTTCGCTTTCTTCACACGATCGGCAAAGACAACAATCTGCGCATTGGCATTCTTTATGCTATCCGGTATTTCTTGGGGGGTTTCATACTCTTTCGGCTGGGGCTCGATTTGCTGGCGATAGGTCTCCCACCGTTGAAGGCCTCGCTGAGCTTCGCTAAGCTTTTCGCGGGCATTGGGAAGCTTCCACTCTACACCGCTGATCATACGACCAGCCTCCTCTTTCTTGTTCTGACACACTGCTTCATAATGATCAAGATCCCTCTGGCATAACTCATTGGATGGGGTCCCCATTTCAAAGGTCTCGTTCCCATAACCCTTCTTATGCGC
>Ga0180438_10005406_pt1 | contig 17788 bp, 15 predicted proteins | sample SS_ome_12_FD_132455 | JGI IMG/M metagenome (GOLD analysis project Ga0180438, IMG submission 132455) | Hypersaline lake sediment archaeal communities from the Salton Sea, California, USA - SS_3_D_2 metaG | ecosystem: Environmental > Aquatic > Non-marine Saline and Alkaline > Hypersaline >...
CATCATCGGGGATGTAAAAGGCAAGGGATTCTTGCTGGGAATCGAGCTGGTGAAGGACAAGACAACCAAAGAACCCTTCGAAGAGGCGGGGAGACTTGTCTACCAGAAGGCCTTTCGCAAAGGTCTGGCCTGGATCCCGGCAGGCCATATTCTGCGCATGTCCCCTCCCCTGATCATGGACGAGAAATACACCTCCCTCGGGCTGGACATCATCGAGGAATCGATCGCCGAGGTGGAGAAGGAATCCGGATACTGAAGTTCCTGACAGCAGCGCAACACATCCGACTGATTTTTAACAGGGAGCAGCCGGGAGTGCGCCCCTGCACGGTGCGCAGTTTACACGCTCATCGGGGCAGGATATGATGGTATTGTGATGCCCTCCCCAGACACTCCGTTCGAGGTAGAAAAAGCTTTATTCGAGAGCTACAGGCGTATGGGTCCGCAGAATCGCTCGGCCATCGGGTTCGAACTGAGCGATAACATGAGGGATATCTCCTTTGATTCATACAAATCGGCAAATCCCACAGAATCCGGGCAAGAACTGCAGCTGCACTTCCTCCAGATAGTGCTCGGCTGGCGAGTTGCGCAACAGCTCAGAAGCACTCTTGTTGAACGCCGATCGTGAAAAGCCAGACGGACTTCCTCAAAGATATTGTCGCTTCATTAGAGCAGGCGGGGATTGCCTACATGGTGAGCGGGTCGATAAGCAGCACCTTCTACGGTCGTCCCCGTTCTACCCAGGACATAGACATTGTAATCGAGGCATCGAGTGAAAACATACAGGAACTTGTCACGGTTCTCCTAAACAAGAATTACTGTGCCGATGACCAGGCCGCCATGGATGCACTTTCCAACTCAACGCTATTCAACGTGTTCGATGCCACTTCAGGGTACAAGGCGGACTTCATCATCCGAAAAAACCGCCCCTACAGCGTCGAGGAGTTCAGACGCCGGAAATCGGTAAACCTGCTCGGCTTGTCCGTATACCTGGTTGCGCCTGAAGATGCCATATTGAGCAAGTTGGAATGGGCTAAAATGGGCCAATCGGAGAGACAGTTCACGGACGCCTTGGGCGTAGCGATCGTCCAGGCGGAGCGGCTCGATTGGCAATACTTGAAAAAATGGTCAGCGATATTGGATTTGGATGAACTGTTCCAACGTCTGATCGAAGAGAGCAAGAAGTATCGTTGATGAGGTTTTTACTAGTCCAGGCCGACTGCAATTGCCAAACTACGGTTCAAGAGGGCGAGCTTTGAATCGGAAAGAGTTCCCACGAGGTCCGTAAGCGCTCTTTTCGGCAGGCTGACCAGCCCTTCAAACGATGCCGCGCCGCCGCAGCTCCTCCACCCCCTGCCAGGTGAGATCGATGAGCCGCGGCCCGTGCTTCCGCACCCGGGGATGATCGCCCCAGATCTCCGGCAAGAGTCGGCAGAGCGTGTCCCGGTCCAGCTCCGCTTCAGATTTCGGCAGATGAACGAACTCCCTGCTCAAACTCGCCCGCCGACTGATCATGGAAATCACCCCCGCGGCCGCCCCCAAAGCCAGGGCGCCGGGCTGCACCCCCTGTTCCAATGCGATCACCATGGTGCCGTACAGGCGATCCTCTATACCCAGCTTCCTGGGATGATCCCTACCCACCCGCTCGACCAGGTCGTTGAGGTTGGGATTGGTCATCCTGGAGAGCAGATCATCCGCGTACTCCGTATAGCCCTGCTGCGAAAACAGAGGATCCCCAAGCCGGGAGTGGGCCCGAATCAGCGCGGCACCAGACTCGGCAACGAAGGCCTTACGCGCGGTTTCCATGATCCAGGGATCATCCCCTGCCTGGCTCATGACCGTGTAACCCTTCAGGTCGGCCAAGTAGGCGATCAAGGCGTGGATGGCGTTGTGCCCGTAGAGCTTGGCTTCCTCGAAGGGAAGCAGATCCTCCTTCTCGATGAACACCTCGATCCCCCGCCGGTAGCCGGGCAGACGGATCCTGGAGATCAGTATGCGGTTGAACTCCTCGACAAGAATCGCCCGCGGGAGCCCCGGCGTGATTGTCGCCAAATCTAGCCGCTCGATGGTCTGCCCATCCGTTATCACTCCGCTCATCTTGCCGATGACTGTGTTCAAAAATTGAACATTCCGTCGCAGTGAGTCCGGGATCAGGGGATAGACCTGCTCGCCGAGAATTTCCGCAGCCCGATTGTTGTTCTCCGCCGTGTAGATGATCGTGGGCAGAGACTCCCCAGAGCTGCCGCTGCGGGCATTCAAGCCCCGGCCCAGCAGGTTGACCACGCTGGCTTTACCCCCGGCTGCGTAGATATTCACACTCGGGAGGGCCGTACACAGCTCATCAGAGGCACTCACCGCCTCCACGAAGCTCTCCGCCTCTCCCGCTATAGCGGAGTTGAACAGCTCTACCCCCTCCACCGTGGCTCGATCGATCCGCCTCCGGCGGGCGACGTTCACGGTGTAGCGCCCGCCGTTCTCGCGCACGGCCCGAATCAGCTTCTCATCTATATCCACGACCGCGAAGCGGCTGAAGTTCCCCGTCCGGTAGGCTTCGTAGAGAAAGAGAGCACTCTGTATGGGTCCGAAGCCAAAACCCACATAGATCTTCCCCGCCCTGGATTTCATCTCTCCCGCCTTTCGTGATACTATCGGAACAATCTTGAGCCAATAATCGAGAATTGTCAAAACACCGAGACGATGAAACCGAGCGTAGATCCACAAGACCTGAGAGACAGAATCCGGAGGATCCTGCCGGAGATCACCAAGATCCGGCGCGGGCTGCACCGGATTCCGGAAACCAAGCTGGAGGAACGGGAAACCTCCAAGAGGATCCGGGAGCTGATCACCGGCACGAAGATCGAGCTGCTTGATCCTTACATCGGCACCGATGTCGTCGGTCTGCTGCAGGGCACCAAGGCCGGGCGCCGCAAGGAGCCCAACGTCACCCTGCGCTGCGATATCGACGCCCTGCCCATCGAGGAGAGCAGCGGTAAGAGTTGGGCTTCCGAGCACAGCGGCCGGGCCCATTCCTGCGGCCACGACGGGCATATGGCCATCCTGATCGGCACGCTTAGGGTGTTGAACGAGCTCTGCGACAGATTCGAAGGAAGCATCCGCTTCGTTTTTCAGCCGGCGGAAGAAGAGGCTGGAGGCGGCAAGATGATGGTGGACAAAGGCCTGCTGGACGCCGAACCCAAGCCTTCAGCAGTCTTTGCCCTTCATGGCTGGCCTGGCATTCCGGCAGGCACCGTTGCCGCAGCCCCCGGAGCGGCCATGGCAGCCCAGGACCGCTTCCGCATTACCGTCAGGGGCAGGGGTGGTCACGGTGCGGTTCCCCACAAGGCTATCGACCCGATCGTTGTCAGTGCGCAAATCGTCGGCGGATTGCAGACCATAGTCTCCCGGTCACTGGAACCGGTTGCCGCCGGAGTGATCTCGGTGTGCACCATACACGGCGGCACCACCGGCAACGTCATCCCCGACGAGGTGGTGATGGAAGGCACGACCCGCTACTTCGACAAGAAAGTCCAGACCCTGATCCGCTCGCGCATGGAGGAGGTCATCCGGGGAATCTGCGCCTCCGCCGGGGCCGAACACTCCTTCGAGTACAGCGAGGGATACATTCCCCTGGTGAACGATCCCGGGAAGGTGATCTTTCTCGAGGAAGTGGTGCATTCCTATCTCGGAGCCAAGGCGTGGGTTCCCGATCTGCCGCAGGTGATGGGGGCGGAAGATTTCGCTTTCTACCTTGCCAAAATCCCGGGGGCGTTCCTCCGGCTGGGGCTTGGGGAGGATTGGCCCGGCCTGCACAGCGCGGAGTTCGACTTCAACGACCGGGCTATCGAGGCGGGGATCACCGTGATGAGCGCCCTGGCCCTCGAGACCCTCAACCAGGCTGCCCGCTGATGATGCCCCGGCACGTCAAGATGCGGGCAAAGGAGCCTCAACAACTATGAAGCGCAATGCGATCGTAGCTCAATCCGGGGGCCCCTCCCCGGTGATCAACGCCTCCCTCCTGGGCGTGCTGGAAGCCTGCCGGGAGTTTCCCGACCACATCGACAGGGTCTACGCCGCCTGGCACGGGGTGGAGGGTATCCTCCTGGAGGAGCTTATCGACATGGCGGATCAGGACCCGGAGGAGCTCCGTCTGCTGCGCACCACCACCTCCGCGGGCGCCGTTGGTACCTGCCGCTACAAGCTCACCGAGGCTCAGGTGGAGGATTTCGAGCGCATCATCGACGTAATGATGGCTCACGATGTGGGCTACTTCTTCTACATCGGCGGCAACGATTCCATGGACACGGCTCACAAGGTATCCAGGCTGGCCGTTGAACGCGGCATGGAGCTGGCGGCCACCGGGGTACCCAAGACGATCGACAACGACGTGGGCGACCCCGGGTTCAAGCTGATCGACCACACTCCAGGCTACGGCAGCGCAGCCCGCTACTGGAGCTACATCGTTCAAAACGTGAACGAGGAGAACCGGGGCATGAGCGTCTCCGAATCCGTGGCGGTGCTGCAGGCCATGGGCCGAAAATCCGGCTGGATCCCCGCCGCCTCCCGCCTGGCCGATCCCGAGCGGCAGATGCCCCTGCAGATGTACTTCGCCGAAGGGGGGCACACCCTGGAGAGCCTGGCTGAGAACGTAAATAGGGAGCTTCAGCGCAGCGGGCGCTGCATCGTGGTGGTCAGCGAGGGCTTCGACGTGGGCGGGCTGGGGGAAATGCACGACGGCTTCGGGCACATCGAGTACGGGGCCAGCCAGAACACGGTGGCCCAGGCTGTCGTGAACTACCTGAACAAGGTGGGCTTGAAAAGCCGCGGCTACGCCACCGGACAGGTCCCCGGAGTGCTGCAGCGCTCCTCCTCGATCCACGCCTCCACCGTGGACATCGAGGAGGCCTACCGGGTGGGGCGCAAAGCCGTGGAGGTGGGCGTGGGGGAGGGAAGCGGCTGGATGGCCACGATCCTGCGGGCGTCGGATTGCCCCTACGGCGTACGCTATGACAAGGTTCCTCTGGAAGAGGTAGCCGCTTCGGCCCGCCAGCTGCCCGCCGGTTGGATCAGCCCCGACGGGCTGGACGTGAGCGACTCTTTTCTCCGCTACGCCCGACCCCTGATCGGGGAGGACTGGCCGCGGATCCCGATCGAGAAGGGTCTTCAGCGCTTCGCCCGTCTGAGGATCAGCTTCATCGACAGGAAGCTTCCGGAATACGTGCCCGTGCGCTTTCGTGCGGGAGACTAGAATATAATTACTTCAAACATAATTCCTGCACACCAGGAAATTTTTCCGGATTTCCCCGCCAGGTCAGGCACCTTGGCAAAATCAACAAAAATATAGTATCCTGACTGCTTTACTAAGCTTCGCCTGTGGAGGTTCAAAGCAAATGGCAGGGACAGAGAAAAAATCAAACAATGGAAACGGAGAAATCTACCATCCACCGTCTCAGGTAGCAGCAAGGGCCAACGTCGGGGAGTACGATAAGCTGTACCAACGCTCCCTCGAAGATCCGGCGGGCTTCTGGGGGGAAAGGGCCGGGGAGCTTGAGTGGTTCGAGCCGTGGACCAAGGTCATCGACGATTCCAAAAAGCCGTTCTTCCAATGGTTCGTGGGCGGCAAGACCAACATCGTTCACAATGCCCTGGATCGGCATCTGAAGACCTACCGCAAGAACAAAGTCGCCCTGATCTGGGAGGGAGAGAGCCGGGGGACACCCGCATGTACTCCTACTTCTCTCTCAACCGGGAGGTGTGCAAGTTCGCCAATGTGCTGAAAAGCCTGGGGGTGAAGAAAGGGGATATAGTGACCATCTACCTTCCCCGCATCCCCGAACAGGTGATCACCATGCTGGCCTGTGCCAAGATCGGCGCCGCTCACTCCACCGGGATGCCGAAGTATCGAAGCGCATTGTTCCAGCAGATGTCCCGTACGATCCCGCCCAGGTGGGAGATGTCCGCCGGCAGCAGTCCGGCTTCCACGTCCCGGCCGAAAATATCGCAGAGAAGGCGGCGAAAATACTCGTGCCGGGGATAGGAGAGGAAGCTGCGGGAATCTGTGAGCATGCCCACGAATTGGGAGATCAGCCCGATATTGGACAGCGCCTCTATCTGGCGCTTCATGCCGTCGATTTGATCGTTGAACCACCAGGCCGAACCGAGCTGCATCTTCCCGGCGACCGACCCGTCCTGGAAGCTTCCGAGGATCGAGGCGGCCAGCTCGTTGTCCCGCGGATTGAGGGTGTAGACGATGGTTCTGGCCAACCGCCCTGCGCTGTCCAGCCGATCGAGAAAGCGCACCAGGGGCCGGGCGATCTCGAAATCCCCCATGGCGTCGAAGCCGGTATCCGGACCCACCGCGGCGAACATCCGGCTGGAGTTGTTCCGGAGTGCTCCAAAGTGAAACTGCTGGGTCCAGCCGGCCTCCCCGTCCATTACCGCCAGCTCGAAGAGCACGGCGGATTTGAACTTGAGAATCTCTTCCCCGGTCAATGATCCCCCGGACCTGGCTTTTTTGAAGATCTCCGCCACCTGCTTCTCCGTATAGCCGGCGGCATAGGGCTGCTCGATGCCGTGATCCGAGAGCCGACAGCCGAGCGAGTGGAAGTACTGGTGACGCCTGTGCAGAGCCTCCAGGAAACTTTGGTAATCGCCGATCAGCAGGTCCGAAGCCTTCTCCAGCTTGATGATCCACGATAGAAAACCTTTCGGGTTCTCCACCGCCATGGCCTTGTCCGGACGGAAGGCAGGCAGAACCTTGACGCCGAAAGCGCCGGCGGACAGCTCCTCGGCCAGTGCGCGGTGGTGAGAGAGATCGTCGGTGGGATCATCCGTCGTACATACAACCTTCACGTTGAAGTGTTCCATCAATCCCCGGGCGCGGAACTCCTCCTTCGACAACAGGTTATTGCAGTGATCGTAGATCTCCCTGGCTGTGGCGGGTGAGAGCAGCTTGTCGCTGACGCCGAAGGGATCGTTGAGCTCCAAGTGCGTCCAGTGGTAGAGGGGGTTGCGCACGGTGAAGGGGACGGTTTCAGCCCAGGCGGCGAATTTGTCCCAATCCGAGGCATCCCCGGTAATCAGGCGCTCCTCCACCCCGAAAGCCCGCATGGCCCGCCATTTGTAGTGATCCCCGGCCAGCCAGATGGCCGTCAGGTTTTCGAACTGCCGGTTGGCCGCTACCTCCGCCACGGGGAGGTGGCAGTGGTAGTCGAAGATCGGCAACCTTTCAGCGTACTCGTGGTAGAGCCGCCGGGAGAACTCGGTACCGAGCAGGAAATCTTCACCGAGAAATGTATTGGCCACAATTCTACCTCCTGGTCGTCATTATTCCTGACCCACGCCTAGAGTCTTTAAATGGCGTTCGGTATGCTTCTCAACCGCTGCCCAGTATTCCTCGATGTGAGCGTTCAGGGCTTTGAAAAACTCGAGCGCCAGCTCCCGATCCCGGAGCAGCTCCCCGTAGGTGATGTGGATCAGCTGTCTGGAGTCGGGATTGTCGAACAGGGAGGGCAGCTCCCGGTCCTCGAGACTATTCACGGGCGGCACGTTGTCCAGCTTGGTGGTCACCACGTAGTAGCTGGTCGCTTTGTCGAACCGCTCCATTGCCGCCCGGTGAAGCCGCCGGTACAACTTGGGCTCATGCCGGGCGATGATCTTCATGGCCTCCAGCCAGAAGGTTCCCGCGGTCTTGATATGGTACCGCCCCCGGGACAGCTCGCCAACAGCCGGAAAGACCGAGAACTTGTCGCTCCCCGAGTGGACCGAGATGCGGTGGCCGTACTTCCGGGCCACCGCGGCGTGCACGGCGAAGGTGCGCCCGAACTCCTGAAGATCCCCGATGTAGTCGATCCCCTTCTGGAATTCTCCGACGAAGCGGGGCGCCAGAGATTCGATCCTCATTCCCAGCTCCCTGGCCTCGAGGGCTACGAAGATATGGGCCTCCGGGGTGGTGGGGGTTTCGGTCTCGTCCACGGACAGCTCGAAATCGAACTCTCCCTCCCCCTTCACCTCCACCCCTGTACGATAAAGGCGCAGGGCGTGTTCGATACCCCGGCTGTAGATCAGGGCGGTTCGGGCAAGAACCTCCCGGGAGAAGGTTATCGTCTGCCCCGTATCCAGGTCGATTTCCAGAGATAAATAGGTCTTTTCGATCCTCTGCCGATAGCTCTCCTCCAGCCGCTCGTAGTCCTTGATGACATCGGCATCGCTGCCGGCGGCGTACTCGCCGCTGATGTAGTCGGAAACATCCGCGGTAATGCGGGTAAAACCGATACCCAGGGCTGTGCGCACCCACTCTTCGCTCTTCAGATGGTCCCCGTCCGCGCCCCACGGTCCTTCGTACCCCTCCTGGAACACGGCCCAGGTCGAGGCATCCAGCACCTGTTCGTAATCCCGGCCGGTCAGGTCCAGCTCCCTTACGGACTGCTGCGCCAGAACCGGGCAGCATTGATAACCTCTCATGCTGCGAAGATGCCCCGGCCCGGCCACGCCCAGGCGGTCTCCCACGCCGAAGGTGATCTCCCGGTCCGCCAGGGGCGAGGGTGCGGTGTAAGGCAGAGCCCGGCGCAGGGCCCCGGCGTTGGAATGGGTCAAGCTTGCGAACAGGGCGCTTGCGCTCCCTTCGAGCTCCACCACCTCCCCCTCGAATCCATCGCGGACCTCAGACTGTCCAAAGATTCCAAGCACACGATCCCAGCCGAAAGCCGGCCCGTCACGGGAAATGCCCGGCATCTTCAACAGGGCGAACACGACGCGGTCTTTCCGTTTTATAGATTGGGGGTACAGCAGATCCGCCGCCTTCTGTCGGGCAGCTGCATCCGTATCGAACCCCGCAGGTCCGAGAATTCCGGCCGCCCGCGCCTCTTCGATCCAGCCTTCGATTGTCTTTCTCTCGATGTTCAAATCACTCTTCTCCTTTCACTCGATGTAGTACTTCTCCGGCGTGATCCACGAACAAAAAACCCTCGCTTTCCCGGTTTTGAAACTCCTCGATCCGGAGGTCTGCCGGATCCATGTAACCGAGGTTGATCTTTCTGCACATCTGCTCGGGGATTCCCGTAGCCAGGATCACCTCAATTCGGGGCTTCTCCACGCCGTTGTGGTAGCTGCCCAGACCCTTCACGTGGACCGAGTGGGCAAGAACGCCCCGGGGCACTTCCGTGAAACGATCCCACTGCCCGAGGAAGTATTCGGCCACGTGGTAGCCGATCCGTTCGAGGTAGTGACCCCAGGTGGAGGAAACCTTCTTCAGGTGGGGGGCGTAGATGATGAGCCTGCCTCCGTCGGCCACAACCGGTTCGAGCTTGTACATCACCTTGCCGCCCACCCACAGCTCGTCGTACATCTCGGGGGCTCTTCCAAGCACCGTGTGGAACGACCGGTCCTTGTACAGGATATGCATCTGCTGTGACAGGTCGGCAGCCCGGGACCAGGCTTCCTCCGGGGTTCCGGTAAACAGACCCGCCAGCCTGCCGTGCTCTGCCCCGTGGCCCACAACCATGCAGATGCAGTGCCGGGGTACGGATACCATCTCCGCCGCCCGATCGACAACCTTTCGGACCGGGGTGTTCTTCCTGCCGATGATCTTCCAGCAGCTGATCACCGCCCCCAGCCAGTGGAAGAAGTGCAGGAAATCCCCCCCGGAGATACCGGGGAAGAGGTACTTGCTGCCCCCGGAAATCCCGACGACTTCGTGGGGGAACACAGGTCCCAGAATGATCAGCAGATCGTAGTCGAAGATCCTCCGGTTGATGTCCACATCCACCGCTTCCCGGAACATGCCGCCGGTGATCTGCGCGATCTCCTCCTCGGGGATGGTTCCGATCTTGGTAAGGGTCTCTGGAAGATCCCAGCGATGATTGAGGAAGCTCGAGTCGGCGAACTCCCCGGCCCTCCTCTCCGGGCCGATCCCGTAGAGCTTCAAGATCTGATCGTCGTCGAGGGGGTGATGGGACCCCAGAGCGACCATGAAATCGAGCCGCTTGGCTCGCTTTCCGATCACCTCCTTCACCGCGGTGATCATACGGGGCAGAGGACAGGTGCGGGTGGCATCCGGGGTCAGCACCAGCACCTTCTTGCCCGCCACCAGTTCATCGGGAGTTCCCTCGGCGATGATCGCCTTGGCCTCCTCCAGGTCTATGTCGAGATTCGGATTTCCTCTTCCTGCCACCATGCTCTCACTCCTCTCTATAGATTCTTCCACGGAGGCGTCTCCGGGAGAAGCCTGTTGAACCGCTCTATTAGATTGTTCTCGTAATCCCCGCTATACGCACCGGCAAAGAAACGATCCAGGGCTTCCTCCCGAAGACGGTCCCAGGATTCCTCTTCTGCCCCGGGGTTGATGGGGTAAAAACGGGCCCCCACCGCCTTGGCCGCTTGCATGTCCCCCGGGGCATCTCCGATCATCAGCATCTTCTCACCCGGGTACTTGCCTTCCGCAGCCAGACCGAGATGCTCCTTCTTCTTGCCCAGCTCCTGACCGGCGATGATGCGTACGTATTTGGCAATGTCGTGTTCGGCCCACTCCCGCTCCAGCGCCTCCCCGGGGGTGCCGGATACCACGATGATATCGGCGGTTTTCACGATTCTCTCGAGGGCTTCGCGGACTCCCGGAAAGGGCGGCACGTCCACCACGATATCGGCTATCGTGTTGTTCACCGCTTCGGACCACTTGAGGGTCTGGATGAGATCCGGTTCCGGATTCCTGTCGATCTCCAGCTTCAAGGTCGGATTGCCCAGCGAGGTAGCCTTGGCTACCCAACTGCGTAGGGCGGGCACCTCCGGAATATGGGCACCGCCTCTGCGAACTTCCGTGCGGTCCCGGAGCAGATCGAATGCCCGCAGCAGGGCGAGAAAACGGTTCTCTCCCCGCCACTGGGAGTAGAGATTGACGAACTCCGCCGCTTCCCGGGCGTATTTGCTGATCGACTGGAGCTTCCAGTACTTGATGATGTTCGGGATGAAGCACTCCTTGTGCTTCAACTCCATGCTCGGAAAGACACAGCCGTCGGAATCGATTCCGATGAAGAACTCATGCTGTGGTTTCAGTTTTTTTAGCTCTTCTTTGGTCATGGACAGCTAGATGTTGTCGACCAGATAACCGCCGTCCACAGCCAGACTGATGCCGGTAACGAAACCGGAAGCCTTAGAGCTGGCCAGAAACAGCACAGCTCCGGCCAGCTCGTCGGTCTCGCCGAAACGGCCGTAAGGAGTGTGGGCAATGATCGCCCTGCCCCGATCAGTCAGCTCGCCGCTGCCCTCATCGTACAACAACGCTCTGTTCTGCTTGCCCACGAAAAAACCCGGAGCGATGGCGTTGACCCGGATTCCATGGGGTGCAAACTCCTTGGCCGAGGCTTGGGTGAGGTTGAATACGCCGGCTTTGGCCGCATCGTAGGCCCAGACACCGGAGAGGGGAACGTAGGACCCCATGGAGTTCATATTGATGATCCCTCCCTTGATTTTCTTGTCGATCCAGTAGGCGGCGAAAACCTTGGTGGGAACCATTAGTCCGGCAACCAGGTTGAGATTGAGCACGAACTCGAAGGTCTCCATGTCCTGATCTACGAAGGCGCACTTGCCCCTGTTGCCCCCTACGCCGTTGATCAGCAGGTTCGGCGCTCCAAAGGTCTTTTCCGTGGCTTCGATGGCTTTCCGAACGGCCTGCTCGCCTCCGGTGTCCACTTCATAGCCGAACAGTCGATCCTCTACACCGTCAATTTCGCTTTTCAATCGGGTAATCGCCCCATCGATAGTGCTCTGGTGATGGCCCCAGAGGGCGACTTTTGCCCCTGCTTTCAGAAGGGCGGCAGCCAGGGCTCCGGCGATGGCACCGGCTCCTCCGGTGATGACCGCTACGGTATCGGATAATCCAAACATCTGTTCCAAGTATCGATTCACTTCACTCATTCTCCAAAACCCTCCTTAAATCTTGGTCCACTCCGTATGAAACGTCCCTTCCCTGTCCACCCTCTGGTAGGTGTGGGCACCAAAGTAATCGCGCTGGGCCTGAACCATGTTAGCCCACAGGCGCTCGTTTCGATAGGCATCGTAGTAGGTGATTGCGGAGGAAAACCCCGGAATCGGCACACCCATTTGAATGGCCGTGGATACCACCTGACGCCAGCGGGCCTGGTTGTTCTGTACGATCTCGGAGAAGTAGGGATCCATCAGCAGGTTCCGTAGATCGGGATTTCTATCGTAGGCTTCCTTGATCTTTCCGAGGAACTTGGCCCGGATGATGCAGCCCCCGCGCCAGATCATGGCGATCTCCCCCAGCTTCAGTTCCCAGCCGTACTCCTCAGCGGCGGACTGCATCAACGAGAATCCTTGCGCGTAGGAGCAGATCTTCGAGGCGTAGAGGGCGTGCCGGATCGACTCGACGAACTCCTCCTTGTCCCCGTGGAAGGCCATCTTCGGTCCGGAGAGCATAGAGGAGGCCTCCACCCTCTCCTCCTTCACGGCGGAAATGCAGCGGGCAAAGACCGCCTCGGCTACCGTGGGTGTGGAGATCCCCAAATCCAGGGCGGACTGGCTGGTCCACTTGCCCGTGCCCTTCTGTCCGGCCTTGTCCAGGATCATCTCTACAAGGGGCTCTCCGGTCTCAGGATCCGTCTTGGAGAGAATGTCCGCGGTAATCTCGATCAGGTAGGAGTCCAGCTCGCCCTTGTTCCACCCGGCAAAGGTCCGGTGCATCTGCTCATGGCTCATGTCCAGCGCATCTTTCATCAGCATGTACGCTTCCCCGATGAGCTGCATATCTCCGTATTCGATCCCGTTGTGCACCATCTTCACGTAGTGGCCGGCTCCGTCAGCCCCTATATAGGTACAGCAGGGTTCTCCATCCACCTTGGCGGCGATATCGAGAAAGATCCTGCCGACCTTGTCGTAGGCCTCCCGGGTTCCCCCGGGCATGATGCTGGGTCCGTGCAGGGCGCCCTCCTCCCCGCCGGATACACCGGTGCCGATGTAGCGAAAACCCTTGGACTCCAGCTCCCGGGTGCGGCGAATCGTGTCCTGGAAGAAGGAATTGCCGCCGTCGATCAAAATGTCCCCCTTCTGCAGGTGCGCTGCGATCCGGCCGATCGTGTCATCCACCGGCTTCCCCGCTTTCACCATGATCATAATCATCCGCGGTCGCTTCAGGGTTTCCAGAAACTCCTCGATACCGTAGCCGGCAACGATCTTCCTGCCGGCAGCCCTCTGCTCCATGAACTCCCGCGTGCGTTCGGCGGTACGGTTGTACACGGCCACGGTGTATCCCCTGCTCTCCATATTTAGCACGAGGTTTTGGCCCATCACGGCCAATCCGATAACTCCTATGTCCGCTTGCATCTGCTTACCTCCAAAAAATCAAAATGGCTCCACCGGAGCGATGACCAGCTCCATGCCCAAGGCGGCCACGGCCTTGCCGTCGATCATTGCCGAATCCGTGACCAGGACATCGATATCCTCGGCTCGGGCAAAGACACTGAAGGCCGTGCTTCCATACTTGGAATGATCCGCCAGCATTACCGCTCTTCGGGAAGCCTGAATCACGGCACTCTTCAACTGGCTCTCGATCACGTTCTGAGAAGAGAAAATGCCATCCCGAGAGAAGCCGGTCGTTCCCATGAAGCAGGTGTCTATCTGGATGCTCCGGATCGTCTCCAGTGCGCCCGGCCCGATGAAAGAGCAGGCCTCCTGGCGGAAGCTGCCGCCCGTGGAGAACAGGGAGATGCCCGGGGAATCGACAAGTTCGAGAATGGCATCGAGGGAGTTGGTAACGACCCTGAGCTCCATATCACTGATCACCCGGGCCAGGGCCGCGCAGGTGCTTCCCGCGTCGATGAATACAGTCTCCCCGGGCCGGATCAGCTCCCGTGCCTTTCGGGCGATGGCCAGCTTCTCGGCGGTATTTTCCGCCTGGCGGATCGCAATGGTGCGCAGCCGGCCCTCATCTTCGGCGAGCATCGCACCGCCGTGAATGCGGATCAGCTTTCCCCGTTCCTCGAGAAAGCTCAGGTCTTTGCGAATCGTCACCTCCGAAACGCCGAACCTCTGGGTCAGGTCCTGGACACTCACCTTCTTCAACCTGTTGATCATGGTGAGGATCGCCTCGTATCGCTCGTTTTGATAGATCTCCTGCTTCACTTTCGTTTGCTTTCTAAATTCGAACTCTAACGAAACAATCGAGGATTGTCAATATGAAACGCCTTCCGGCGAGCGCAGCGAGTAAAAATCGTGGTGCCGGAAGCCTCCCGGATCATGTAAAAATCACAGTACAGCTTCAAATTTTATCAGTTTCCTCGGTGTATCAACCCCGCGAAAACTGAGCACACGTAGGTTATGTGGAAAATTCGAAGCTTTTTGTTACATTTTCCTATCCTCCCCCATCCGGACCGATCGGGGCGCAAGTCTGTGGTGTTCGGAATCGACGGTTTCCCGCTTTCCTGGGCATGGCTCCCCATTGACCAGGCGCAGGGATACAGGATTAAATGGTTCCATGACCGAAGTATTGGCCCAGAAAGACGCGTATCTCAAAGAGTTCGAGGCCACGATCACGGCTGTAGCCCGAGAAGCTGGGGCAGCCGCACCCCCGGATAGCGCCGTGATGCAGTACGCCCTGGACAGGACTGCTTTCTTTCCCGGCGGCGGCGGACAGCCTCACGATCTCGGCTGGATCAACGAAACTCCCGTGGTCCGCGTAAAACGGCAGGGAGAATGGATCTGGCACTGGCTGCAAGAAAATCCGCCCGCTGGTCCTCTGGAACAAGGCATGAGGGTGCAGGGGCTTATAGACTGGCAACGCCGCTATCGGCTGATGCGTACCCACACCGCCTTTCATATCCTTTGCGGCGTTGTCTGGCGGGACTACCAGGCTCAGGTCACCGGAGGCAACATGGATGAACTCAGGGGACGAATGGATTTCGAGTTCGAAACCCTGCGGGGAGAGATGGTCCACGAGATCGAGGAAAAGATCAACGCTGAGGTGCAGGCAGCCCGTCCCGTGCAGGTCCGCTTCCTTCCCCGGCAAGAGGCCTTCAAGATCCCAGATTTGATTCGAACCAAGATCAACCTTCTGCCGCCTCAAATCCGGGAGGTCCGGATCGTGGAGATCGAGGGATTGGACCTGCAGGCCGACGGCGGCACCCATGTGGCCAACACCCGTGAGGTGGGGACGATTCATATCAGCGGCTACAAGAGCAAGGGGCGTATAAACAAGCGGATCGAGCTTACCCTGGAGTCCTGACCCCTCCCAGCCGAAGTAGCTGCGGATATTGAGCAGCCCGATCGGCTTGAGATGAATGCCCAACCGATACCCCTTCCCCACCAACGCGCGGGCCGCAGCTCTTGTAATGTTGGAGAATGCTGATAGAATGACGCCAGGAAGGTGTGATGGAGCGTTACGAAAAACTCTTCGATGCGGTAGGCTGGATCGGATTCGCCCTGCTGACCCCGGTGGCCCTGTACGTGTTCGGTGTCCAGTCCGCCGTTGAAATCATGGATACGAAACTCGGATTTGCGGGAAGGCTCGAGTTCTGGGTGCTGCTGACCTTTGGGCTCGTTCTGCTGAGAATCTTCTTCGGGGGCGAGCATATCATCCTGCCCCTGTTCCTCGGTTTTGCCGGAGGATTCTTCCTCCTCTCCCTGGTAGCCAGAATCGGATTCATGGGCTGGTTTTGGCGACCGGCCGCCCGCCAGTTTTTCTTCCAGAACGACAGACTCACCTTCGTGGTCGGGGCGGCGGTGCTGTTCTTCGGATTGATCTTCAGCTACTTCCGAAAGATAACTCTGCTCGTACAGCTTCTCATCCTGATTCTTCTGCCGATGCTCATCCTCCTTGCAGTGAATGCGCTCACCCTGATTTAGCTGAAGCCTTACGGGAATTATGCGCGTCGCCGTTACAGCGGATCTCCACCTCCGGGAATCCAATCCGGAGCGTCTCGAGAACCTCGAAGTCCTCATCCAGCAGCTCCTGTCCCGGGAAATTCGACACCTCATCATCGCCGGTGACTTGTTCGACAGCGCGGACAAGAGCTATGCTCAATTCGACTCCCTGGCGCAGCGCTACCCGGACATTCAACTCTTGATCGTTCCCGGAAACCACGACCCGGATCTCCTGCAGGAAGATTTCGCCTCCGGCAATATTCAAGTGTTTGCCAGACCGACCTTGAAGCCGATCGATCAGCTTCCGCTTCTGTTCCTGCCCTACCGTGATGGCTCCACGATAGGAGAAACGATCTCCGCTCTCCCGGATTCCGAGCGACTGCGTTCTCACCCCTGGGTCCTTGTTTCTCATGGAGATTTCGCCGCTCCCAGGCCAAAGGAGAACGGAAGGGAGACAGGTTACTTTCCCCTGACCCGGGAGGATTTGACACGGTTCAAGCCTGTCCGAGTGATTCTCGGCCATATTCACGTCCCCAACCGCACGACCGGGGACGTTGTCTATCCCGGCTCACCCTATCCGGTCACGTCGGATGAGTACGGGCAACGCCGCGTACTGGTTCTGGATACCAAATCCGCCGCGGTTGCCGAGCTTCCCCTTACCCATCCACCCGTGCGGGTGCGGGCCGAAATCTTTCTGATCCCCGACGGCCGGGAGGAGGAGCAGATACACAGACAGCTCCAGTCAGCCCTGGCCGAACAGGGAGCTCCCGAAAAACTCGTGGTTCAGGCGGTTCTCAAGGGGTACAGCGCTTCCCGTCGCAAGGCCCGGGGGTTCGTGGAGGCCTATCTCTCCGAAGGCGGGATTCCCTGTGCCGGCATCGACCTGGAATCCTTGAGGGTCAACGATCAGGAGAGCCTGGCAGCCCTGGCTGACACCGTGCGGCAGCGGGTTGGCCGGCTTGAGCTCAAATACGAGGAGGCTGAGGAGTTGAGGCGAGAGGTACTGGAGAAAGCACTCGAAATCGTGTACGGAGCCTGAAAAGCCTGTGAAAGCAGATTCCCGAGGGATCCAGCTGGCAAGTGTGGAGATCAACGCCGCCGGTCCGATAGGCAGCTTTCGTGCGGAGCTGTCTCCCCTGACCCTCGTCTACGCTCGGAACGAGCGCGGAAAGACCACGATCGTCGAGAACCTGGTAGCCTGCCTGTTTCGTCAACGGAAAGACGGAATGCAGCTGCGCCGGGATTTCATCGGGGCAGCCCGGGTCACGGTACGAGGAATCTCGAAAAAACCGACCGTATTCAGCTCCCTTGCCGGCAGGAAGAGGAAGGTCGACGATCTGATAGAAACCCTAAGTTGGCCCTTTCCCCCGAGTCTTTTTGATCTGCTCGTGGTGAAGGGTGCCGAGCTGGAAATTCTCAAGCAGCAGGGAGGAGTTAGCCGCAGCTACCTGAAGTCCCTCGTTAGCCGGGAGCGGCTGTACGAAACCCTGCGCGATAGACTTCCGAGTGAAATCGGCTACACCGAGCTCAAGGATGGCTTCCTCATACCGAAACGGCGCATCGGAGCGTACAAGAACTACGAAGAGACCCGATCACGCCTCTCAGCTCTGGAGACGATAGCCGAGCAGTTCTACGGCTCCCTCTCCCGGATGGAACTTTTGGCCGCTCTCTCCCGGAAAACAGACCTGCAACGGGAACAGGAGCAGCTCCAGCTTGCCAAGAGACACACTGCCTATCTGCTGCATCGCTCCACCGTGGAGCTTGAAGCCGAGCTGGAGCGTTTCGATGAACGGCAGGCGGAACGTTTCGCCGATTCGATCAAGGACTACCGCCGAACCAAGGCGGAGCTTTCTGAAATCGAAAAGGAGAATCGCCGCAGGGAAGAAACCGTGACCGACCTGCGCTGGCTGGAGGAGGCTCGCAG
>Ga0180438_10005407_pt1 | contig 17785 bp, 16 predicted proteins | sample SS_ome_12_FD_132455 | JGI IMG/M metagenome (GOLD analysis project Ga0180438, IMG submission 132455) | Hypersaline lake sediment archaeal communities from the Salton Sea, California, USA - SS_3_D_2 metaG | ecosystem: Environmental > Aquatic > Non-marine Saline and Alkaline > Hypersaline >...
TATTAATAAAGATACTGAAAAATTTATGAAATCTTCTATCACTGAATCTTCTCTTCAAAATTTTATCTCTCAAATTGACCAAAAATTAACATCTCAACTTTTTAATACACAACAACAGCTTTGTCAAAATATGTCTAATCAAGAACAAAGACTTGATCAAAAAATTTCTGATATTTCTGAAAAAACTAATTCTCAAAATAATATCTCACAAACTCTTAATACTCAAGTAGGTGATTTACTCAAAAAACTTGAAAATTCATCTGCAAAAGGAAAAATGTCTGAAAATATTATAGTTAATATTTTACATTCTCTCTACCCTACTGGACAAATTGATCATGTTGGACAAACAAAAGAAACTGGAGATATTATCCTTTCTAGAAAAGATAAACCTAAAATTTTAATTGAAAATAAAGATTGGGGTAAAAATGTGGTGCAAGAAGAAGTTAAAAAGTTTCTTCATGATATTGAAACTCAAAATTGTTGCGGAGTTTTTCTCTCTCAAAATTATGGTATTGCTAATAAAGAAAATTTTGAAATTAATATTCATAATGGAAATGTTTTAATTTATGTTCATGAAGCTAATAATGAACCTGAAAAAATTAAATTAGCTATTGATATTATTGATCACTTTAAACTTAAACTTGACGATTTTAAACAAGATACTAATATTGATTCTATTCCCAAAGATATACTTGATTCTATTAATCAGGAATACCAAGCTTTTATTGCTAATAAACTTACTTTAATAAAAATTATTAAAGACTTTAATCAAAAAATTCTTAAACAACTTGATGATACTAAAATACCTTCTTTAGAAGAATATTTATCTACTAGATATGCTACATCAACTAGTAAATATGTTTGTGAATATTGTGGTTTTGTTGCTAAAAATGCTGCAGCTAAATCTGCTCATTTAAGAGGTTGTTCTATTAAAAAAGAAACTATTAATGCACCTAATATCTCTATTAATATTAATAAATAATATATATAATATATATACTTATGCCTGATGCTAAATATATTGCAAGAACAGAAAATATATCTGGCGAATTATTTGATTTATCTGTTCCTAGTTTAAATAATGACTTTGGTTGGAAACATATTACCGGAATTATGAGATATGGAATTTCTTTTCCTTTAGAAAAATTTATTGATGAATTAGAAGCTATTTTAAAAGAGGGCGGTCCTCCTGATGATAAAAGTGCTAAAAGAGAAGCTAGATTAAGATTTTTGTATCATTGCTTTGAATCTAGAGAAGTTCAAGATCTTTTCCCTCTTTTTTGTAATTATATAAATGGAGGAGGTGAATATAAACATGGAACTTGGAAAGATGATCAGTATGATCAAAATTATTTTGTAATTACTGTTGCAGGTGGTAATATTATAACTCTTTTTGCACAATTATTAGTTAATATTATTGATTGTTTTACTAAAGCAACAAATGCACAATTTGATGCTCCTGATTATGAATATGAAGATTGGGACATTCATGATAGTTCGTATTCTCCTGAGACATTTGATGATGGTGAAGCTTCTGATACTAGAGATTTTATGTTTGATAATAGTTTTAGAACATGGGAAAAAATAAATTGGGATATTATAAATGAAACATATAGATTATTAACTGATACTAATAAAACATTATTAGAAGCTCTTGAAAAAAATTCTACTTTTTCTAAAGAACAAATTGCCTTTCTTATTGTTTCTCATTTTTTAAACAATGATGAGGATGGAAGTGTTGAAAGTGATGTTAGATTTGTTGCACGAGCTCCTTATAGTGATTTTGATTTTAAACTTTCTCCTAATATTGATCTTGATCTTTTAAAGAATATAGGTTATGATGTAGAACCATTTATTAATGAATTAGGTGCTGCTGTTAAACAAGAAGCAGAATCTTCTGATTCTCATGTAGGAGCTCCTCCTGCTGGATTTCTTCTATTAAGAGCAAAAACATTAATTGTCTGTAACTCAAGTGGATCATTACCTGGATATACTAGCAAACAACTTAAAACTTATCAAAGAGATTGTGCAAGAGAATTAGGTCCATGGGTTTATTCATTATTTCCACAAACTATGCAAGCTGAATATTTAGCTAGAACATCTAAAGGTAGTAATTGTCATAAATTTTTAACTCATCTTATGGGAAAAAAATTAATGATTGGAGATGCTACTAGAAATAATGTTGATGAAATTTTGAAATTTTACTTATCTGGATATTATAAACCTGTTAATAGACGTGGTGATTTATATGCTGTTGTTCCTGAAAGTGATAATTCTACTGAAGCAATTATTAGTTATCTTAAACATACTACATATCATCTAAATGTATATATTGAACATTGGGAAACTCTTACTGATAGCGGTCATCATAAATTAAGTAAACATTCTGCACCAGCTTTACATTATGGTGGATTACCAAAAAGGTGGGGATATAGATCTGTTTGTTTCGGATTTCTAAATTTAAATAATATTTTATATCAAAATTCTGGATTAATTAGCAGATTATCTTGTGATATTTTAAATTATTTTTTAAATCAAACTCCTCTTTTTCATACTGAAACTATTTTAGATAAATTAATAGAAAGTGTTAATAATGAAAGATATAAAATTACTGGGAAAAATAATGAATGTTATATGCCTCCTTCTGACTTAGTATTAGTTCCTAATAATAGAAATTTTAATCCTTCTCTTAAAACACTTAAATATATATTTGACAAATCACGCTACTCTGAGCTTGGATATCCTGATGGTATAAGAATTACTATTAATGCTATTGAAAGTGAATCTAGAATTCCTGATACTAGACTCGATGAAGAAGAATATAGAGTTCAAAAAATTGCTGAACATGATGATGAAATACAAACTGAATATTTACCATTAGCAACTAGATGGGAAACTGGTGACAGAGGAGCTGCCGGTATTTCTTTACAATATAAAAAACATAAAACTAAAAAACATAAATACTTTTTAACAAAAAAAAATAAAAAACATAATAAAAAACATAATAAAAAACATACCAAACATAAAAAAATAAAAGTTAAAAAACATAAAAAAAGTAAAAAAAATTAAAAAATAATTTTAAATTAAGTTTTAATTCTAGTCGTAGCAAAATTTTTTTTCTCAACTTTTTTTAGTTAAATATCAAATCAGTTGCTTTGCAACATGTCAACTTTGTTGACTGATTTGATATTTAATATTTTTATTATTTAAAAATTGAAATTTTTTAATAATTTATTTTTATTTTAAAATGACTGATTATGAATTTGAAAAATATTCTACTACTCCTGAAAATCTTAAAAAAACATTAGAATTATATGGAGTTGCTATTATTCCTTCTGTTTTAAATCAAGAAGAATCTTCTAATATATTTTCAGGTATTTGGGACTTTCTTGAATATATTTCTCAAAATTGGTCTATTCCAATTAATCGTAATAATCAAGACTCTTGGAAAGGATTTTACGATCTTTATCCACTACATAGTATGCTTCTTAAAAATTGGTATATTGGTCATTCACAAGTTTGTTGGGATGTTAGACAAAATATTAAAATTTTAAATATTTTCTCTCATCTATGGAATTGTAAACCTCAAGAATTACTATCTTCTTTTGATGGTTTTAGTTTTCATTTACCCCCTGAAATAACTAATAGAGGTTGGTTTAAAAATAATTTATGGTTACATGTCGATCAATCTTTTACTGATAATAAATTTAAATGTGTTCAATCTTGGGTAACTGCTTTTGATATTAATGAAGGCGATGCTACATTAGCTTTTTTAGAAAAAAGTCATCTTTTTCATGAAGATTTTGGGAGAGAATTTAATATTAAAGATAAAAGTAATTGGTATAAACTTAATGATGATGAAAAACAATTCTTTATTAATAATGATTGTTCTCTTAAAAAAATTAAATGTCCAAAAGGTTCTCTTGTTCTATGGGATAGTAGAACTATTCATTGTGGTATTGAACCTCTTAAAAATAGAAAAAATCCTAATTTTAGAGCTATTATCTATTTATGTTATCTACCTAGATCATTCGCAACTTCAAAACAATTAGAAAAAAAAATTAAAGCATTTGAAACTCTTAGAACTACTAGTCATTGGCCATGTAATATTAAACTTAATAGTATTAATCCTAGAACTTATGGTAAAGATATTCCAAATATTGCTATTATTCCTTATCCTCAATTATCTGAAATTGGATACAAATTAGCTGGTTTATAATATTATATATAATATATATGGTTCCATTTATTGATATTATATTAGTTGGTCTTAATATTTTTGGATGGTCTATTTTTCCTTTTATTAATAAAAATCTTGTTCAAGATATGGACTCTATTGCTTTTACTATAGCTCGGTGGGTTATTAGTATACCTATCGCTGCTGTTGCATCTCTATTTTATAAAGAAGTTTTTCAAAAAAGTGCTAATTTTTATATTATATTATTTTTATTACTTTTAGCTAGTTTTATTATTACTAATATTTACTATTATTTACTTAAAAAATATGATGCTAATATTATTACTGCTATTATTAATCCTCTTGTTATTTTATTTACAGCTATTTTTGGATCTTTATTTTTTAATGAACCATTTACTAATCAAATGTGGGTTGGATTTATTATTATTTTAATTGGTTTAATTGTTTTTATTTTAGGAAATGGAAAACAAAAAAAATAAATACTATAAATATGAATACTCTATCTATTAAAAATATTACTTATCTTTATCATGATTTTAAAAATACTGATATTGATAATAAAGATATTATTAATAAAGATAATATATTTTATAAAAATACCCCTTCATTAATTCCAATTTTTCCTCTTTATAAAAATTTATTTCGAATTTTTCCTAATCGAATTAATATCAATATTTTTAAAGATGAAATTTTAAACTATAATAATACATGGAATAATAAAGATAATTATTCTAATGCATGGAAATCTATTACTTTAAAAAGCAAAGATGGATTAGATCAAGATTTTTTAGAACCTACTTATTTAGGTATTGATAATAAAAATATTTTTAAATTTACTAATAAAATTGATTTTTTTCCAAATATTAAATTTTTTTTACAAACTTTTAAAACTGATATATATCTTGTTCGATTATTAAAACTTAATGCTGGCGGTATTATTAAATTTCATACTGATGAAATTGTATTTAATAATACTAATAATATTATTAGATGTCATCTACCTATTATTAGTCATCCTAATATTTTATTTAAAATTGGAGAACCTTTACAAAAACCTGCTCCTGGATATAGTATATGGAATGCTAAAGTTATATATGAACAATTTCTTGAACCTGGTTATTTATGGTATACTAATGTTAATTGTTTACATTCTGTTGAAAATAAAAGTAACATTGATAGAATACATCTTGTATTTGATATTAGACCTACTAAAGAATTATTACAACAAATATATAATTAATTATCATTTAAATTTGACCATATTGCCCCTACAAAATTTAATGGATCTTCAAAATAAAATATACTATCTACATGAATAAATTCTATATCTAAAAATTTAAAATTTATACCTTGAACATAACTTGGTAATCTTATTGAACTTTTTACTAATGAACTATCATAATATAATTTATCATATATTCCATTTAAATAAAAAATATTATCTGTATGTGCTATCATCTTTTTATTTAATCTAAATCCAAAATCTCTATTTTCTGATCTTAAAAACTTTCCATTTAATTTAAAATTTTCTCCTTCCGCATTTAATATATATTTATTTTTCTCTCTTTTAAAATTACATATCTTTTCTTTTTTAAAAATATTTACTGGATCTAATGACAAAAAATTTGATGAATAATCCATTATTAATGTTCCCTCCTCTCCTTTTTCATTTACAACATATGTATTTATTTCACATCTTGTTACTTTATCTTTTGTTACTGAATTAAATATTGGACTTGAACAATTATATATATTTACACTTATATAATAATCTGCTTGATCTGATGCTATTCTTGTTGGAATTAATGAAAGATCATTATTATATTTTTTTATATATTTATTTATTACATTAAATTTCTCTTTTGGTATTTTATAATTTATATATGTACTTGTACTATCTATTTTTACTGGAGAATGAAATACACTCTCTTTATTTAAAGGATTATATGTTACTGAGGGTAAACCTACTAACATAAAATTATAAAATCCTTTTAATAATATTTTTGGTATCCACATATTATTATATTATTTTTAATATTTTAAATTATATTAAAATATATTAAAATATGATTTAAAATATTCATTATTATATTATATTATAAATATGAAATTTATCTTATTATTTTCTTTGTTTTCTTTTATACAATCTTTTTCGCCACTTACTATTCGTAGATATTCTAGAGACCTCGCCGGCCAATCTATTAAAGTTTTTGAACCTAAAAATATTGATAAGAAAAATACACATAGTTTACTTTTTTTTACTGGAGGTAATTCTAGAATTACCAGCGAAATATATACTAATTTTCTTAATAAATTAGCTTCTCATAATTTATCTGTCTATGTTGCCCCTAGCAATTTAGATCTCACTGAGGATCTTTTTGATCTTATTTCTAATGAATATCTTGATGTCACTAATATTGGTCATTCATCTGGTGCTGTTAATGCTCTTAAATCTGCTAATAAAAATAAACAAGTTAAAAAAGCTGTCTTATTAGATCCGGTTGATAGTGATCAATTATTTAATAAATTTAATTTTCAAAATTTTATTTTTTCATCTACATCACAAAATCCTTTGTCTTTTAAATATATTAAAGATCTACTTGTTGTTAATGCTAAAAAATCTTATGAATGGAAATTATTTCCTTTAACTATTCCATTTATTCCTGCCTTTAAAATGAATACTGACTCTATTACTAAAGATAATGTTAATATTAATTTTATTGAAGCTGATAACTTTGGACATTCTGATATTCTTAATCCATTTTGGGGTGATATTATGCATAATACTATTAGTAAAGGTTCTGATGATAGAAATGAAGAAGTTATTGATAAATATCATGATTGGTTAGCTGATTCTATTAAAAATTTTGTTATTAATAATAACATTGTTTCATTTGAACCTGATACTCTATGTCCCTCTGATTATGAAACTGAAAATATTGAATTAGAATAAATTAGAATAAATTATTATATATTATAAATAATAATAATAATATTATCTCCTTTTGTATATCTACTAAATTATTTTTAGTATATATATTTAATATATAGCTTGAAAAATCTGATGCATATAATATTGCAAAACCTATTCCTATAGCTTCTTGGCGTGTTTTTGGATTTATATATGGACCTAATACACTTATTATTTCTGATGATGCTGTTACTATTAATTCATTATTTGGTATTAATATATTTAATGCTATTGCTCTATTCATTCTTAATATTCCTTGATAAGCTATACTATGCATACTTTATTTATTATTCTATCTTTAATATTTTAATTTAATGTTAAATTTCCTGCATATATTAAACTTCCTATATTTTGTAATTCAAATAATGTTGTTTCTATTGGAAATTTATCTATATTTTTATTAATTAATACTATTATTGTCGAGAGAAATATTAAAAATCCTGATATTTTTGCACTTTTCTCTTTTCCTAATATTACTGGCCATGTATTTATACCATTCTCTCTATCTTCTTCTATATCTTTTATGTCTGCTAAATTACTTGTTCCTAATATTGATAAAAAACATGGAACATAATTTATTGGATCCATTAAAATACTATAATTATGATCATACCATATACATGGTATTATTATTGCTGCTAATGTCCAAAAACTTGCTATATAAATTGCTTTTAACTCTCCAAATTTTTCTTTTAATTGTTTATAAAATAGTGTACTTGCTAATGGTAATGTTAATATTTTTGTTTCATCTACTGATAATAATTCTATATTTATTTTTACATATGATAATATTAACAATATTGTTAATATTTTTTTATTCTCTCTTAAATAAATATTTAATTCTTTATTATCACTACTATTTAATGAATCTAATAATCTATCTGTTCCATATGTAAAAAATCCTAATAATGTTTGAAATATAAATAAATTTTGAGTATTTATATCTATTCCATAATGTAAATTTGTAAATGTTTTTTCTAAAAAAAATAATGGGACCCCTATTTCTGAACCCGGTAAAGGATTTATTAATAAATTTATACTATTTTTTATTTTATTATTTTTTTGTATTAATCCTGGTAATATTCTCATATTTATTATCTAATATATTTATATTATTAGATAATAACGATTTTTTTTAAGGTAATAAACAATCTACTAAATTTTGATACCAATGTAAAAAATCTGTTCCTGCTGCGTCTCCATTTTCAACTATTTTTATCATATTTAATATTAAACTTTTTTTTAGATCTTCTGGTATTGTTCTACTATCTATTATTTCTGTTATCCACATATCATTCATTTCTAATACTTTCTTACTTATTATATCTGCACTTGGTAATAATCCTGTTACCTCTTTTACTATTAATTTATTTATATCATTATGAAATTCATTTAAAATAAATGATGATTTTGTTGCACAAAATAATTTTTTCCCTATAGATTTCTCTCCCACATTTGCTATTAAACCTGTTGTTTTCCCCAATTCTATATTTATTGCTCTACTTTTTATTAATAAAATACTTAATAATATTTTTATTAAATTATTCATTTAATATTATATATATTATCTTTTTATTAATTAATTCATTTAATATTATATATATTATCTTTTTATTAATTATACTGAATATCTAATTTTTCTAAAAATTCTTTATCAATTGTTATATCTTCTAATAATTTTTTTGCTATTAAATCTAATGCTTCTTCATTATATCTTAATATTTCTAATGATTTCTTATTTGCATTATCTATTAATTCTTTTACACTTAAATCTATTTCCTTTTTTGCAAATTCACTTAATCCTGAACTACCTAACGCCATCGATCTACCTAAAAATGGTTGATTACCATCACTATTATCTTGTAAAACTAAACTATTATTATATCCAAATAACTGAATATAATTTCTTGCAATACTATCTGCTTGTTTTAAATCATTTGATGCACCTGTTGTTATATCTAAATCTTCTATACCATTAAATAATTTTAAATCATCATATTTTTTATTATTATCTATATTTTTTCTATTATATAAAAATATTTCTGCTGCTCGTCCACCTAATGATACTAATAATCGTGATAATAAAAACTTTTTTGTTGGATAATTTGCATATCTATCTTTCGGTGTAAATAATGTATATCCTCCTGCTCCTCCTTTATTTGCTGTTATTGTTACTTTTCTTACATCATAAAATTTATTAAATAAACTTGCTATTAATGCATGACCCGCTTCATGATATGCAACTAATTCTAATAACTCCATATTTCTTGTTTCTCTATTTGCCGGTAATCCTATTGTATTTTTTTCAAATGCATCTAATATTTTTTGTCTTGATATACTTGTTTTATTATTTCTTAATGATAAAATTATTGCTTCATTTACTAATGTTTCTAGATCTGCTCCTGAAAAACCACCTGTTAATGATGCTATCTCATCTAAATCTACATCTTCTTGAATTTTTTTATTTCTTAAATGAACTTTTAATATTTCTTTTCTTCCAATATCATCTGGTAAATCTACCTTTATCTTTCTATCAAATCTTCCTGATCTTACTAAAGCTGAATCTAATATATCTACTCTATTTGTTGCTCCTAAAATTATAATTCCTTCCTCTTTACTAAATCCATCCATATTTGTTAATATTTGATTTAATGTTTGTTCACGCTCATCATTTCCTGAATTTACTCCTGCTCCCCTTTGTCTACCAATCGCATCTATCTCATCTATAAATATTACACATGGTTTATTTTCTCTTGCTAAATCAAATAATTTACGAACTCTAGCTGCGCCTACACCTACAAACATTTCAATAAATTCTGATCCTGTTGCTGGAATAAATGCTACCCCCGCTTCTCCTGCTACTGCTCTCGCTAATAATGTTTTTCCTGTTCCTGGTGGCCCTTCTAATAAAGCTCCTTTTGGTATTTTGGCTCCCGCTTTTACATAATAATCTGGATCTTTTAAAAAATCTACTATTTCTTCTAATTCATATTTTGCCTCATCACAACCTGCTATATCACTAAAGCGTGTTGTTATATTTGTATCTAATGTTACTAATTCTACTTTATTATTTAGTGGATTTAATCCACCCATCCCCCCCATCATTCCCCCTGCCCCTCTATTTCTTATTAATGTTCCTATTACACTTAATATAAAATATATAAATACTACATTTAATCCAAATTGCACTATTGAACCTAAATTTATATTTTCTCCTTGATTAAATATATCATAATTTATATGATGTTTATTTAATAAATCTAATACTACATTTGTTAATTCTGGTATACCTGTTCTTACTGCATGTAAATTTGAACTATCTATTACATCTTTATAATTATTATCTATTGCTACTAATCCATTTACTATATTATCTTTTACTAATAAACTTACACTATCTACTTTATTTGTATCTACATTTTCTGTTAATTCCTTTATTGTCCAACTATTTCCTATTGTTTGTCTTGAAAATTGTTCTAAAATTTCTGATGGATTTTTCACATTCATTTTTACTTTTCTCTCTTTTATTAATCCTCTATATCCTATTAAAAAACTATTTACAGAATTTAATAACATAGAATAATATAATACCAAACAACTCTTTTTCATTTTATTATATAAATAATTTATCTTTAATTATTTAACTCTAATTATTTATAAATTTTATATATCTACATCTTGAAATATTTCTTCATCTAAATTACTATTTATTGATATTTCATCTTCCTCTTTTTCTATATTTTTATTGTTTTCTATTTCCTCTTTTTCTATATTTTTATTGTTTTCTATTTCCTCTTTTTCTATATTTTTATTGTTTTCTATTTCTTCATCTTCTTTTTTTGCTTCTTTATTTATTTTATTTATTTCATTTATTTCATTTATTTCATTTTCTTTTATTTTTATATCTGATTGAATTACATTTAATATTTTTTTTATATCATTTAAATTATTTAATAAAAATATATAATGATAATTATTATGAGTTTCCAAATAATTATTATATAATAATAATTTATTTTCTAATATATTTATTCTTGTTTCTTCTTCTAATATATAATTATTACACATTAATCCTTTTTCTTTTTGGTTTTTAAAATCTATTAGTTTTTTTTTATAATCTTCTATTTTTTTATTTAAATATTTTATATATTCTTCTATTTCTTCTCTTATTTTTATTACATTTTCAAATTCATATTCTTTATTTGTTTCTAATTCTTTATATACTGGATAACTATTTTCTTTTAATGAATAATCTAAATTTGTCTCCATATATTTTCGTATATTTTTATAAAATTTGTAATAATCTCTATATACTCTATTTTTTATTAATATATATAATTGTTTTTCATTGTTAATTTTTATATCAATTATTTTTATCTGAAAATTTAATGAATCTATTCCCAAATATGAACTTTCTATATTTAAATTCTCATTTAATTTTGTATAAATTTTTTTTAAATCTTCTAATGTTGAATGTAATGTTAAAAGATTTGTATCTATTTCCTTTTTAATATTTATTATTTTATTAAAATTTTTATTATCCATTATTATAATAATAATGGAGAATAAAAATATTAGTATTGAAATTGCTAATTCTATTGATGATAATGATATTGATAATTTTGATTTATCATATAATAATAATAATAATAATAGTAAATGGTGTTCTCATCATGAAAAAATTTTTATTGATTGGTGTGATAAAGCTATGTCTTATAGATATTTACATAATAATTGTCAAAGATATTATTATAAATTAAAAGTTTGGTTTACTATTCCTGTTATTTTTATTTCTACATTAACCGGCGTTGCTAATTTTGCTCAAGAAAGAATTCCTGAAGCTTATCAATTTTATTATACTATAGGTATTGGTAGTTTTAATATTTTAGCTGGATTTATAACTACTGTATCACAATTTTTAAAAGTTTCTGAATTATATGAAGCACATAGAGTTAGTTCTATTTCATGGGGTAAATTTTCTAGAAATATTAATATTGAACTTTCTAAGTCTAGATTAGAAAGAGTTCCTATAAATATATATCTTAAATCTGTTAAAGAAGAATATGATTTATTATTAGAAACTAGCCCTAGTATTAATAAAAAAGAAATTGAACTATTTAAACAAAAATTCAAAAAACATGATTTTATTAAACCTGAAATTTGTGATAATCTTATTAGTGTTAAACAAAATATGTATATTGAACCTGAAAAATCTCCTGATGATGATGTTAAAGCTGTTCTTAATATTAAAAAAAAAAGACAATCTATTATGCATGATATTGAAATTGAAAATTTTGTTAAAAAATATAAAGATGAAAATAATAAAGAACCTAGTATTGAAGAAATTTATGAAAATTTAGAAGATAATATTAATAAAATATATATTGATAGATTTGTAGATAGACTTAATAAAAAAATTGATAAATCTAATTAATTTTTTCTTTTGCTGTCTGATTCTTTTTTTGTCTTAATAAACTTCGTTTTCTTGTTAATCTTTTATTACTTTCATTCCATAATTTTAACCATTCACTTTCTTCCTCTTCTAATTTTTTATCTATTGTTATATTTTCTGGACATACATGTGCTATCCATCCTTTAAAAGTTGCTTTATTTAACATTCTTTTTCGATATTCATTTAAATCTCGTTTCATCATATTTATACTTTTTTCTTTGCTATCATTTACTTTAATATTTTCTTCTGGATATTCTATTTCTGCTATTTCCATTGGCTCTAGAGAGATTGGCATTTTATTATAATTTATTTTTATAAAATTTATTTATTAATTTATCTTATTATATTTGAATACCTTTACAAATATTTTTTAATATTTTATTTTCCTCTGGAGTATTTTCTAAATTTTGAGTTGAATTTTTTATTAATTTTATATAATCCTCTTGTTTATTATCATCTTTTAAATATTCTGGATTTGCTTCTGTCCAAATATTTATTGCCTTTCTTTGTCTAAATGCTACTTTACTTATACTATCTTTTATTTTTTTATTTTCTTTATCTCTCTCCCATAATTCATTATCTTTTATATATACTATATCTCCTCTACTATCATTACAATATAATGGTCTTTTATCTACATCTAATTTTTTTAAATTTTTTATAAATGCATTTGTTAATCCTTTAACTAATCCTTCATCTTTTGTTAAATTTAAATCATCTAAACTTATTGTTAATGATTTTATAAAATCATCTATATTTAATGCATCTTTAAATTTATCATTTAACATTACTATTATATTTGTATTATTTACATTATTTACATTTATTGAATTATTATTTCCTATTTTTGGTGTTAATTCTTCTATTGTTTTTTGTTGATTTATTATTGATTTTATCATTTCTTTATTTTCATGTATTAATTCCTTATTTTGATTTAATAATTCTTTTATTATCTCTGTATTATTACATTTCTTTTTATGACTATATAAGCTTTGTCTATGTTTATATTCTTTTCCACATTCACAAACGTATGTTCCTGTGGATCTTTTTGGCACTTTTGCGTAAGTATTTGTAAGTATTTTGTGTTTTTGGGTTAAAATATGTCTGTCATATAAACTTTTTTTACTGCATTCATAATCACAAAATTCACAATGGAACTTTTTGGAACTTTTTTGTAAGTAATTGTCAGTCATATTATACTTACACAAAAAGATCCTAAATTTTTTTTTTAAAAATATTATTTTTTTTTTCAGTAACAAAAAAATAATATATTTTTTATTTTTAGAGCATTTCAGTCTAAAGTCATTTTTTTAAAAATTTTTCAGATTTTAAATTCCATTTTTTAAAATTTTACATCCAGAATTTTTAAAATTTCAAAATGAGAATTTTTTTTTATAAAAATTTTTTTATTTTTTAAAATATTATATACTAATTTTTAAAATATATTTTAATCCTAGTTGCATATGGTTAATTACTTTATTCTGGTGGTTCTGCAGAGGAGGTGGCCGCTACCGGTTGTGTGCTGGGACCGCTGTCACCACGCTTCCATGTTGTGATTAATTTGCTCTGTCTCTCCGCCTCTGCCGCCGCAGCTTCAGCCTGCTTCGCCTTCTCCTTGCGCTCCTGCTGCTTACGCATGTATTGCTGCATCGTCCGCGCGGCTGCCTCCTGTTGTAACTCCTCGTCATCTGAATCGTCATCAAACACCATTGCCTTCCTCGACACAGCTTTTTTATCCCGTTTTGCTTTGGCCTTGGCTTTCGCTGCCTCCTCTCGCCGCCGCTGTGCCTCTTCCTCCTTAGCTTTCTTACGTGCAGCTGCCTCCTCTCGCCGCCGCTGTGCCTCTACCTCCTTAGCTGCCTTACGTGCAGCTGCCTCCTCTCGCCGCCGCTGTGCCTCTACCTCCTTAGCTGCCTTACGTGCAGCTGCCTGTCGCTCTGCTGCCTCCTTAGCAGCCTCTTTCTTTGCTCTATCAAGTATTGCCTCATGTTTCTCCTTTTCAGATGATATATTATTTATTATTAGTAATAAATTTAAGCGAATATATAATACTATAAAATTTAATATTTGTTCAAATTGTAAAATACTTTTTTGAGAAGGTCCTAAATGGTCAATCATTTCACTAATTAAAGTAGTAATATTTGTATTTAATGTAAAATATTTAGACTCACTCTCACTATCTGTATCTTGTGATCCACTTGGCGGTGGACGTTCACTTGTTTCTTGAGGTGCGAAACGTGCCGACTCTGCCTTAGCTCTCTCCACCGCCGCCTCTGACTGAGCTACTCTCTCTTGAGCTCTCTTTAACTCCATCTCACGTGGATCCTCTCTAGATGCTGGTTCCATCTCTAAACTCTCTATTGATCTTGATAATCTCTCACTCATACCTTCTGCTGAACTACCTAATGCCTCTTGTGCTTCTGGTGTTTCTAGCTCTCTTTGGCTTCCCTCTAATGTCTGTATTAATGGTTGCATTGTTTCGTGTAATTCAGACATAGTGGTTGGCAGATTACTAGGTTCTGTCCGGCTATAAGATGTATCAACTAAACTTTTAATTTTTTTATTGATATAATTTTTAACATCACTAAAAGTAGGATTATCAGAATTTGATTCAGCATTTAAATTATTTATTTCATCTATATTTTTTACAAGAAATATTTTTTTATATAATTCTATAATAGAATTATCTAATTCATCACTAGAACTTGGTTGATCCTGTAATTCTTCATCAGTTTCCTCACCTTCTTCCTCACCTTCTTCCTCACCTGATTCGGGTGGCAGTGGTTTTTCTAATATAATTTTATTAAAAATATATTTTTTTAGACTATATGGAAAATAATTCCATTTTTTCCAATTATCTTGTGTAAGATATTCATATGCTTCTGGAGTATATTTTATTTTTTCAGGAGTATCTGGCAGTGGCAGCGGCTCCAGGGGTTGGTAATCACTCCCATCATCACCCGCCGGTGCATCTGTTTTCTTTGCTGCCACGGAGGCCGCCACCGCTCGCGCCAGTGTCCGCTCTTCCTCCGCCGCCGCCTCCTCCACCGCCACTGCTTCCGTTCTTGCCTTCTGATACTCTGTCTCCGCCGCCACTGCTGCCTCCTGTGCCTCCCTTGCAGCCTCCCTCACCGAAGCCTCCCTTGCCTCGGACTCCGCCACCCACTGAGCATGATTCGCAGCGCTCCTGTCCGCTTCCTCCTTCCAGTGCAATTCAAACTTGAGGCGGCCCGGGTTGTCCTTGCTAGCCTCGACATTCTCCGCCGCCATCTGTGCCGCTCTCGCAGCCTTCTCTGCTTCCGCCTTCTGTCTCCACACAGCATGCTCAGCGTACTTTACTTCCTCATTTGCAGCAGCTGCCTTCTGTTTCATCTCTCTTACCTTCGTCGCCGCCGCCTCCACCTTCGCCCACGCCGCTATTGACGCCACTCTCGCCTTCTTCCATGCCTCCGTCCCCACCCACCCACCACCCCCATCCACAAGCGTCATCGCCCGCTCCGGCGCCTCACTCCCTACTATTGTGGAGTCGCCTTCACCGGTTTGTAAATCAGATAGTGATGGTTGTTGAAGTGTTGAACCAGAAGTATTACCAGAAGTATCATTATAAATTGGAGTATTACTTAATAATAGTTCTGTATAACTACTAGCTAAAATATATGTTTTTAATATATCATTTAAATCATTATTATCTATAATATCTTGAGATATTTTACCATTATTTCCAAATAAAAACCCTGCAGTTTTTGTATTATTATAATTATCATAATTACCTGATGCTTGTCCTTTTTTAATATTATCAAAAATTTTTTGTGTTAAATTATTATTTAATAATTTTTTAACATCATCTGATAAATCATCTGTTTTATATAAAGATTCTGTTTTTGAAAAAAATCCACCTCCAGATATTTCTTTATTATCCATATATTATTTAATAATATTTAATAATATAATTTATAATTTATAATATAAATATTATATATATGCGTAAATATTCAAAGAAAAATATTTTAAAAAATAATAAAAAAAATATAAAATCCAGAAATAGAAAAAAAAGACAATTTGGTGGCAATAATTTAGAGGGTGTAATAAAAGATATGCATGAAACAAATAATGTTTTAGGTGGAATGTTAAATAAATTTCAACAGCATATTACAGAATTAAATAAACATATGCAAAATGGAGGAAGTGGAGAGATGACATCAAGTGGAGAGACAACATCAAGCGGAGATACAACATCAAGTGGAGATACAACATCAAGTGGAGATACAACATCAAGTGGAGAGACAACATCAAGTGGAGAGACAACATCAAGCGGTGAGACAACATCAAGCGGAGATAGTAAAGTATCATCAAAAAAAAAATGTAGTTTTTTTGAAAGATTATGGGGATGTGAAAGTGATGATGAAAAAGAATTAAAACAATGTTTAAAAACATGTACAGAAAATTGCAAAAATCCAAAAACAAGTAAAGATCAAGAAGGAGGTAAAAAGAAAAAATTTAATAAAAAAACCAATAAAAAAAGAAAAAAAAAAGGTAGTAAAAAAACTTATAAAAGATGATTAAAAAATAAATATTAATATATTATTTTCTTTTTAAATAATATATGAAAGTTAAAAAATATACAAAAAAAAATAAATATGGTGGTGATGGTGATGAAGGTCCTAGTTTAGGTGATTGTTTTAATGCTCATATTGGTAAACATTTATCAAATGCTTATAATTATTTAAAGGGTGCTGTGGAAGATAGTGCTAAAAGTAGTGAAGAATCTTTAAATAAAATAAGAAATTCTGTACCTGATATTAGTGATGAAGTATCTCATCATTTAGATCAAATAAGTAAAAATATATCAGAAACAACAGAAAATGTTGGTAATTTTTCACAAAAAATAAAATCTATTCCTCAATCTAAAAAATCAGAAGAAACCTCAAGAGAAAGTTCAGATAATAGTTCTCCTGAAAGAATTAGCACATTATTTCATAATTCAGAACCGGAATCTAAATTAGTATCTAAAAGTAAAATTGGAAATGATGAATTACAACAAGGAGAACAAGGAGAACAAGGAGAACAAGGAGAACAAGGAGAACAAGAAGAACAAGGAGAACAAGAAGAACAAGGAGAACAAGAAGAACAAGGAGAACAAGAAGAACAAGGAGAAAAAGGAGGA
>Ga0180438_10005408_pt1 | contig 17780 bp, 13 predicted proteins | sample SS_ome_12_FD_132455 | JGI IMG/M metagenome (GOLD analysis project Ga0180438, IMG submission 132455) | Hypersaline lake sediment archaeal communities from the Salton Sea, California, USA - SS_3_D_2 metaG | ecosystem: Environmental > Aquatic > Non-marine Saline and Alkaline > Hypersaline >...
CGCGTTTGGTGGACGGCCGCTTCCAAGGCGCACACCGCGTGGCGGCGGGCAACCTCGACGGAGACGGTGACCTCGATGTCCTGGCCGCATCCGTCAGCGACGACACAATTGCATGGTGGGAAAACAGGGGCAAGAAGGGCAGCCCTTGGAATCTGCGCACGGTGGATAACGATTTCGACGGGGCGGTTTGCGTGGGTGCGGCGGATCTGGACAAGGACGGCGACGTCGACGTGTTTGCAGCCGCCCTGCACGGCAATGAAATTGCCTGGTGGGAAAATGTTGAGATGGGCGTTTCCTGGAAAAAGCACACGCTCGACCGCTCCTTCTCCGTGGCCGTCTACGTCGCCGCGGCCGACATCGACGGGGACGGACACCTCGATCTCTACGGCGCCGCCTACGACGACAATGATATCGCCTGGTGGAAGAACCGGCCCGGTGCCGACGCCTGGGAAAAGCACCTCGTGGACGACGGTCCCAACGGGAACAAGGCCGCCCACGCACCCGGCGTCCAGGCCGTCGAAGCGGTGGACATGGACCACGACGGCGACCTGGACATCGTCGCCTCCGCGTATCTCGGCAGGCCTAGTCGCATGGTCTCTCTAGGATCCTCGGGACCTGTGCGTGCGTTACAAGGAGAGCGCGCGGCCGCGGAATATGACGTTTCGACGTATCCCGGACGAGCATCTGTAGCAGGCGTTGTCTGGTGGGAAAACGAGGACCGTGCAGGGACCAAGTGGCGCAAACACTTCGTCGATGCAAGCTACCGCGCTGAAGAGAGCGTCTGCACGGCCGACCTGGACGGCGATGGCGACGTCGACATCCTGGCCGGCGCGGCGGACGACGAAATCACCTGCTGGTTTGAAAACGCAAATGGAGCGGCCACCGCCTGGATCAGGCACCCCCTTCCCGGCGACGTCCGCGGCGCGGGGTGGCTGCACGCAGCCGATCTCGACGGGGACGGCGACTTCGATGTGCTGTACGGCCAACACAAACGAGGTGAGGTCGGCTGGTGGGAGAACCGCGGGCTCGTCTTGCACCCCGAAAGGACCTTCATCTTGCGAACGGCCGAAGGGGAATACGTGTGGCGTTTCAATCCCGCCACGGGCCATTACTATACGCTCACCGCGGAGGCCACCTGGGCGGATGCCCAGGCCGAGGCGCGGCGCCTGGGCGGAAACCTGGTGACGATCAACGACGCCGCGGAAAACGCCTGGCTGACCGAAGCCTACCAAGCCTCGCCGACCTCACTGTGGATCGGGCTGATCGACAAGGGCAACCGTGGCCGTTTGGCCTGGGTCAGCGGTGAGGAGGCCGGCTACCGGAACTGGGCCCCCGGCCAGCCCAGCGGCGGCCGCGAAGACTGCGGCGGGATCACGTTGCACAAGCTCCGCTTCCCCGGGGCCGAGCCCGGAATGTGGAACGACTATCCATCCGAGGAAGCACGGCAGCGCGGCATCGTCGAGCGGGATAGCGAACCGCCCGTGGAACCGAGACGGCGGTGAAGACCGCGCGTCCCAAGAATGTGTTTTAAAATAGGTACGACGGCTCTCCGAAGCCGTCGACGCACCGGACAACGGCTCAAATCGACGGGCTCGGAGGCCCGTCGTACAAGCCGATTCCGGTCCGGCGCGGATTTCAGAACGCGTTCTAGGTCCTGATCGCCTCCAACTCCGTCAACTGGGCGGCGACTTGTTGCTCGTCGGGGATCAGGCCGCGTTCAAGGTTGCCGCGGTATTCCAGCTCGAGATCGGACAGCGCCTGCTTGACGGCCAACTGGGCGGTGGGACCGAGACGGTCGATGAACAGCACGCCGTCGAGGTGGTCGTATTCGTGCTGGGCCGCCCGGGCGAAGAGCCCGCTCAGCTCGTAGTTCAACTCCTCGCCCTTGAGGTTATAGGCCGAGAGCACGATCTTCTCCGGCCGCCGCACCGGGGCGAAGACCTCCGGCAGGCTCAGGCAACCCTCCTCCGCCTCGGCCGACCCGCTCCGCTTGGTGATCTCCGGGTTGATGAACACGTGCTCCTGGTCCTTGGCGTCCGGATCGCTCTCGACATTCAACACGAACAGCCGGTAAGGCAGCGCCACCTGATTGGCCGCCAGCCCGACGCCCTTGCCCCGGTACATCAGGTCCAGCATCTCGTGGACGATTTTTTTCAGTTCGGCATCGACTCGGCGCAGCGGTTTCGACTTGTGTCGCAGGGCGGGATGGGGGTATTTGACGATCCGCACAGGCTAAAGCTCCGTAGAAATGGTAGTCTATCCAAATTATAGGCAGGCTCGCGTTGACTCACCACCCGTATGGGCCTAGAATTCCGGCGCACGTCCTAAGGACTTGCCTGGGAATGACTTGGGGTGTGCGGAAGGGGACAGCCCGATTTTCGCTTCGCGAAAATCGGGGCGGTCTCCCGGTACATTCCCTAAACACTTTCGCCGACGGCGGTTTCGAAGACCGCGTTTCATGGGAGTTCGGGGCAATGTCCCAGTCGCGAGCCACCCTGCCAAGCTGGATGATCTCGCTGCTGCTGCACCTGCTGCTGGTGCTGCTGCTGGGCGTGACACTCCGTTTGGCTCCGCCTCAGGGGGTCGCCGCCCAGCGGACCGCCGAGGTGGGCATCGTGCTGAAACACCAGGACGGGGAAGAACAGTTCTACGAGAGCGAGGCCACCACCAACGGGGAGGTCGCCAGCACCACGGCCCAGGCCGCAACCACCAGCCGTGAGCAACTCCTCAACGAGCCGCAGCCGACCGACCCCAGCACGGCCCTGCCTCGTTCGCTGGCGGTGATCGGCCCCAGCGGCCTAGCCGACGGGGGGGTGAGCACGGCCGCTGACGCCGCCGACGGCCCCTCCGGCACCGGCCGGTCGATCGGCGGAAAGGCCACCACCGGCGTCTTCGGCATCCAGGACGAAGGCTACAAGTTCGTCTACGTGTTCGACCGCAGCGCGAGCATGGGCGGCTCAGGACGCAACGCCTTGAGCCAGTCCAAGGCCCAATTGCTGGCCAGTCTGAAGAGCCTCGAGAAGACGCATCAGTTCCAGATCATCTTCTACAACGAACGGCCCGAGCGATTCAGCCCGTCCGGCAACCCGGACAAGCTCTGCTTCGCCTCCGAGCGGAACAAGACTTTGGCGGCGAAATTCGTGGCCGGGATCGTGGCCGACGGCGCGACCGAGCACGAAGCGGCGTTGGTGGCGGCCATCAAGCTGCAGCCCGACGTGATCTTCTTCCTCACCGACGCCGATCAGCCCGTGCTGGGACGCTCAGCGCTGGACAAGATCCACCGCATGGCCGGCGGCATCACGATCCACGCCATCGAGTTCGGCTTCGGGACCCAGACCGATCCGAACAATTTCCTCGTCAAACTGGCGCGGGAAAACGGCGGCAAGCACGCGTACGTCGCCATCTCCAGACGGATTCCGGTGCGCCGGCCATGAAGGATCAACGGATGAAAGCCGGTGAAGACCGATCGGTAGGGTGCGTGCTTGCACGCACGCGGAAGCGCCGCCGTCCCGTAGGGTGCGTGCTTGCACGCACGCGGAAGCGCCGCCGTCCCGTAGGGTGCGTGCTTGCACGCACGCGGAAGCGCCGCCGTATTCGCGTGGGTGCAAGCACCCACCCTACATGTTCGCAGACCAAGCCGACTTGCCTACTCGTCGTCTTGTCCTTTCTCCTCTCCAGCCCGGCCGCCGCGCAGGACACGATCATCATCGCCGGCGACGCGGGCGGGCAGAAGACGCTCACCGGCCGGATCCTCGACTACAACGGCACCGAACTGCGATTTCAATCCGTGCTCGGGGCGGAACAGCGCTTTGCGGCCGACCAGGTGCTGCACGTGCACACCCAGTACGGACGCATGCAAATGGAAGCCGACGGGCTGTTCGACCAAGGCCAGTTCGAGCCGGCGCTGAACTTCTACCGCCAGGCCCTGCAATCCGAGCAGCGACGCTGGGTCCGCCGGCGGATCGTGGCACAAACCGTCTGGTGCTATCGCGCCCTGGATCAATGGGACCGCGCCGGCGCGGCTTTTCTGATCTTGATCCAGGACGATCCGAAGACGCCCCATTTCGACTGCATTCCGCTGGCGTGGAGGCCGCGGTTGCGAGCGCCGTCGATTGCCCTGGAACAGGCCGCCCGGCAATGGCTGCAACGCCCGGAGCCGGCCGTGGCGCTGATGGGCGCCAGCCATCTGCTGACCACCAGCCACGAGTTGGCTGCCCTTAGGCGGCTGAAGGAACTTTCGGCCGACCGCGACCCGAGGGTGGCCCAACTTGCCTGGGCGCAGACCTGGCGGGCGGCGGTGGTGACTGCCACGGAGGATCAGATTCGTGCCTGGAATCTGGCCGCCGAGCGGATCCCCGAGCCGCTTGCCGCGGGCCCGTACTACGTGCTCGGCGGCGCGTACGAGCGTCACCGGCAATGGGAACAAGCCGCCTTGGCCCGGCTGCGCGTGGCCATTCTGTCTCCGCAGCATCGCGCTTTGGCCGCGCAGTCGCTGCTGGACGCCGGCCGGGCGCTGGAGAAGCTCGACCGAAGGGCGGAAGCCTTGCGGTTGTACCGGGAGTTGATCGTCGATTATCCGGAAACCACGCCGGTGGCCGAGGCCCGAGAAAGAATGGAAGACCTTCGTCAAGCCGCGCCAAATGTTGACAGGAGTTAACGTGAAAAGAACCGTACTCTGTACCGTCGTGATCGCCGTGCTGGGCTTGGTCTGGCCCGCCCATGGTGTCTCGGCCCAAGGTCCGGACGCGACGCCGGCCGCGCCGTCATCGGAACCCGTCGAGGAAGGGTCCGGGTCGCCGGAAGGCATCTGGGGGATCCTCTCGGCCGGTGGTCCCGTCGGATTGCTGATCATGTTGCTGTCGGTGGCCGCGGTGGCGCTGGCGATCGAGCACATCATGACGATCCGCGAGCCGGTGCTGATGCCGCCGGGCCTCAGCGACGAAGTCCGCTCGCTGCTGAGCGAAGGAAAACTGGCCCCGGCCCGGCAGCGGTGTCACCGAGAGCCGAGTTTTCTCTCCTTCGTGCTGGAGGCCGGGCTGGCCGAGGCCGACGGCGGCTGGGCGGCGATCGAGAAGGCCGTGGAAGACGCCACCGCCGATCAGTCGGCCCGGCTGTTTCGGAAGATCGAATACCTTTCGGTGATCGGCAACATCGCCCCGATGTTGGGACTGTTGGGTACGGTGATCGGCATGATCTTCGCTTTCCGCGAGGTGGCCGACACCCAAGGCGCCGCCCGGGCGGCCGACCTGGCCGAGGGAATCTACCTGGCGCTGGTCACCACGGTGGAAGGCCTGATCGTGGCCATCCCGTCGCTGGCGGCCTTTGCCGTGTTTCGCAATCGGGTCGACCAGTTGGTGGCCGAGGTCTCCTACGTCACCCAGCACGTCTTCGCTCCGCTGAAACGCACCCGGACCAAGCGTTCGCCCAAGGCCACGCCGCCCCCGACGCCGCCGCCCGTAGGAGAACGTTGATGCGCGTGCCGACGAACCTGTCACGCGGAAGCCCGGGCTTCAACATGACGCCCATGATCGACGTGGTGTTCTTGTTGATCATCTTCTTCCTGGTCTCCAGCCACCTGGCCCGGCAGGAGGTGCAGCTCGAGCTGGACCTGCCCGCCGCCGACAGCGGCCAGCGTCCCGAGGAAGACGAAACCCGGCGAGTGATCGTCAACGTGCTGCCGCAAGAGCACCCCGACGGTCGGATTATGGTCGGTGGGCGGCTGATCCGCGACAACGAGTTGACCGAGCTGATCGACTACGAGAGCCGGCAGACGGCCGGGCAGTTGGAAGTCCGCATCCGCACCGACCGCACCGTCCCCTATCACGTCGTCGAGCCGCTGATGCTGGCCTGCGCCCGGGCCGGTGTTTGGAAAGTCACGTTTGCCGTCGTTGGAAAGTGACCCATAGCCCCATGCGACGTCCCCCGTACCATCGAGAGCAGCGTGGCCGGTTCGAGGTCAAGATGACGCCGATGATCGACGTGATCTTCCTGCTGTTGATCTTCTTCGTTTGCACGGCCAGCTTCCAGCCGCCCGAAGAGGTCCTGCCGACCAGCTTTTCCCTGCCGGGGGTGATCGACAGCGACGTGCCGATCGATCCGGAGGTGGCCGACCTGGACGAGATCGTGGTCCGTGTGCTTTGGCTTGACGGCCGGGCACAATGGCAGATCAACGACGTCGACTACGCCCAATTGGGCGAGGTTCGGGGCGTGCTCGAAAGCATCCGAGAGCTGAAGAGCGACCTGCCGGTGATCCTCGACGTCGACCCCGACGTGCCGATGGAGGACGTGATCGACGTCTACGACGTTTGCCGTGGCGTGGGGCTCGAGAAGATCCAGTTCGCCGCTTCCGTGGAGGGATGAGAGGAATGGTCATCCGCCCATGGCTCGCCGCCGCGTTGCTGGGCCTGGCCGCGTCGCTCGCCGCCGCGGCCGAGGAGTCCGCCGACCAGCGGCTTCTGGCCGGGTTGCGTCAGCGGGGGCTGTTCCGGCTGGCGGAAACCTATTGCCGCGATCGACTCGGGGTCGAGGGGCTCTCCGATGTGCAGCGGGCCGAGCTGGTGATCGAGTGGTCGCGCTGCTTGGCCGAGCAGGCCGCCGGCTCGCCGCCGGAGATTCGCGAGCCGCTCTGGCAACGCGCCGCCGAAGTCATCGACGACTTCGCCGGGCAGCACCCCCAGCATCCGCGGCTGCCGTTAGTTCGGCTTCAAGCGGCGTTGGGGCTTTTGGCCCGGGGTGAGCTGGCGCGCCAGGAAGCCCAGGTCGTGGCCGACGGAGCGGCGCTGTTCGACGAGGCCCGGACTCACCTGCGAGTCGCCGTCCGAGCGCTCCGCGAGCTGGCCGACAACGTGGACCGGCGGTTGCAGCAGCAGAATCTTGTAGGCCGGCAGGAACCCGACAAAATGACGGCCCAACAACTGGCTTCGCTGCAGAAGAACGTCCAATATCAGCTCGCCCGGGCGCTGCGCAACCAGGCCCAGTGCTACCCCTCGGACAGCCCCGACTGGGCCAATTCGCTGACCCAGGCGATTGAGCTGCTCGAGCCGCTCTCGAAGCTCGACCTGATCGAGCCGCTGGCCTGGAAGAGCCGCATCGATCTGATCGTCTCGTATCGCCTGCTGCCCGACCATGCGGCCTCCCGGCGACACCTCGACGCGCTGCTTCAGTTGCAGCCCCCGCCGGCCGTGGCCTTGCGGGCCCGGGCCGAACGGATCCGGCTGGCGCTGGCGGCCGAACGGCCGTCGGCGGCGGTCGCCGTGCTGGCCGAAGGACGCCAGATCGACGGGACCACCTCGCCGGAGCTGGACTACGCGTGGCTCGAAACCTACCTGGCGGCCGGCCGCGCCGCCCGCGACGCCGGCGACGGCGCCACGGCTAACCAGTGGCAGACCAAGGCCACCGAAATGGTCGAGCAGATCGAGCAGCTCCACGGCCCCTATTGGACCCGCCGGGCCGGCATGTTGCTCTCGGGTTACGTCCGGGCGACGCCCGACAGCGGCGATCTGGCCATGCTGGTTCGGGCCGCCGAAAGCTCTTTCCGCAGCGGCCGTCTCGACGACGCCCTGACCACCTACGACAACGCCCGCCAACTCGCCGCCAGACAGGGCGACACGGCCCGGGCGTTCGAGCTGGGCTACATCGCCGCGACTATCGAGCATCAGCGGGGGCGGCACTTGCAGGCGATGGAACGATACCACCAGATCGCCGCCACGATCTCCAACCACCCCAAGGCCCCCGAGGCCCATCTGCTGGCGATTCACCACGCGGGCCAACTCGCCAAGCAGCAGGAAAGCCTGCTGGACGACTATGCCGACCTGCTGCAAGAGCACCTGCGAACCTGGCCCGACGGCACCGGCGCCGACCAGGTCCGGCGGCGCTGGGGCCGACTGCTCGAATACCGCCGCGACTGGACCGGCGCGATCCAGGTCTATCGGACCATCGCACCCCGCGACGCCGACGATGTGGACGCCCTGGAGGCCGTGGAGCGATGCGCCCGGGCGTGGCTCGACCAGCGCACCGCCGCCGGCGAGCCGGCCGAACGAATCGCCACCGACGCAGACGACGCGGCCGGCTGGTTCGAGTCGCTCATCGCCGGGCCCAACGGAGCGTTGCCGCAGCGGTGGACGCCGCGGCAGCGGGTGGCCGCCCTGGCCGCGGCCCGTCTGCGTCTCAACTACACCCCGTCGGGCTACGATCGCACGCAACAAGTCATCTCGGCCGCCCTGCAAGACGCCAACGGCGCCGCACCCGAGTGGCGATCGGCGGCCCGGGCGCTGCTGGTCTTCTCGCTGGCCGGCGGCGGCAGGCATCGCGAGGCGGGCGAGGTGCTCCAGCAGATCTCGGCCGGCTCGCCCGAGGGATTGATCGACATGCTCGGCGGACTTCGCCGCGTGGCCTCCACGGCCCAGCCGCAAGTCCGCCGGCAACTGGCCGAGTTGCAGCTCCGAACAATTGAAATGCTGCAGGATCGGCGCGCTGAGCTGACGGCCCCGCAGCAACGCGACGTGCAACGGATCGCCGCCCACGCGCTGGCCGACGCCGGCCGCACCGAAGAGGCCCTGGCCGCGTTCCGTTCGCTTTCGGCGGCCTATCCTCGCGACGGGGCGATCCAGGAGGCCTACGCCGGGCTGTTGCTGACCCGCAAGGACCGCGCGTCGATGGAGACGGCCCTGGCCAAATGGCGCGAGCTGGAGCGGAAGTCGCCCCCGCGCAGCCCCCGCTGGTTCCTGGCCAAGTATTGGGTCGCCAGGCTGCACTTCGAACTGGGCAACCCCCAGCAGGCGGCCAAGATCATCAAGCTGATGCAACTGCTGCATCCCGACTCGGGCGGAGCGGAGATAAAACAGAAGTTCGACGCGTTGCTCCGGCAGTGCCGGGAGTAGAGCACTGTCGTTGCTGCGGGCACCGGACCTTTGCACAACGGCAGGCCCAGGCCAAGTCAACAGCACAACCAAGGAGTACCGCGATGGTCATACCACACAGTCGGTATCATGAATCCGGCACGGTCCGAATCGACGAAGACACCTGCCAGCAGTGCGGTCAATGTGCCGCGATCTGCCCGGCGGACGTGTTGACCATGAAGGACGGGCGCGTGCAGGTTCGCGACGACAGCCCGTTCGGCTGCATCGCCTGCGGCCATTGCATGATGGTGTGCCCGGAGCAAAGCATCGCGGTGACCGGCCGTGGCCTCTCTCCGGACGATTTGTTGCCCTTGCCCGCGCGCGAGGACGTGGCAACCGCCGACGCGCTGGCCGCACTGATGCAGTCGCGGCGGAGCGTGCGCCGCTTCAAGGATCGAGAAGTGGACCGCGAACTGCTTGAGCGGATCGTGGAAATGGCCTCCTCGGCGCCGATGGGCATCCCGCCCTGGGACGTCGGCTGCGTGATCGTTTGCGGCCGCGACAAGGTGCGGCAGTTGGCCGGCGAGGTAATCCAAGGGTATGAGGGATTCCTCAAAATCTTCCGGCCCTGGGTGCTGGCCCTGATGCGACCCTTCATGCGCAAAGAAACACATGATCAGTTTCGTCGTTTCATCGTACCGCTGGCCCGGTCTTACGTCGGTGCCCATCGCGAGGGCCGTGATGAACTCTTTTGGGGGGCGCCGGCCGTGCTGATCTTCCATCACTCACGCTACGCGGAGGAGGCAGACACGGCGATCGCCTGCACCTACGCCATGCTGGCGGCCGAGTCGCTCGGCCTGGGTAACACGATCATCGGCGGAGCGCCGCCCATCATACAGCGCAACCGAAGCTTGTGTCAGCGCTTGGGCATCCCCGACGGACACACGCCGTCTTTTGCCCTGATCGCGGGTCATCCCGCCACGCATTTCAAACGCGTCGTGCGACGCCACTTCATCCACGTGGGGAATCTGTGAGCTAGGCAATTTGTAGGGCGGGCATCGCCCGCCGATTGTCGCAGAACGCGTCTTGAGGACAGGGATCAGTCCGTACGACGGGCCTCCGAGCCCGTCAATGTGCGATGGTCATCCGCTGCGTCGACGGCTTCGGAGAGCCGTCGTACATGTTACAGAGCACGCCCCACCCCCTTGACGGGCCGCCACGCTCTCCGTTAGAATGCGGACACGCTCGAAATCGGCGAATCGGCCCACCTCGGGTGCGGTTCGTCTGCAAACCGTAAAGGGCACTCCACCGCCGATTGCGTCTACAAAGGTTCGGCCGTGGAAGAACAAGGATCGTGTTTCTTTCTATAGGGAGACGATGATGGCGAACTACGGTGTATTCTACAAAAACAGCGTCAAGAAGTTCTTCTTCAGCAACTATGCGACCACGAGAACCCAGTACATCATAGTCAACAATCTCGGGACCACGCATCAGATCATGTTGCTGATCGAGATTTCCCCCCACGACACGACGAGCTTGGGGACGCTGAAGCGGAATCGCGGCGGGCACAACTGGGACGTCTATATTCCCGACAACCAGAACCAGACCGTCCGTTATCGGAACTGTCGCGTGATTCACGTCGATCCCACCCGCGCCGCCATATTCGAAACGCAGTTCGCCCCGACCGTTGTTCCCAACCTCCGCGGGGCGGTCGTGCTGGGCGGCAATTGACGCGGCGTCGTTAGCGAAGGGGTCAGACCGACTTTAGTCGTTAGTGGCGCGTCGAGATCGCGGGCGTCCAGCGGAGGCAAGGATTGCACTGCCGGAGTCCACAGACAATGAGCCCTGACCTCCTTTCCCGTTCCTGATGTGGAAGAGATATGGAAACAGACAAGAAAACCGTGAGAACCATCAGGGGACTCAAGGAGTACACCTGCCTCGGCTGCCCGTTGACTCGAAATCGGAGCACCTGGTGTTTTCGTCTTTGTGCGCCGGACGAGGACGGCAACGGCCGCTGCGGCCGGATCGCCCCGCACGGACTGAAAGGCAGAACCCAGTCAAGCATCGCCGACTTCAACAAGAGGCAGCTGGCGACCCATTGCGAGAAACTGGAGCGGATGTATCTTTCCGCCCCCTGCAGCGAGTATTGGGAGCCCGGCGTTCGCATCGCGGAGGGCGAGGCCGAGGTCTTGATCCCGCTGCAAGCGAAGTTCCTTCGTACGGCGGGGGCCATGCACGAGTCGGTCTGTTTCACGGCAATGAGCGACGCGGCCGTGCTCGCCGTGAATTCCATCTCCGGCAAGAACCTGGCGGTGGCCGTGAGTTTCACGGTCCAATGTCCTGGGCCCTGCACTGCCGAGGAACTCATCGCCAAAGGCCGTTTCGTGGGCATGTCGGGAGACCGTTATCTGGCCGAGTCCGTGCTGACCGATCCGGACGGAAACGAGATCGGCAGAGGGAGCGGTGCATTCGTGGAGAGCAGCGTGCCCCTGTCGCCGGAAATGGGATATGAGTAGGCACGCGTCGCATGGCTGTCGGCGTTTGCCGTCATCTCGAACGGTGTGCGGTGAAAACTGCCCGATAGCCCCTTGGAGTCCGCAGGGTGGCCATCGCCCACCAATGGTCTCGTGCCATCGGCGAGTCTCTTTTTCAGGAGCGCGTTACGCGCGGAGTGCAAAGAACAAAAAGCCTCGCCAGGACCGCGTCCCAGCGGGGCTCTCTGGTGAATTGCCACACAGCCTGGATTGCACGAAAGAACCGCTAGGATCTCCGACGTCGATACCGGGCATAGGCGATGCCGATTCCCGCAAGCACGCATGACAGGATAAGCGTGGACGGCTCAGGAATGGGCTGCCCGATGATCATATCGTCGATCCCAATGGCTTCCGACCCTCCGTGCGGAGTCGTGAACTTTATCCTATTGAACTCCGTCTCAGAAATCACACCCCAAAAGACTGCGTTGCCGTCGGCGGGTGCGAGTCCTTCCATGTCCTGAAGAATGTCCAACTTGTGGAGAAGTATGTCGTCCAACGGCGCTGGTTGTGTCGCGTTAACATATCGCAGTTCTACGGCGTCTCGGTTGCCGGCGGTGGTCACTGTAACTTCGTCGATGTCCCTTCCATAAAAGCCAAACGCGTATTGCGGAGACGAGAAATCTAAGGTGAAAAAGTGATGGTGACTGGCACCTAGAATAGAACTCACGAGGAAATGTGGCTCGGAAATCGGATATAGATCCGGTGAATGATATCCCCTGATTTGCGTCCATTCGTTCGCCAAACTCACAATCTCCACGGTGGCATCTCTTCCGGGAAAGTCGACGATTGTCCCTGGCGGGGTCGTTGGAACCGTAGCTTCGGGGACATCGTCAAAGTCTTGCACTGAAACCGTCTCTGGAATAAGAGCTGCAAGAAACGCGTCTCGCACATGGTCAAGATTAGCGGCGACGCCATCATCGTCGTTGCCAAAAAAGACTCTCCCGCCATCAAACGGGAAAACGTAGTCTGCGGCATGCACCGCATCAGAAGTCGGCCAGCCAAACAGCAGCGTGGTGACGACCAACAGAACTCCAACACTCAAGCCTCTCATAGCACTACCCTCCTCAAGCGAAAGTTGCGACGCGCCCAGCGCCCTGTGAAAGAACGAACTACACTCGTAAGGATCATTGCCAGGTTTCTTTAGCTGAATACCCGGAAAAAGCCTTCACAGCGTTACGCCACACACGGCTGTCAACCACTGCTGCGTCTTCGCAAGGCATATGCAAACACGATGACAGCGCCCACGGCCAGCAATGCAAGGATGGAGGGTTCCGGAACGTTATACAGGCTCTGCACGTCGCCAGCCGACAGGGCGTGATCGTACAGTCGTACGTCATCCATAATGCTGTGCTCGGTATTGTGCCAGCTGCCAGACGCGTATACGTAGGAGGATAGATCCAGCATGGCCCCCGATAGCGCCGCGCTGTCCTCCAATTCCCCATTCACGTAGAATTTCGCCGTCGGCGGACCGCCTGGATCATAAACCCCTACGAGATGTACCCAGTCCGGAATGCGAGACGAAGCAGGTGTCGCCCGCAATACGGGCGGGTCCCCAAGATCGGATCGGACGACAGCAAGGGCCATATTCTGATCGACATCGTAGTAGATGTTGAACCGATTTCCCTTGTCGTAGTGCGCTTGATAGTCCAGGATTTGGGGAAGCGTCCCAGGTTCCATCTTTGCCCAACACGCGAAGGAGAAACCGTTGGCGGTGGGACCCATATCGCCGGTTGTAGGGCAATAGGGGCCAAGCGGCACTGAGCCATGGTTGGTCCCGACTCCTCCCTCGTGGAACTCGATACCAAGACCGGCCGCCCCGTCAACGGACGTCCAACCGTACGGAATAGTCAGTGCGTGCCCGTTTCCCGATGCATCGTAGCCAATGTTCGCGGGATCATCAAAAGTCCAATGGACGACGGGGGAGGTCCAATCAGCGAATGCGCATTTCGGGGCGAAGATGGTGACCGCGCACAGCCAGAGAACAACACTCGATAGTCTCAGTAGTCTCATTTCTAGCTCCTCGAGTTCGACGCTTTCGAATTACCATGGGCCACCGGTTGTTGGAACGCACCCATCCAGAATCAGAACTACCCGCACAAGCCCTCAAGCACCTTGGCCCTTGATTTTACCACATATACAAAGTTGCACAATACCCCTCTGCAATGCAGTGCGTAAGTCTATATAGGTATGGGTTTTACATCTACGCTAGCCCGTCTTTTGGTAAAAGCTCATTGCGATTGGAGACGGGGAAATCGAGAGCTACGGATGGGTCGGCTAGCCGATGGTCCAGGGGCTGCGCTTGAACCGTTTCAGACGACTTCTCACGTCCTTCACGCGTGGACGCGGAGAGTGTGTCGCGGAAGAAGAGGATTGCTTTCGCCGAAACTTGCAGACAATGAGTCCTGACCCCTTTTTCCCTCCTGGTCGGCGCGACGGCCGGACGCGGGGGGCCGCGGCGCGATGAATACGCCGTCGGTGGTCTATCCGGTGGAAACCGGATCCGGCATTTCCTGTGCAAGTTCCGCCGGCTCGTCGCCCGGCAGCGTCTCGGGCAAGTTCCCTTGCCCTGGCCGCAGCATGCGGAGCGTGAGCGACTTGACGTCCATGACGAGGCTGAACAGAAGCGGCACCACGACCAGCGTAAACAGCGTGGAACAAACCAGCCCGCCCACCACCACGGCGCCCAGACCCTGATAGAGTTCGCTGCCTGCTCCCGGCGCCAAGACCAGGGGGAGCATGCCGAAGACGCTGGTGGCCGTGGTCATGAAGATGGGGCGGATACGGGTGCGGACCGACTGGCGGATGGCCTCTCGCGGGGGCAGCGGCTCGCAGCCCCCCTGTTCGCCTTCTCCGATGCCCCGCATGAAGTTCAACGCCTGGTGGACCAGCAGAATCGCGTTGTTGACCACGACGCCGATGAGGATGATGAACCCCAGCATGGTCAGGATATCCAACTGTTGCGTGGGATCGACCATGCGAACCAGACGCAGCCCGATGAACCCACCGACGGTGGCCAGCGGAACGCTGAACAGGATCACGAACGGGTGCAGAAAGCTCTCGAACAACGCGGCCATCAGCAGGTAGGTGATCACCAGCGCGAGGAAGAAGCGGCTGAAGGCGACGCTGGTGAGCGAGGCCGAGTTGAAGCCGGTCCAGCGCCCCAGCAGGGCGGTCCGGGTTTGCGTGAGCTTATCGGCGTTTCCGGACATGTAGACTTGGACGTCGGACGTCATCCCCCCTTCCCGGCGCGACTCGGCGACCAGCTCTTCGATGCGCGCCTGGGCCTCTTCCAGCGCCATTTCCGGCGGCGGATTGACGGTGAACGTCACGGCGCGGCGCTGTTCCACCCGGCGAATCGACTGCGACGCCTCGGCTTGAACGAAATGCACCAGCTCTCCCAGGGGCAAGATGCTCGGGCGGCCGTCCGCCTCGGTGATCGCCAGGGGCACGTCGGCCAGTCCGTCGGGCGTGAGCGGAATTTCCCGGTCGCGAACGATGACCAGGTCGATGTTGTCGCCCTCGAAGTTGAAGTCGCCGATGATCGCCCCGTCGACCATCGCCCGAGCCGCCAGGGCCAGCGCGTCGACGTTCATTCCCAGCTCTTTGGCGCGGACCTGGTCGATGACGATCTGGCGTTCGGGGCCCGCCTCGTTGAAAGTCATCGGATCGCTGCGGACGTCGAACTTGGAAAACTCCCTCCAGAGCTTCTTCTGGAGATGGGCGGCGCTGGCCCTCAGCCGGCGCATGTCGGTGCCGACGACCTCGACTTCCACCGAGTTCGAGCCGCCCGCGTTGCGGCCGAAAATCGACCGCTGCGAGGAGTAGCCGTAGCTGCCGGGAATCTGGTTCATCGCGCGTTTGAGAATCTCCCTCACCGGACGCACGTTATCGGGGTCTCTGCTGGTGGTGATCATGAAGACCCGGCCCCGGGAGACGACGAAGAAGAATTCGTCCAGTGCGGGGACCTTCTCGATCGGTTTGCCGGTTTGCCCGTCGACCAGCGGGGCGATGGCCGTCGCCTCCTGGGAGTCCTTCGCCTCCCAATAGGGCCGCACCGAGGCCTCCAGCCGCTCGGCGACCGACGTGTTCTGCTGGAGCGAGTAGCCGGGCGGGTTGAACATCATCCCGAACGTGAAGTTCTTGTTGCCGTCCGGAAGATAGCTGGCCGGAAGCATCAGCACCCAGCTCGCCCCCAGCGCCACCAGGGTAATCACCGTAATCACCACCGTGCGGAGCCATCCTCCGGCCAGGCTGGGAAACGTCATCGCGTGGATCAGCCGGGAGAACGCGCCGCTGCCGCGGGAGAGGACCCAGGTCAGCCCGAACAGCGAACGAAAGGACCTCACCAACGGGCTCCGGGCGGTCCACCGCGGTCGGAGAAACCGGGCCGCCGCCGCCGGAATCACGGTGATCGAGACCACCAGCGAGAGCGTCACGGCGGCACAGATGGCCAGGGCGATGTCGTAGAATAGCTGGCCGCTTTCCTCGCGGATGGTCAACACGGGCGCGAACACGGCGACCGTGGTCAGCGTCGAGGCGAGGATCGCGCCCCACACTTCCTTGGCGCCGCGGTACGATGCCACGGCCGGCTTTTCGCCCATGGCCATGTGGCGGTCGATGTTCTCCAACACGACGATCGCGTTGTCGACGACCATGCCCACGGCGAATGCCAGGCCCGCCAGGGAGATCACGTTGAGGTTGCGTCCCGTCAGGGCCATCACCACGAACGTCCCGATGACCGAGATGGGAATGGCCACGGCGATGATCAGGGTGGGCCGGGGGCTGCGGAGGAAGATCAGCAGCATCAGCACGGCCAGGCTTCCTCCCAGGAGCAGGTTGTCCCGCACCAGCCCGACGGCCCGATGAATGTAGTACGTATCGTCGACGACCAGCCGCAGGCGGATGCCGTGGCGGTCGTTTCGGAAGGACTGCAACAGGCCGCCCGGAGCGTTCAGCCGCTCGATTTCCTGCCGCACGTCCCGCATGATGTCCACGATGTTGGTGCCCGTTTCCCGCTTGATGAAGATCGTCATCGACGTGCGGCCCTTGCAGACGTCGAAGTGGACTTTCTTCTCCAGCGTGAGCTGCACGTTGGCAATGTCCTCGACGCGGATGGGGACGCCGTCGTCGTCGTACTTCACGATGGTTCGGCGCAACGGATCGAGTGAATCGAACTGGCCCAGCACGCGAAAGCGGATGTCCTGGCGCCCGTTGGCCATGTCGCCGGCCGATTCGTTGACGTTGTCCGACTGCAGGGCCCGGCGGAGGTCGGTCGTACTGATGCCGCGTTGGGCCAAGGCCACCGGATCGAACTGCACTTGCACCTGGTGTTCGCGTCCGCCGTAGATGCCGATCTCGGCGACCCCGGGGATGCGCTCCAGCGCGGGTTTCAGGTAACGGTCGGCATAGTCGTAGAACTCGGCCGCTTCGAAATCGGGATCCTGGGCCTGGAGCAGGCAGTAGCCGATGGCGTCGTCGCTGGCCGTGTCGGAAGCCCGCACCACGGGGCGGTCGACGTCTTCCGGGTAGGCGCGGACTTCGTCCAGCCGGTTGGCCACCTCCAGCAGGGCGCGCGACACGCTGAACCCGACGTTGAATTCCAGGGTAATATCGGCTCGTCCCAACTGGGCCCGGGAGATCATCTTGTAGAGCCCTTGGAGCGTCTTGAGCTTCTGCTCCTGTTCGAGGAGGATCGACTCCTCGATCTCTTCCGGGCTGCGGCCGGGCCATTCGGTCCGCACGGTCACCACCGGCCGCTCGACGTCGGGTGTGAGTTGGATGGGAACCGCCCGCAGCGCCAACGCGCCGAACAGCAGGATCAGGATGACCCCCACCGCAACCTTCACCGGGTTGTGGATCGCGAAGCGGATCGGGTCCACGGTCAACCCTCCTGCTCGGAACTCGCACGTGAATCACCTGGGGACTGTCCCGATTTTCCCGCAGGGAAAATGGGACTGTCCCCTTCGGAATCGAGGAAGTGGTTCCTGTACGAGTCCTCGGCAACACGATGCTTGGTGAAGGCGGCGCGGGTGGTGGACTGCGTCGGCGGCGTCGACTGGCGCGGTCCGGCCATCGCGCCGTCGCCCCGGGGAAGAACGCGAATCCGCTGTGCCGGCGCCAGCCGTTCCGCCCCCTCGACGACGACTTGTGCGCCGGGCCTCAGCCACCGGCGACCCGCCTCCGTGACCGGCTCCACCGCGTACTCCTCCTGCATGCGGACACGGACCGCCACGGGCACCGGCTGCGCTTCGGCGACCGACGCTTCCTCTTGCGAGACGGCCACCCAGACGGTCGAGCCGTCGGGTCGGACCAGCACGGCGTCCTTGGAAACCGCCAGCGCCTCGCCTTCCGGTCCGGTGGCGATGAAGGCCGTTACTCCCATGCCGACTTGCAGGCGGCCTCCCTGGTC
>Ga0180438_10005409_pt1 | contig 17779 bp, 21 predicted proteins | sample SS_ome_12_FD_132455 | JGI IMG/M metagenome (GOLD analysis project Ga0180438, IMG submission 132455) | Hypersaline lake sediment archaeal communities from the Salton Sea, California, USA - SS_3_D_2 metaG | ecosystem: Environmental > Aquatic > Non-marine Saline and Alkaline > Hypersaline >...
GCCGGTGCCGTCCCAGCTCAGCACGCCATTGTTGAACGTGAACCCAGCCGGATAGGTATCGCCCGGCGTGATGGTCGCCGTGGCCCGGTTAGTGCCCCTCAGGTAGTCGCGGAAGTCCACGCTGGCCGGGATGCCGGTATAGAACTGCTGGCCCGGAATCACAGACCAGGACAGCTCACGATAGCCCATGTTCTTCTTGGGGATGATGAACCGCTTATTGCCCTTGTGCGGGAACAGTGCGGTGAAGGCTCGCTGCTTGTGGCGCAGGAAGCTCATATCTTGTCCCTCACCCGGTACGGCAGGCTTTCCGGGCTGGCAATGAACCGGCGCCAGGCAGCAGTCTGTACCTTGGCATCGGGTGAATTCAGGTCAGGGTTCGCCCTGATAAGGGCCATGTAATGACCGGGAGGAATACTGAGGGCCAATCTCCCCAGGCCCTCAGTATCCCTCGCCCCCCCGGCCTTTCTCATCGACTCATTCGCCCGCAGCGCCTGGAGATCGCCTGGCCCGTATGTGTTCACATACAGCTTGCTTTCATGGGGCTGGACATGAACGTCCTGCACCAGGCCGTCCCCCAGGTTGTTGCGGGCTACCTTCACGGCGTGACCGGCGCAGTCGGGTCAATATCGGCAATCACCGCATGGGCGCGCTCGTTCAGCACCTTCAGCGTGTAATCGACCACCATCTGCCGCTTGTCAGACAGGCCCGTCTTGGCCAGCGGATCGACCCGGTAGCCGTGCAGGAACGTCTGCCGCAGATACTCGGGGTCGTAGATGAACACGTTCGCCGCGGTGCCGCTGTTGTAAAGCTGCTGATTGCGGTTCGCCACCATCTTCAGCGTGACGCCGAAGTCGGTCAGGAACACGTTCACCGAACCCATGGCCGTCGCCGGGCCGCGCTGGTTGGTTTCGGCAGACAGGGTGGCGATCCGGGCAGAGCTGTCGAACATATACTCGGAAAACTTCCGAATCACGCTCGACGTGGACAGCATCATGGTCGGGTTGCCGCCCTCCTCGTAGATCGCCTGGCAGGCATCACGCACCGCCGTTTCGGTCAGCGCGCGGATGGTGCCGGGGGTCGGCGCCGCCACCAGGCCGGTGCCGAGGTTGAACCCGCCAGAATCACCGCCGACGCCAGCGTAATAGGCCGTCTCGATCCAGCTCGGGAAGCCGCCCACGCGGCCCGCGGTGGTGTTGCCATCATCGGCCACAGACGCCTGGGGCTGGAGAAGGATGGCGTCCACGTCACGGCGCAGTTCGATCTGGCGGCGCATGACCTGGTTCGCCAGCTTGCCCTGGGAAGCGATGCTGTTCGACTCGTTCGCCCGGGTCGATACGCGGACTTCCTTGCGGGAAATCTGGCAGTGATTGCCGACCCGGTTGCCGGTCGAGGTGTCGTCCTGGTCCGAATCGCTGCCATCCACCGCGGCGTTGTCCACGTCCGGGGCGGCCAGTTTGTCGATGTACCACTCGGCATAGGAATTGCCGGTGGTGTCGCTGCCGATGCTGTTGGTGAACGGCGTCCAGGTCCCGTTGTCGCTCAGGTCCCAGAGCTGGTTCATCACATCTTCGCGGATTGCGCCGCCACGCTGTACGGCCTTCAGGTCCGCACTGTCAAGATTTGCTGTAGACATTTCAGAAGTCTCCGATTAGCTGTTGAGCAGCCGCGACCTTCTGGTCCCAGCTGCCTGATTTGGCCGCATTGAGCTTCGCGGCCACCTGTGAACTGCCCTTGCTCGGGCCGGAGGGCTTCTGAGCCTTCTGCATGGTGCGGACCTTCTTGGCCTCGGCGTTTGCCGTTTTCAGGGCCTTTTCCATCCGCGTGAAGTCATGCAGCAGCTTGACCAGACGATGATCGTAGACGTTCGACAGCTCGGCTTCGGAAAACCCGTATGCTTCCAAGGAACTGACAATCTCCTGCCGTCCTGCCTGGTACGCCTCGGGGCTTGCCCATTCCGGGATTGCCTCCAGCAGTCGCTGACGTTCGCCAGCCAGGTGGGCGTCGTACTTCGCCCGGTGCTGCTCCACCATCTCTGGCGGCAGACTCGGCCCCACCTGGGCAAGCAGTGCGCGCAGCTCATCCTGCGCCCGCATCAGCTCCCGCTCCTGTTCGATCTTCGCCGCAGTCAATGACTGCTCTTTACCCTCCAGATCACCGGCCCGTTGCGCCAGGTCCTTCAGCTCGCCAAGCGTCATCGGCTCCACCCCCTCGGGCATCGCCACCTTCAGCTTGTAAAGCTGCTCTGGACTGACTCCGGCCTTCTCGGCCAGGTCGGTGAACGTCTCAACAGGCTTATCCTCAGCCACCCTCTCGGGCGTCTCAGCCTCGGTGTCGCCTTCTGCTGCCCTCTCGGGCTGTTTTGCGTCCTCCACGGGCTTATCCCCCTTCTCAGGGAGTTTCCGGCCCGTGAGGGCCGCAGCAGCTTCCAGCAGTCCGGCTTCTTCAGCCGAATAGCCTTCAGGCTGCTCCGTTTCCACCGCCTGCGGCGGCGCTGCCTCGCTCCTGCTCTCGCTCAAGGTCGGCTGTGATGCTTCCAACAAGTTTTGCTGCCTCCATTTCGGACTTCAGCGTGCTGTCGAAGTAGCGGAACCGGATTTCCTCCTGATCCGCGATAAATTCCTTCATCGCCTTGCGCATATCGGCCTGGATCTTCTCGCGCTCGATAGCGAACTGCTCCTGAATCATCGCCATCTGCTGCTGCTGGGCCTGCTGGGCCTGCTGCTGCTTGGCCTGGCCCGCCTGCTGCGCCTCCGGGCTGGCCGGATCGATGAAATACTGCTCGGGACTGTCGATCTCAGCCGCACGGCCCCAATCCAGCAGCGCGTTCTGGAGGTTCGCAGCTGTGACCATGGTCCCGTCCAGGCCAGCGGCCAGCAGCTCTTTCTGCTGCTGGATGATGAAGCCAAGGGCTTCCAGCTTGCGGCGACGCTCACCGGCAGACAGGCCCAGCTTCACCGTCACATGGTCCCGGGCAGGCCACTGGCTGGGATTGACCTCGACCCACTGGCCCGCCTTCTGATACATCACCGGCTGATCCCAGCTCATCCGCAGCAGGGCGTGAGCCTTCAGGTAGACAGTGCGGACAAAGGTCTCGGCCAGGTTGCGGCACATCATGGCCGCGAGCTGCTCCTTGACGCTGTAGGCCCGATCAAGACCCTGGCTGCCTACCTGGGCCCCGATCAGCTGGCTCTCGCTGCTCTGGAGGTCCAGGGAGGCGCCGCCGAGCTCGGAACGCTGCTGGTCGCAGTAGGCAAGCAGCTGCTGCATGGCCGGGCCGATGTCATTGACGATCATCTCCTGGATGGCGCCAGGCTCTTTCACCCGGATAATCCCGCCCGGGCGGCTGTTGACCGCATCTTCAGGATTGAAGCGGCCCTCGACCCCGATCAGCCGCTTGTTGTTGATGTGCGCGGCGTTGTCCAGCCATTGCCGGAACGCCTGCGTCTTGATCTTCTGGGTGCTGGCGAGCTTGTCAGTCAGCGATACGCCCAGGAACCGATGCCCCACCGGGAAGGCAGAGCCGCAAGCATAGGGCAGGAAGTCGGCAGGCTCGTTGGACAGGATCGTCCCGCCATCTGGCCAGCCTGCGAACATGATCCGCCGCAGCTCACTGACGCCATCGCCGGAATAGTCCACCAGCAGATAGCACTCGTAGCACTCGATCTGATCCTGGCTGGCGTCGATCTGCCGCGATGCGCTGGCCGTGTAGCCGCCAGGGTTGCGGGCCGTGCTGTCCCCGTACAGGTCCAGGCTGGACGCGGGCAGGTCCTTCACCTTGGCCCGGGAATAGCCCATGTCGATCAGATCGGAGCGGGTAATCCACTTCCGCTCGGCACAGAACCGGATGCCCTCCAGGTAGATGCTGGTCCAGTCTTTCTGGAACAGGAAATTCTCGGGCGGAACGGCCTCGAACTTGAACTCGCGCCTGATCTGGCGCCGCTCCACCTGGATCGAGTCGCTGTCCGGGTCAAAGTCGCTGATCGTGACTTGCTCTGACTCATCCCGGGGCTGGATGGCCATTTGCAGCTCCAGGTCGGTCAGCCCGCTGTAGGTTTCCCGTGAAACACTGGTCCGCTCGTCAATCCACAGCTTCGCCACGGCATTACGCGACAGCAGCGCATCCTTGAAGCAGGAGCTGAACACGTAATAGCCATTATTGCGCTGCATCACGAAGTCATTGACCACGCCGGACTCCATGTCAGCGGCTTCTTCGTCATCCGGCCCCATCGGGTTGAAGCTGACGGCATTGTCCGTGGTGAACGCATTCAGGGTCTGGGCCAGCACCGCATCGACCATCGCGGACAGATCGGGGCTGACCACCTGGGAGCGGCCCGGCAGCTCGTTGCCCAGGGGGCGGCAGAAGTACAGGTCCAGGGCTTCCTTGCGATGTGACGCCAGGTCATCGCCCTCGTTGCCCGCTGCCTTGCTCAGCTCCTCTTCGAGAATCTGGCCGAGCTGGGCCTCTGTCATCTTTCGGGCCATCAGATCACCGCTCTGTCTAAGTCGCTGTAGTCAATGGCCCCGCGCCAGCCCATCTCCATCATGCCGCCCTTCCAGGCCCGGCAGAGATAGCGAAAGGAATCTGCTCCGTGGCTCGACCAGTCATGCAGAGGCATATTCTTGAACACGTTGCGGGCGTCGTCGTATTCCTTGCGATAGGCAGACAGGGCAGCACGGCCAAGCCTGGTCTTTTCTTCGTCAAACACCGCTTGGCCGATACTCACCCGGCAGGACTCGATCCCGGGGAATATGGACGGCTCACGAGGCAGCACCCGGCAGCGCCAGCCCATTCCTTCGAGCTGGACCTCGATCGACTCCATGCCCAGCCGCTCGTGGCCCGCGTCATGAGGCAGGATCAGCTCATCAGCATAGGAGTAGCCCTTGTCCTTCAATAGATCGTGATAATGCTTGAGCTGCTGACCGTTGTGTTCTTCGTAGTCGATCAGCCGCAGCTCGCCACCCGGGCCAATCTGGGCAAACCAGATCGCCGTGGAATCCCTGAGGCCAAGGTCCATCGCGACCCAGACAGGGCGGGACCGGTCATAAGGGACGTGACAGATGCGACCATCTTTCAGGGCCTGGTTCATCTGGCTGGCGTAGTAGCTGCCCTCAATGCCGAAGTCCCATGAGCAGTAATATTCCTGCTGGAATAGCTCGTCGGACATCTCTGCCCGCTCGATCTCCAGGGCCTCCGCTGTCATGTGGCCGGTATCGTCACAGGTCAGCAGCTCGGCAAACGCATCCTGGGCAGCACCTAGCTGCTCAAATAGCTCGAAGCCATGATTGCGGCCCCTAGGGGTGTAAGGGAACACCGCCCAGCCCCCATTTTCCGCGAGAATCGGACGGATGAACTCGTACGCACGCGGGTTGGCAATGGCATACTCACTGAACACCACGCCTCGTGGGTTCGATCCCACCAGTGCGTCGTAACGGTCAGAACCGCCAAGCTGCCAGGTGCTTCCGCTCTTGAGCTTGATAAGCATTTCCTGTTCATGGCGGGATTCGCAGACTTCACGAGGGAAGGATTGGTCAATGATGCGCTGGCCGTCGCGGTTAATCCCATTCCAGATAGCCTTTCTGGCCTGGGTCTGCTCGGGGAACAGGTGCCAGTAGTTGCCAGGCTGCAACAGGGCCTCACGACAGGTCCAGTTAAGGCTCACCGTGTCCTTCCCCGCTCTCCTGGGCCACACCAGAGCGGCCCGCCTTGCCCCTTGTTCCAGCGCCATCCAGCTCTTGAGCTGGTATGGCCGCAGATCAATTGTCGGAATTTCCAACGGAGTACTGTTTGATGGTAATAGCCAAGGGTTCCCCGTCGCTCCCGCTATGCTCGATGGCCTTCAGGTCCGGCAGCACCTTCTTGAGCAGAATCTCCGCCGATCTGACCTGTTGCGGCGTCATTTCGCACTCACCAAGGGCGTGATCGATAAGCCTTTTCAGCAGTACACCGGCATGATGATGGATCTTCTGCCGGGACTGCTCTGCCATCGTCACCGTGCGATTACGCGCCCCCATTTTCCGAATGGTAGCGAGTTACACACAGGTTATCAACAGGATACTCACAATCCTGGCTTGCGGCTTGACTTTGCGCGCCACTCGACCAGGCAGGGACGGTGGCACCAGTAGTGGAGGGTGGGCTTGATGCGGAACAGGTAGGGGAACAGGTCATCCCCTGGCGACCCTTTATGGCCGCAGATGCGGCATTTTCTAGAGCTGTGCGGCCCAGTCACGGATGGCCTTGTGGCGGCTGCTGGCGGCGTTCAGGCGGAGGATCGCCCGGTGTTTGGGGTCATCTCCGAGCAGGACCAGCATCTCCTTCCATCTGGCCAGGTGGAAGGCTTCGTCGTTCTCGCCCTTGTCGTTGTCGATCTCGTTGGGAACGGGGACGGCATCTGCAATGGCGTTCATTCTGGCATCGTTCTCCTGGGCTAGCTCGGCATCGTTCCTGCCTGTGAGGACCCCCTGCTTTCTCATCTGGCGCAGCTGGTCTATGTCCTGCTCGGTCAGCATCCTGCCGTAGTGCGAGCTGAACAAAGGCCCCTGGTGTTGGTCGCTTCCGTCGCCGGAAGCGGAAGCGCCTCTATGGCGCTTCCGGCTCGCGGTGCGGAAGCAGTCCGTACACAGGGGAAAGTTGTTGAGCTTGGGCTTTCCGCATTCTTCACATCTGTTCTGCTTGATGTTCATTATTGTCCTTGTATAGAGCATATCGTTAGTGACTATGGCGCTTGCGCTGGCGGCGCGCCTGAGGGCGCACCTTGCGACTGCGCGACCATCACCAGTTTACGAATTGCTTAGTGTTAATACAGAAAGATTTTGATTGTAATGCAAAAGTCCATGGATTGTCAAACTATTGACTTTTCTGTTTGATTGATTATGATTGCGTCTCCACTATGAAAGGAGGCAGATATGGGATTTATCGAAACCAGGGCACCGGCCAGGACGAAGCAGCTCGTGTTCGAGGACTATGACGACAGGAAGAACACCAGCCTGTTCGTGAGCCTCGATCTGTGGCGCCGCTTCAAGGTCTGGTGCACCCAGCACGGCTACAACCGCTCCAAGGCGGTGGAGGCCCTGATCCGGGAGGCCATGCAGCGTGACGGCGTTTAACGGCCCGGATCGGACCCTCATCGCCGACAGGCACACCAGGCAGCAAAGGGAGGAATACGAACTGAGACAGGAGATCATCAACGGGCAGGCCGTGATGGTCAAAGTTTACCCACCCCAACCCGACAGGTGGGCCAGGAACTTCAAAGGCAAGATCGGGAAACCAACCATAGGGAAGATGAAGTGATGGATATGAATAAATACGCTGGCGGCGATGGTCTGTACCTGAAAGCCGCCGATCTGAAGGGCCGGACCCGGGAAGTCACCATCAAGTCCGTGGCCGTGCAGACCTTCGACCAGGGCGAGGGCAAGGGCGACGAAGAAAAGCCCGTGCTGTGGCTGGAAACCAAGGACGACCAGGACCGCGGGATCGTGCTGAACAAGACGAACACCAGGGCCTGTGTCGAGGCCTGGGGCGCGGAGTCGGAAGACTGGAAGGGCAAGAAGGCCATGCTCTCGGTCAGGCAGACCAACATGGGGCCGGGCCTTCAGGTGACGCCCATCACCGCCGACAACGACCTCGATGACGAGATTCCGTTCTGATGTGTGACCGTGAACCCATTGAAGGCATCGACCCGCCCAGGGACTGGAAACAGGTCTGTATGTACTGCGGCGGGACCACGTTCTCCACCTACCGGAGCCAGTATCCGATCTGCGGGTTCTGCCAGGACACCGGCAGCCGGGAGATGGAGCGGCTTTACGACTCCTGGGACCTGGACAAAATCCAGGGCTGGGGCGGATAAAAAAAGCCCCGGCGTAAGCCGGGGCGAACCCACAACCAAAAGGAACCGATGCAATGAACACATTACTAGCACACGACTGGACTTGTCCAGAGTGTTTCGAGATCAACAAAGAGACCTGGATACCACTGGAGCTGGACCGGCTGCATGAGGTCGTCTGCGGGAACTGCAAGGCTGAATTCGTCATCAAGCCGATCAGCCGGGTCAGCCACGAGCTCTACCAGATCAAGGCGGTGGGCCATGAATGAAGAACTGATAGAAGCAGCCGTAGAAATGGCCGCAGATATGCCGCCAGAAATCCAGGATAATGTAAATGGCTTTATCCAAAAAGCCATCGCGGGGGCTGCAGAATATAAGAATATTCTGCATATCGTTTACTGCCTCGGCTTTGTGCAAGGATGCGATACAGCCCTGACTGTGCAGGAAAGGGAGCTGGGCCATGATTAGCCTTACCCTACCCTGGCCTCCCACGGTCAACACCTACTGGCGCAATGTCTACGGTAAGACCATGCTCTCCAGGAAGGGCCGGGCCTACCGTCGCACCGCCATTGCAGAGATCGTGCGCCAGAAGGCCGTCAAGGGCTTCTCAGGGCGGGTCAGCGTGGCGATTGCCGCCTATCCCCCGGACCTGAGGGCCAGGGACCTGGACAACATCCTCAAGCCCCTGCTTGACGCGCTGCACCATGCCGGGGTCATCGAGGATGACTCCCTGATCGACGAGCTGTATGTCGCTAGGGGAGAAAAAACGGAGGATGGGGCTGTGGAGGTTCAGGTGTTTGAGAAGGGTCCTGATGATCTTCTTCGGCGACCTGTTGTACGGTAATCACGCCACTGCAAGCACCAATGCACCACCAGGAGCCGGTTTTGCTGCTCACGTTGGCGCAGGAGGACAATATGATTGAAAACGCAATGATTACGCTTGCCCTGATATGGCTGGCAAGCTGGATATTCGGCATCTGGGAGGACTGGTCTACTGCTGGGCCGCCTGACCGCCCACGCGACCAGCCGCACCAGCAAGGCGAGGATCAATCATCTCCTGGCTGGCTCCCAGCAGACCGCGACTGATAACCCCGGGCGCCACAAAAGCCCCGACACCAGCAGCCGGCCCGAACAGGGCGCCAAGACCCAGGGGGCCGGCAATATCAATCGGCAGGCGCTCGGGCGTCATGGACGTCCGCTGCTCTGCCGCCTGACCGAGAATGTCACTGGCCTGGCTGTAAATCCGCTGCTCCTGATCTCCCAGACCGCCCCGGCGCGCCCTGGTCTTTGTCAGCGGACTCTGGCGCATGGCGTTTCGCAGCGACCCGGGCTTCACGTTGCCGGCGTCATCCACCACGCCCAGCCCACGGTCGAGGGTGCGGGCCTTGCCCCAGAGCAACCGGCCCGCCTTCAGGGCGTCCTCATCGAAACCCGCCGCCATCATGGCATCATCAAGCTGGCGCAGCGCCTCGGAAGCGTTAGAGCGGGTCACGAAGTCCCGGGAGCCGCGCTGAATAGCAGCCAGCTCGTTTCTGAGGGTGGCCGCCTCCTTTGGCGCCATGCTTGGGCTGGCGAGCCGCTTTGCCGTCGCGCTCTGAAGGCTGGCGATATCCTCTATCACGTCGCCGGCGATATTGACTGTGCCGGCTCCTTCCGCCGCCTCGGCAAACAGTTTTGACGCATCGTCATAGACCTTCCCCACATCAACGGTGTCTCCGGTCTGCCCTACCCACTCGGCCACGCTGCGATTCAGTGTTTTTTGGTTGGCCTCGTTCATGGCCGCCCTGGGACCGGCGCCCATCGCCCTGGCGCTGGCCTGCTTCTCCAGGCTGGCGCCGATCCTGCCGCCCGGAATATCGGAGCCGATGATGCCGGAAGCCAGCTCCTTGCCATATCTGCCCCGGGTGGCGTTATAGACCCGCCCGAGAATCCGCCCGCCAGCGCCCAGGCCAGCAGTGATACCGGCGCCCGCCACGCCACCGGGAAGCCCCGCGGCACCTTCCTGAAGGATCGGCAGGGCCGCCGAGTAGGCCGTCTGGGCCGCCAGGCCACCAGGGAGCGCCAGAGCCGGCGCGGCCCCACCGATGGCCGTGGATACCGGGAATCTGCCTTCCAGCTCGCTGAAGGCCCTGGCGTCCGCCTCACGGTCCATTTCGGTCAGACCGAGGGTGTCACCGATCTGCATGAACGTCCTGCCGGCAGACACCAGGCCGGCCTCCAGCGGGCTCATGCCCTCGGTGGCGCTGAACTGTTCCTCAGCCTTCGGCTCGCCGATGGTGATAATTTCGCCAGTCCGCTTGTTGCGATAGGTCGGCATCAGTCGATCCGTTCGTATCCCTGATTGATGAGAAGCCGGTCCTGGACCTCCTGCATCAGCCGCCCGTACTGTGCTTGCAGTCGTTTTCTGCCTGTTTTTACGTTGCCGAGTGTAGTCGGGTCCGGGACCAGCTTGTTCAGGAACTCGATGTCGCCCTGCTGAAGCACACCCAGCTCAAACATATTCTTCAGGTCGCCCAGGATGGCGCCGTGAATGGCCTCCATCTGGCCTGAAACCTCGCCAAACAGCTCCGTCCCGTATTCGCCCACCAGGTCGGACAGCTCGGCCACGTTGCGTTCCAGGCGGCCAAGGGAAGCGGCTTTGGCCTGAGCCTCCCGGGACACCTTGCCGCCAGGGATCGGGACAAGCTGAGGCCCATCAGGCCCCTGGATCAGCATATTCTCGCCCACCCGCTCGGGGCCTGCGGGCTGATTCGCCGCCTCAATAGCCTGCTGGATTTCCAGCGCCCGTTTCTGGTTTTGCAGCTCCTTGCCCTGAATATCCAGGCCGGACTGATACGCCTCGATCTGGCGCTGAGGCTCTCCCATATTGTAGGCCGCAGTGGCCTGATTCTGCTGAATCGCCCGCTGATAGGCGTTCAGCTGCCCCCTGACCTCCTGCGGGTCGAGGTTTTGCGCCCAGGGGGCGGCAGTCGGGAATCCCGCGTCAGCCAGGAACCCAGCCCGCTGCTGTTGCTGCTGCTGGGCCATCTGAGCAGCCTGCAGCTCCTCTGCCGCAGCCTGCGCCCGCCTGGCGTTGCTGCTGTTGGCAAAAGCCGAGGACCGGTAAATATCCGTCAGCAGGCCGGACAGCATCCCCTGTTCCTGGCCGGGGTTCATGTCGGCTTTGCGGCTGAGCAGGCCCCCGGCTCCCAGGACGCCCAGCGCAATGGCAAGTGGTAACGGCATGGTCTATCCCCCCGCGCTGCCGATGCCGAAGTTGAAACTCTTGCCGCTGTTCAGCGTCCCCGGGCTGGTCCCCAGGATGCTGGCCAGCACCGACCAGGGCTGGAGGGCAAGGTTCTGCTGGAAGCCCAGGTTCTGGACCCCGCTCTGGATGCCCTGGTTCATCAGGTTGCCGTACAGGTTCGCGGCATTGATCTGGTTGCCCTGCTGCTGGAACATGATGTCATTGACACCCTGCCCGAATGCCTGGGCGACCCTGCCGCCTGCAAGCCCCTGGGCAATGCCCTGGCGACCGCCGCCAAGTCCCCCGGCCATCTGCGCCCCGGAGCTGATCCCGGGCAGCAACTGCTCCCGGTAGAACTGGCCCAGGCTCTGGCTTAGGTTGTCGATCATCCCCTGGCTGTAATCCTGCCCGCCCGTGGCCAGCCCCTGAAGGTTGGCATAGACCGGGTTGTTCGGGTCGATCTGGTTGTAACCCGCCTGGGCGTAAGGGAGCGCCGCCTGCTCGTAAACCTGTCCGAGGCCACCCAGACCCCCCACCTGGCCGTAAAGACCCTTCAGGGCGTCACCCTGAGGCCGCCAGACGCGCTGCTTGTTCTTGCTCTGGCCGAAGCTGAAAAGACTCATCGATGCCTCCTAAGGCGCCTCTAGTGCGTCAAGCCTGGCCTCGATCTCTGCCAGTGCGTCTGCAATCCTGGCCAGCTCGGTGAGCAGCCATGCAATATCATACTCATCCGGGGGGTTGCTGGGACGATAGCTCATCAGAACTCCCCGTCCGGCTGATGTTCCACCGTGAAACCGTCATACCAGTAATTCAGCGAGTCCGCGGTGATCTCGATGTCCATATACCGGCCCCGGCAGACCAGACTGATCTGCTGCTCCTGGTCCAGGTCGATCAGGCCAGCGTCCTGAGTGCCGCCGCTGAGCGGCGAACCATCAATCGGTCCGCCCCGGGTCGGGTAGCCCACCACGTCGATCTCCACCCTGGGATTCTGGTACGGCTCCCAGAGCTTGCCGCCCAGGACGTTGATCCTGTCTGTGACGCTGAATAGCTGCGGGTCCTCGGCATTGAGCTGGATTCTGCTCCGCTTCAGGTACGGGAGGCCGCTGTAGCCTACCGTCGGCTCGTTCATGGTGTCCGCCGCAAACAAGGCCCCGACGTTGCCAGCCCCCGCGCCCCCGACCACCACGAAATACCTGTCCTCGCTGTCCGTCGTGACCGGCCAGGGCCACTCCCCATGGCGGGCATGGTAGGGCAGGGCGTTGCCCCCACCGCCAGCACAGCCCCATGTGTCCTGGTCATACTTGTAAATCCACAAGCTACGGATGAACTCCTCACCCTGGGCCTGCGTCCTGGCGTGAATCCATATTTCTTTCTTGTCCGGGTGATGGACCAGGAAAACGGCTTTGGCCCCGATCCCTTGCGCCAGGGCGCCATCCACTGACAGGTTGTTGTTCATAATGAACTCGCGGACGCGCCCGTTGGCCACGGACTCGAACGTGCCGTCAGGATTCACGAATCCCGCATCGCTCGGCGTGACGATGAACAGCCGCCCGTCCACCTCGGTCATACAGTGCCGGGACGCCACGCCCACGCTGTCATTGCGCAGCCGGAAGGCATAGACGAACTGCCCGCCAATGTACTGCGCCGTGTACAGGCTCCGGTTCTTGGCGATCCAGAGATAGTCGCCCACCATCGTGGCGTCGATCACGCCCCCGGGGGTATCAGCCAGGTCAACAAAGCCCGCTTCATTCTCGGGGCCGGGGATGAATGTGATGTTCTCGCTCGACTGACCAGGCTCCACCCCAGAGGACCACATGACTGTGTTCTCATTGAAGATGCTGGGACCGCCCATGTTGAACACGAACAGGTGATACTTGCTCGCGGCAATGCCGCCATAGATAACCGTCCCGTCCGGCCAGCGATCCGGGCCTACCAGAATCTCGAAAGTCTCCGACGCATCACGCTGCCAGTAGTGCAGATAGCTGACCCCGCTGTTCGCAGCAGTCATCCATACCTCGCCATTGAGGATTGCGCTCGAAACCAGGTTGGGCAGCTCGGCCTGCTCCTCGCCGCCCAGGCCGATGATCCAGAAACCCGGCTCGCCAATGTCTGCCCAGACGCCCGGCGTCTTGGTCGTCACCCAGACCTTCTGCTTGCCGACGCTGATCCAGAAGGGGTCGGGCAGATTGCCCTGGTCCGGCAAGTCCTGGTTGGGGACGCCCCGGATCAGGTGATAGCAAATGCTGTCTCCGGGGTTCGGCGTATCAGGCGGCGCCTGCAAGGCTTGCCCCTGCCGGAACGGGATCGCCCGCCCGTCCTCGAACCGGAACTGCCAGCAGTCAGACCAGAAGTCCGGCGACAGCTCTGCCGGGGTCGGGTCGATGGCAATCCCGCGGCGTGGTTTGAACGTGGTTTTCACATTCCACCGTTCGAGCTGTGCAGCCCGTATGGCGAATCGGTGGCCACCGCGGGAGCCTGGCCGTAACGCCGCCGTTCGTCTGCCGTGTTGATCTCGTTGACCAGATTTAGATACTTCTGATCGGCCTGGCTGAACATCTCGGCGTTACGCGCCCAGGTGTAGTATTCCCGCAGCATGGCGTAGCGGTACAGGTCCGGGGCCGAGCCCAGAAGCGGGTGCGTGTCGGTATCGTCAACCAGGTCAGGCGGGCGGGCGTAATATTCCAGGCCAAAGACGCTCCCCTCCTTTGGGATTGGCTGAATGTTCAGTTCCATACCGATAATGGCATAGACCCTGGGCGCTCCTGATTGGCCAATGGCATCAATGAATCCCTGCCCGCTCGCTGCCTGAATCGGGTAATAGGGATTCCCCCGGCTGTACAAATACCTCGCCTCGATAAAATCATCAGGGAGCGTATAGGCGCCCGTTGAGGGGTCTGGTCTGCGCGTGTCATTGATAAGCGTGTTAAGCCGCATCTCCAGCGCGCGGAGGTCTTTGGCAATCCTGTTCTGGGCGTCCGTCAGGAACGACTCTTTAAGGGCCACGTCAATGACCCGGTGAGCATACTGGTCTACCTGGTCGAACAGATCAGCTTTCGTGGTCATTAATTCACCGTATAGGTTGCCGGGGCCGTCCAGGGCGAGCCGGAATCCGCCCGGCTGCGCGCCGTGAAAGTCTTTTGCCCCGTGGCGTTGTCGATCACAAACGTCCCGTCAAAAGGCGTATACCAGGTGATGGTATCGCCCTGATCGGTGACGTTCGGCACCTCGACATCGTTGCCGATCCCGCAGCCGGAGCCGTCCAGAATGGACAGAGCGCCCGGGGGCGGGTCAGCCGCGACCGTGTAGACCGTGACACCCGGAGGTGCCGCTGCCGTAGTGAAGTCCACCCGCAGGACGTTGGATGGGTTACCCGCGTCGTCTTCCTGATAGAAGCTGATCTGGTAGTTCGTGTCGGCAGACAAGCCCGTCACAACGGGCCACGTCACGGGGAACCCCAGAGGCGCGTTGACCGCGACACCGTTCGCCTTGATCGTTGCCGCGTCGGGGTTCGTACCGGCAGCCGTGACATAGGCCCACGCCGTTCCCTGATCAATGTCGTTGGACGTGCATTGCGGGACGACAGAGTTCTCGGTGATGCTCGTCGCCTGCGGATTCGACAGGGCCGGCGAGGTGGTGTCCTGAATCGTCCAGTCCCAGAAGTTCGACGCGACCGACCCTTGATCCGTCACCAGAGTCACGTAGTTGTCAACGTAGACACCGGGCGTAGCCACAGACCCGGTGATCACGCCTGTCAGCGGGTTAACAGACAGACCGGGCGGCAGGCTGCTGCCGACATATCCCGGATCAAAAACACCGCCGCCGTCGTTGAAAGAGCCGGACACGTCCAAGTTGATCGCCGCATCTTCGTCGTCTGTCTGATTGGCGATGTCCGGGCCGTCGAAGGTCGGGGGCGTCGGGCTTGGGCCACCCCCTTCTGGCACGAGCCACGCATTGACAGCAAACAGGTCAGTGTTGATCTCAGCTATTGCTTCAAACTGCCCAGAGGCATTTACCGGAGATATGAACAGGGTCGGCCCGCCGCCAAGACCGCCAGCAGTCACTCCGTGCGCGCTGCCCGGTTCTCTTGCCCCAAAGTAGTTATTCGCCGACGCACCGTTAAAGGAGATGACTACAAGCTCTTGGCCCGGGTCAGCAACCGAGGCGGTTTCCCACACACCAGACGCCGCCAACGTAAACGGGTTCTGATAATCCTGCACCAGCCGCCCGTTCTTGAAGTACCCGGCCATTGGCTGTACGCCAGAACTTCTGATGTAGACCTGACCGGTTGCAGTGTCCTGAAGGCAAATCTGCGATCCGTAGTCGATGAGTGCTCCGGCTGTGTTTGGCGGATACCCGCAAGCTGTAGTTGACGAATTCGCGTTCCAAAACACAGCCTCTGCATTATCTGGAACGCTGGCCCCAGTTGACTCCAGACTCCAGTTTGACCCGGTATCCGGCAACGTCGGCAGACCAGCATCAATGTCAAAGAACTCTACGTCATCGGAACTGAGAGCGGCTACGACAAAGAAGCTAATGCTATTGCTCTCTGCGTAAATTTCGATCTGGTCGTTGGTTCCAAGAGGAACAAAGTATGTGGATGTCGATCTCTGTCGATAGTCTGTCTCGGCCACATAGGCCGTCTTTCCTGCCGTTCGCAGCTTCATCCAGCGAGGGCTGCTGTTGCTGTTCTGGACCTGAATTATCAGGCCGACCGTATTCGCCGGGAGAGGGCCGAGGTCGTCAGCAGGGGTTATGGTTTCATTAGGCCCCGTACCAGTATCGTTGCCGAAAACGGTCTGCGTAAGTTGGACAAAATCGTACTTGGTAGCCATCAGGTGAACTGCCCTATGCGAGTCGCATTGTTGTTCGAGTCAACAACGTAGAGGTGTTTTCCAGACAAAGATCCGAGCTGTCCAGCGAAAAACTCTCCGACATTTATGAGTCCGTTCGACCACGCTGTCACAGGCTGCATCTCTCTGGCAGAGGACGAGTAGAGTCCTGCTCCTGATGTGCCGATTTCAAGGCGCATCGGGCCAGCGCAGAGGCGGAAACCGTCGCGCCACATCTTCTGTCCCGGCATGTATTCCGAGGCTTTACCAGAGCCGTCCATCCCCCATCCGCGAGGAACAATAGCGTCAGTGTAGCCAGCTCCCGGCCACGGCTGCGGGGGAGGGTTCCAGAGGCCGCGAGACTGGTTGTCCAGCCAGTATTGGATGCGCTCGGTGGGAGATGTCTGCATCCACACCTCAGCCAACCCCCAGACGTTAGGAGCTGTCTCTATTCCACCACCTAACTCGCCGCCATCGCCACCAGCAAACTTGGAGGACATTCTGTTCGGGAGGAACGAGCAGCGAACTCCGACGTCATCTCCACCATAAGTGTCCCACACACGCAGATATTTGTTGGAGTTAGCCGTGGGCTGCCCTGTCCGCACCCAGAAATCTGCCTTCATCCTCCACTGGCAGTACATACTCGGGAAGGAACTTGGAGACGATGGGACGCCGACGACCCACCAACCTTTGTCGCTGGGTGCCCCGTTCTGCCCGAACGTCACGCCGTAAACGCGGCGACCGTCCTCGGTGGTCACATACTGACCGTCTGTGCCACCTCCAGCGTATGGAAATCCCGCTGGGCTTTGATCTACCAGTCCACCCTCTGGCACAGCTAACTGATTGGGACGCTTCACGCCCAACTCGTATGCGTAGTCCACCATGTCAAAGATAAGGTCGGCGGTCGAACCCCCGACGGACGGTCTTGTCCCGAAACCATTCTGACTGTCTACGACGCTCCACGCCCCGGCCAGAGGGTCGCCCACGACAGAATAGCGTGGATCTGCCGGAACAAAGTTTGTCGCTGAATCACTTAGGGTGATAGAAGCAGAATCCACGCCAAGAGCAGCACCTCCGGTCGGACTCGTCAGGTCTACGTCAACCGACCCGGGTCCAGCCAAGTCTGCTACGGTGAAGTCGATGTCTGCTGTGACCTCACCATCAGCAAACGAAAGAGGCCCGGTAGTCGGGTTCACGTCCGCTACATTCGCGCCGCTCAGCGTCCATGTGGCCCCTACGACCCCCTCGGTGTTTCCGACCCGAGAGACCGAGATACTACGAGCGCCGTCATCTGCTACCACATACGGCGGCGTGAGGTTGATTACCGCCTGCTGATAATTAGGATCTCGGCTGTCGAGGGTTCCATTCTTGTCTGCAATCGTGAACGCCTGCGTGACCAGATCAATCGCCTGCACAGACAAAATATCCATGCGCTCAGAGTCATGATTCGGGTTGTAGGGCAGCACGTCATCATCAGCGGTGAAGTACAGAGACGTTACGTCCGCAGACACGCTGCCGTCATAAGACATCACGCTGCCGTCAAACGTAATCCCGTCAGTAGGGAAGGTTACATTAGGAAAGAGCTGCGCTGTCGCAGCATTAGAACCCTGAAGGTAGCTGCGCACGTCGTACGTCTGTACACCGCCACCTTCCACCGGGAACCAGTCTGGCAAGGGTTGCCACGACAGGTCAACGTAGTCCGTGTCGAAGGTCGCGGCGTTGCTAGTTTCGCCGCCAGCCGTGAACGAAACAGTGATTGACGGCGCTCCGGTGCCGTCGTAACCGAGAGAATTACCGTTGAAAGAGAACCCGCTCGGGAGCGTCGCGTCAGGAGTGATCGGCGCTGTCGGCGCGTCTGTACCGTTGAGGTAGTCACGTATGTTGACCGACCCCGGCACACCGTA
>Ga0180438_10005411_pt1 | contig 17776 bp, 16 predicted proteins | sample SS_ome_12_FD_132455 | JGI IMG/M metagenome (GOLD analysis project Ga0180438, IMG submission 132455) | Hypersaline lake sediment archaeal communities from the Salton Sea, California, USA - SS_3_D_2 metaG | ecosystem: Environmental > Aquatic > Non-marine Saline and Alkaline > Hypersaline >...
GCCTCCAACATGACCGACAACGCCCCGAAGCCTTCCGTCACCCCCTCCTCGTCATCTGCCCCGATTCGCCGATGCTGCCAGACCTTCCGGCCTCTTTCCCGCTGACAACTCACCTTATTCCGGGCACTCCACCCAGTAATAATTGCTCGCATACGGCAGCAGCTCACTCACCACGGCGCTTACGTCACTCGCCGACAGCCACAAATCGTTATTGAAATCAATGCACGCGCCTCGCTCCACACGCTTCCAGTAGTAACAGCTCTTGTACGCCAGCAGCTCCGACACCATATTGCTCGCGTCACTCGGTGACACCCACCCGTCCCCGTTCATGTCCCCCGTGCACGGACAATCGCACGCATCCCCGATCCCGTCGCCTCCCAATCCGGCATCTTCTCCCTCTCACTCTCATCTTTCTTTGTCCTTCTTTGAGTCTGTTTTTCTTCCTTTCTCGCATTAAAATCAAATTTTTAGTGTTCCGTGAAAGAAAGAATTGGAAAACTTGCCTGAATTCGCTAGTATTGTTCGCTGAATAGTCAAAAAGCTTAGATGATTTGGAGATAGTATATTTATTAACGCTTTAATTCTGCTTTCTTACCCATCCTACTTAAAATCTCAATATTCGCTCTCACTCCTTTTGCCGTTAAATTTCAGGTAAACGAGGAACGCTTGCGCCCTCAAAAAGCTCGCGCAAACTTTCAATATAAGCTCCATGATTCATCTCCTCTGCCCACATCATAGGTGTCCGTCCGTCATTGTCTGTAACATTAGGGTCGATACCTTCATCCAAAAGCAGGCGAACAGTTGCAAGTTTTGCCTCAAGCCTCAACTTGTCTGCCTCCGTAAGTTCATCGAAGATGTAATGGTGGTCGAGAGCCGCCCAGTGCAAAACGGTCCCCCCACTCTTGTCCCTTGCGTTGATATCGGCACCCGCCTCTAAAAGCAGTTTAACAACATCTACGTATCCACATTCTGCAGCTTCATGCAAAGGTGTTTTTCCATGAAAAGTATCCCTCGCTTCAAGATTCGGGTTATGGTCCAACATAAGACTTACAATATCCCAACTTCCGTTTTCAACTGCATGGTAAAATGGAGTGCATCCGTCGTTGTTTCGTGCATCCACGTCCGCAGAATTTGCAAGAAGTAACGTTGCTGCAGCCTTATTTCGCCCGACCAAATGCAGTGGGGTACTGCCATAATCATTTCTCGCGTTTACGTCTGCACCTTTGCCCAGAAAAAACTCAACCATCTCGTTGCTTGTAAATGGACCTTGTTTAGTTGCCAGATGAAGAAGTGAATTTCCGTCTTTGTCCTTCGAATTGATAATTTCAGGATTCTTTGCCAGCGTAGAACTGAGCAATGCAAAATCGCCCGCATAAAAGGCTTTGTGTGGTGTCGTATATATATGCCCTGAAAACACCACATAGGCCCATATGACGCAAACCACCAAAATAACACCCAAACCGACTATCGATAAACTGATCCACGGTTTGCGTGACGCCGTCTCATAGGCTACTTTGGTCTTGTGCGCCTTTGCACGTTTGTGGAGTTGAATATGCGTAATTATCGTTACAATAACCCGCACAAGCTCTAACAGCATAGCAACCGGAGCAAAAAAGTACGTCGCAGTCATTCCCCTTTCAGGAAACAACCGTGTTAGAACAAATAGAAAACCGAATGTGAGCAACATAAAAGCGAACCGAAAAGGTAACTGAATGTATGAAAGAATACAGGCCCAGCTTTTCGCAAGAAAAAGACCTATGCACCCAACAGGAAGAGATAGTGTAAACAAAAACTTGCAGACGAGAAGAAATCGCCAGATTAGAGGCACTTCCGAACTCGTTACCGTGGCAAATGTATACCCAGCCGAACTGATTATTCCCGCCCCAAACCTCACGAAGATTAATCCATCCAGCAGCGCAAAAACAATCAAAGTCAAGCGAATCCACATAGTTCATCTCCGCCCACTGCTCACCCAACACGTACGGTCACACAAGTTGCAAAAAAGCCGGCAAGTTATCAATTCCGCTTTTCTTATAGGTCAACCGATATTTCTCACATGACTCCATTTTGACATCGATCGCAAATTCTAATATCCATAATACCAAATCCCTTCAGAATACAACATCATAATTCAATTTTTCCCCATATACTTTTCCCCCTCACAACTATAAGAATAATCATCCCAAGGATTGTGGCGGGTTTTTGGGGATTGCACTAGCATCGGTATACAGGCTTTACCAGCCTTCCTTTCTTGTGTTATTCAGTAATTTAATCTGAAGGTTGGTACGTTTATGATAATAGTCCATCGAAATTAGTAGCCTAAAAAAGTGCGAAAGTTAACCATCGGAAAGATGTTGCGTGCCGCGTTTGCGGTGTGTCCGCATGGATTGAATTCACCACCGCATTTGACCCACTTGCTAGCGGAGGCAATATCTTTAGCCTCGATTGCTTCCTTGAAAGCTTTGAAATCAATCCCATGTTTCTTCAAAAGAAACGGCCTTCGTTTTGCGATTTCGGGTACCTGTGCCATGGCGTCGCAGACGCGGATGGCAAGCTCGTGCTTTCCGCTCTGGTATGCCATGGTCGCCAATGCCCAACCTGCACTCACTGCGGCCTCATTGGGTGGGTACTTGAGGGCCTTTTCAACTATTCCGGCAAATTCGGGTATTTGGGAATCCTCAAAGTAGAAGCAAGCAAGAAATGAATAATTCCTGAAACAGGGATTCTTGTCTACCCACTTGGAGAACTTTATCAAGGCTTCCTTTCTGTTGCTCATCTTTGATTCAATACAAGCTGTCGTCAGCCTGATCCACCAGTCCCCAGGAAGACTCTCAAGCGCTTTTTGGCATGCTTCATAAGCAAATTCTGTCTCTTGAACACTCAACAGGTAATGGATCTTTTCCTTGTGCAAATGGTTCGAGCGTGGCTTTTTCTGGATTTGCGAGTCATACGCCTCTATCACATTAGCGACAATTACATCAGTGGGAATATGGTCTTGCCTGTCGACTGTAACCGTGTGCAATAGCTCTTTTGTGCCTTCCGTATAAATGTAGAGGTCCCACTCAGACTGTTGTTCGTTGGAAGCTTCTTCGTCGAGCTCGAGGATATAACCCAAGTGGTCAACCCCACAGGCTATTACGACGTGAGCACCTGTCGGCGAGATGCTTCCAGAGCCCGGATCAAGTTCCCGAATTATTGGGGGAAAGTAATTGGGGCGTGCATCGATTTCACCTTTTACAGATTGGCAATACAACGCAAGCTGTGTGGCTGCCTCCTGATAATACGAGGCAGATCTCATCTTCTTTCCAGCAGCGACTATGTGAGAAACCTGCTGAGATATTTGCACCATAAGACAGACGCAGGGCACTCCGACAAAAACCAAGAAGCATACAAAACAAACTCCTATAATGTACAATATGACTTTTTTCACCATCAGCCAAACCTCTACGGCGACCATGTTGCCGGTTTCCTCTCAATCGAATGTGAGCCGAGCAATTGGAGTCTGTCGCCTATCTACCAAGCGGTTGTGATTGCGGTACCTTTTATACTTTGCCCCAAATTCCCATATAACTTTTCTTTCACTTCTCCAATCTGACCACCCCACATAGTACCAAATCCGCCTCAAAATACAACATCACAATTCGAATTCTCCCCATATACCTTTCCCCCCTCACCCCCTATTTATTTTTCTGGGCAAAAATAAAAACAACCTGAACAAGAATCAGACAGCAATTTTACCAGGTACCCCCTGGAAATTTTATTATTACAACTTCCCCCTATCTGCCCCGATTCGCCGATGCTGCCAGATTCTTCGGCCTCTTTCCCGCTGACAACTCACCTTATTCCGGGCACTGCACCCAGTAATAATTGCTCGCATACGGCAGCAGCTCACTCACCACGGCGCTTACGTCACTCGCCGACAGCCACAAATCGTTGTTGAAATCACTGCACGCGCCGCGCTCCACACGCTTCCAGTAGTAACAGCTCTTGTACGCTAACAGCTCCGACACCATACTGCTCGCGTCGCTCGGTGACACCCACCCGTCCCCGTTCATGTCCCCCGTGCACGGACAATCGCACGCATCCCCGATCCCGTCGCCGTCTCTGTCGCCACGGTCGAAACTTGCAACATCCGGACAGTTGTCACACTCGTCGATTATCTCGTCACCGTCCGAATCAACCTCGTATTTGTCCAGAATCCGGTTCCGGTTGCAGTCCACCTCCTCCAGCGCAAGACTGTGATAAAACCCCGCCGAAACACCCAGAAAATTATGACCCGCCGGCGCGCTCGCCCGCCCGTACTCGTCGCTGCCCCAGCCCACTATCGAACCGTCACGCTTCAGCGCAAGACTGTGCTCGTCACCCGCCGCGATAGCCGCAAAATCATTACCCGGCGGACAACTTATCTGCCCGTAATCATCCGAACCCCACCCAACCACCGAACCGTCGCTCTTGAGCCCCAGGCTGTGATACGTGCCCGCCGCAATCGCCACAAAATCCTTCCCCTCCGGCGCGTCGGCCTGACCGATATAGCTGCCGCCAACATCCGTATTCGAACCCCAACCCACCACCGACCCGTCATTCTTCAGCCCAAGGCTGTGATAGCCGCCCGCCGCTATAGCCGAAAACTCAACGCCCCCCGGCGCACTCGCCTGCCCATAGTTGTCCAGGCCCCAACCCGCAACCGAGCCGTCACTCTTTAGCCCAAGGCTGTGATAACCGCCCGCCGCCGTCGAAACAAAGTCATTCCCCCCCGGCGCCTCCGCCTGACCAAGGTAATAGCCCCGACCGTCAGTATTCGAGCCCCATCCCACAATAGAACCGTCGCCTCTAAGCCCAAGGCTGTGCTCGGCCCCCGTCGAAATCTCCACAAAATCATCCTCCCCCGGCGGGCTCGCCTGACCGTACCAGTCGCCACCCCAGCCCGAAACGGACCCGTCCTCCTCAAGTGCCAAACCGTGATACCCGCCTGCCGCCGCCGCCGTAAAATCGATCCCACACGGCACGCCGACTTGCCCTTCTTCATTGCTCCCCCATGCAACAACCGACCCGTCACCCTTTAGCCCGAGGCTGTGGTCCGCACCCGCCGCTATCGCCACAAAATCGCTCCCCGACGGCCCGCTCGCCTGCCCGTACCTGTCCGAACCCCAACAGACTATCGAACCGTCGCTCTTAAGCGCAAGGCTGTGCTTGTCACCCGCCGCAATACCTACAAAATCGCCCCCCGCCGGCGGACTCGCCTGCCCGTCACTGTCCCGCCCCCACCCCACAAGCGAACCGTCCCCCCTGATCGCAAGCCCGTGGTTCTTGCCCGCCGCTATCGCCACAAAACCCCCGCCCCCCGGCGGGCTCGTCTGACCGTAACTATCGTCCCCCCACGCAACTATCGAACCGTCACCCTTAAGCGCAACGCTGTAATAATCACCAGCCGCTATCGCCACAAAACCCCCGCCCCCCGGCGCGCTCGCCTGACCGTAACCATTGTCGCCCCACCCCACAATCGAACCGTCGCTCCTCAGCGCCAGGCTGTGCCGCTTTCCCCCAGCCGCAGCCGAAAAACCGCTCCCCCCCGGTGGGCTCGCCTGGCCGTAATAATCATACCCCCACCCGACAAGCGTCCCGTCGTTCCTGACCGCAAGGCTGTGACTTCTTCCCCCCGCCACACCCGCAAAATCATCTCCCACCGGCGGACTCGCCTTCCCGTACCAGTTCGCCCCCCACCCCACAACCGAACCGTCGCTCTTAAGCGCAAGACTGTGATACCCTCCCGCCGCTATCTTCACAACATCATTCAGCTCATCGTCCGCCGTCTTCTGTGAACCCCACGAAACAAGCGCTCCGCCCGGCGCCGTCCCGCCGGAAAATAGCACCAAGACCCCGAAAAACACCCACAAAACCACCCCGCCCCTAAAAAAACCCGCCGTTCCCGTTCCTCCGCCTCCCGAAACCCCCGCCCGCCATGGCATAAACACGCAACACCTCCTTTCGCTTCCGTCCCCCACGAGTAAACTCCGACCTCCACCCTCACCCCTCACAAAATCACCCGCAAAACCGCGCCGCTCGTCCTCTCACAAAACCCTGATACCAAATTCATCCCAAACCTGCAACACATTCTTCGGATTTTTTCCCACCGCCCTTACCGCCCCCGACCGGCCCTTACCGCCCCTGCCGGCCCGTCACCCGCGCGGCCTCTCCGCCGGCCCCGCCTGTGTGCCGCTCTTCTCCCCCGCCAGCGCACCCAGAAGCCGGCCCGTCGCCGTCTCCGAAAGCCCCAGCCCGAGCCCATGCTCTCTCGCCCGCTCACCGGTCCCTACCGGCCACTCCTTTCCCCCTCGCTTGCCAAGAAGCTTGATTATATCGACGCACGCCTTCCGCGCCGTCTCATCCTTTTCCGACTCCGTCAGCTCCACAAGCTTCGCCGCCGCAAACACCGAATAACGGGCAACGATAAGCCGCCCCTGACCCGCAAGCTTCTCAATCCGCCGCCCAAACTCCTCCCGGAACAATTCACTACCGAACCAGCGCTCATAAGTGCCCCGACCGATCCTGTGCTTCTCCAGAGCAGCCTGCTCATCCAGACCCTCATAAAACAATGAATCCAAAAACGCACGCTGCCGCTGCCTCAAATAACTCCGCCTCGTATTCTTCCTCTTAACCATCACTAAAACCCCCCATCTTTCACAACACGGTTAACATTACACAACTCGTTTCCAACCTTTCCGCCGCTCCTTGTTGCTCCCGAACTCCCCATGAAACTCCGCGCCAGATGCGTAAGCGCCGCCGCGTTTCTCGCCGCCCTCGTCAAGCACTCCTCTCCACGCTCCGCCACCGACAGCGCCTCACGTATCGCACGCTCCTGACCCGCATCCACAAAGAACACCAAAGCATGCGCAAACGCCCTCGACTCCGCCCTTTTCGGCACACCCGGCCTCTTCAGATTCATCAGCCGCTCCATCTGCCCCGCCGTCTGTGGAAGAAGCCTCCCCAGCTCCGCGAAGCTCATCCTCTCGCCGAGCCGCTTCAACAGAGCCACCTTCCTCCCCAGATTGTCACGACCCCCGAGCCGGTTAAACGTCGCCAGCATAATCCCCGTCTCCACGTCGTCAACCTCCCAGACAACGCACTCCGCCGCCTCGTAACCAAGCCGTTCCAGCGCCTTGCACCGGTGATGACCGCTGATTATCTCGAACACCCCGCGCCGTTCAGGATGCGGCCGAACAATCAGAGGCTCATAACGCCCGCTCCGCTTGATATTCCGAACAAGCTTCTTGAACGCCGCAACGCTCATCACGTTCGGATTCTCAGGATGCCCCACAAGCCGACCTAATTCTATCAACCGAACAACATTCACCATCTACCCCCTTTCTCATCAATCTTCGCCACTCCATCAAACCCGTATCCCAATCTCCGGATTAAACCACACGTAATAAACCGGCCTCGCCGTCAGCTTCCCAACCACGTAACGCGTCCGCTCGATACCCGCCCTCATCAGCCGACGCCGCCCGTAACTCTGAAGAAACCCCTCTATCTCACGCTCGATAAACTCCGCCTCCTCACCCCTCAACCCGTCGAGCCTCGCCTGAACCGCACGCGAATCGATTAACACCCTCTCCTCGACCCCCACCATACTCAGCGCCTCCAGAAGCTGTACGCACCGCCGCTGCATCGGCCCCTCGTACGCCGTCATCCCTGCCCGCTCGAAAAACGGATTTATCCGCCCCATCACCGCGCTCGCCTCCACTATACCCACCCCCATCTGTCCCATCGTCTCCCGCACAAGCCGGCTCGCAAGCCCTAATCCCCGAAACCGCGGCTCGATTATCACCCGGCTTATGCACCGTACGTTCCGGTTCACAAGCGACGCCCGGCTCTCTGCGTCAAGCCCGCAAAACAGGTCACCCATCGCAACGTTTCGAAGCTCCATACAAAGGCTCGGCGTCGAATAAACTATCACCCCCACAACCTCCGTCCCCATCCACCTCCGCCACGACCGTCTCGGCCGAACAACAAATACACCCGAATAAACCCCCACTCGACCCTCACGATAATGATAGCGACTGAGCCTCTCGTAATCCGACCCGCCCCCGCGAACTATCTCAAGCCCCCCGACAACACTGCACTCCCCCATAATTCACCCCCATTTACAACACTTCACACTTCACTCGCTTGCCCCTGGCAAGCGCCGCGCCCGCTTCACGCTTCACGCTTCACTCGCTTGCCCCTGGCAAGCGCCGCCCCCCATTTCCAACACTTCACCCTTCACCCGCCCACCCCCAACCTCCGGTCATTTCGACCGAGTGAAGCCCACCATACGGTCATTTCGACCGAGCGAAGCGAGCGGAGAAATCTATTAAACAATCCCCATCCCGGCCTTGCCGGGATTCCACCCACGCTTCACGCTTCACGAGCCCCGCTTCACGCTACAGCCCCCCGAAAGCTCATTCACTATCAAAACGTCCGGCTCCAGGTCCCGCAATATGTCCCGATGACTCGAAGCCAACACAAACCCAACACCCCGCCGCCTCGCAAACTTCCGAACGTTATAACAAATCACCGCCGCCGTCACACGGTCAAGCCTCGAGCAGAACTCATCCGCAAATACAAACCCCTTACCCGCCCCCATCGCCACTGCCAGCCGAAATCGCCACTGCTGACCCTCACTAAGACGCGATGGCCGATTCAAGAGACACCACACGTCATTAAGACCCGCCGTACTCAGCAGCCGAAGCCCCTCTAAAAAATCACCGCCCACGCAGTCTATAACACGCCGCTCCCCATCAAGCTCCACGTCCTCCAGCCGCACAATCTCCGACCCGCCCACCGCTTCCGCCAACTCCCGAAGCAGTACGCTCTTGCCGGACCCCGATGGCCCCGTGATATACACAATCTCCCCTGCCTTTATCTCCACCCGGCACTCATGACGGACCCCCACCTCCCCTAACCGCTCCACCGTCAACCCGAACATCCGCATCACCGCACCAGCCCGCTCACTTACAACACCACCCAACCCAAACCGCCGAAATACCCTGTATACCCCCATGATTCACCCCCATTTCCAACCCTTCACCATTAACACTTCGACGCCCTTGCCCCCCCCACAATCCACCCCAACCCATAGTTAGCCCCCCAATTTATTGGGGGGTTACGTAGTTCCCCAATTTATTTCGCCGTTACGCACTTCCCAGTTTCTTTCGCGCTTACCCACCTCCCAATTCACTCGGAAACTCCTCTCGTATTCAATCTGTCCTTCTCGTGACACTTCACGTAATCCACTCTGTTCTTCAACTCTCCTCGGTCGAAACAGTAGCGCTTATCAAATCCTTTCGTCCACACCCTGCCCGACACTCCGACTTTCCGAAGGGCCGCCTGCCCCGCATTCTTGTAGTACCTTACAATCCGCCCAACCGCCATCGGGATATTCTCCACAACCATATGTACGTGCAGCGATGACACTGCCACCGCATAGATCCTCTGATTCAGCTTTGCGCCCTTTTCCAGTATTGCCTCCCGAACTCTCTCCCGCTGTGGCCTTGTTAGTTTCACAGGTTTCTTGCGAAGCTTATTTTTATTCGAAGCTGCCAGAGCTTCATTTGCACACCGTACTTTCCCGTTCTTCACATATCCCCTTTTGTCACCCTGCACCCAGCTCCCGTACGTCGTCCACGTAATCATATACCCGACCACTTTACCCATGAAAAACATTATACCCCCACTCCCCATAGTTAGCCCCCCAATTTATTGGGGGGTTCTGTAGTACCAATTTATTGAGGGGTTCTGTACTCCCCAATTTATTGGGGGGTTCTGTAGTACCAATTTATTTGGGGGTTATGTAGTACCAATTTATTTGGCGGTTATGTAGTTTTCAATTTATTGAAGGGTTATGTAGTACCAATTTATTGGCCGGTTACGCAGTTCCCCAATTTATTGGGGGGTTACGTAGTACCAATTTATTTGGCGGTTATGTACTTCCCAATTTATTGCGGCGTTATGCAGTTCCCAATTTATTTCGTGGTTCCGCACCCCCCAATTTATGGTGGCAGTGGCTTTCAGACCCGCCCCCCACATCTCTCAACACGCCGCCGAGCGCTTATGTGAAGCGCTCGCGACCTTTTCCATCGGACTCACACCGACTCCCACTCTACACTGCACGCGAGATACTCGGCCAGTACTATCCGAATCGTTACTCCATCATGTTGGTCCACGGCGTATCTGTACCGCCCTGTTTGGACAATTATCCACGGTCCCTCCTCATCACTGTACGGCGATACCCCGCACGCCCTACGAAAAGCACGGCTACCGACCCCCGGCCACTCTCGACGTTCACCCGCACCTGCGTTCTCGAAATCTATCCTATCCGCCTCACACATGCATGCTAGCGGGCCGAACATCAACTCTACGGGCTCCTCGATTTCAGCGACGCTCAGTTCGTAGGCAATGTGCCCTCGTGCGAGCTTCCCCACAACATTCCTCACCCGTCCTGCGTCCGGTAGCCAAATCACTCCTCCGCTCCCGTCCGTCCGCTGACTTGCTCGGAGTTGATTAACGAGTTTCGGTTTTCGCAAGAGGCTCTGCTTCACCTTCTCTCGGTGCCCACCCGTGGCTTCTACCGTCCCACACAGAACACATTCCAAAAAACACGCGAGATACTCCTCGTCGAGTGAGAACCCTTGATTGCACGTCGAGCACGCATCAACAACCGGCATGTCTTGCGGCAATGGGTCATCCAGAAGCACCTTCGAGGGGACGTGGTCCTTCGTGTCCGCCGGCCCCCCACAGTACGCGCACCCCCCACGTAACCGATCATCGATGGTCAGGTGCCTTGGATCCATGCTATTCTCAACAAAACAATATAACCGCCTCTTTCTACCCCTCTTACTCTGCCCGCAACAAAATGTCAACGCACACACGCGAACCGAAAGCCCCGCTACTTTTTCCAGAGCTACCCCAAACTCCCCCTCCTGTCAACTCCTTTTCCCTCCACACCACCCCAAATTCCCCACAAAACCGCGTCTCCTCCCCTGTTCTTGCCCTATGGAGTCGCTATAGCGTATAATACTGCCTGTCAAAATCTATTAAATATGCGAGGGCAAGGCCATGGCAAAAGACAAAAGCGAATACCGACTGGCCCAGGACCAGTACGAAATGCTCAAACGCTGCTCGAAAAAGAAGGACATAACAGAATGGAACCAGTGGCGAGAAGGCCATGGAGATGTAGAAATCTGGCTCGAAGGCGCCAACCTTATAGGAGCTCGTTTAGAAGGCGCCGACCTTGCAGGAGCCCATCTGGAAGGTGCTATGCTTGTTGGCGCCCATCTGGAGGACGCCAGACTTTGCTCGGCCCATCTGGAAGGCGCCATACTTCTTGAGGCCCATCTGGAAGGCGCCGACCTTTTTGACGCCCATCTGGAAGGCGCCAGGCTTGTGGACGCCCATCTGGAAGGCGCTACCCTTCTTGACGCACATCTGGAAGGCGCAAGGTTCTTCGGAGCCCACCTCCAAGGTGCAAATTTCCGGTATGCAATTGTCGACGGCGAAACATGCTTCCGTGAGCCAGGTGTGAACCGCTACAACCCAACGCAGAATACTCGCGGTACCGATTTCACCGGCGTCGGCCTGGGTAACGTCCGTATAGACCCGGGCACAAGGCAATTAATCGAGCGCAACAACAGGCACCGCTCGTGGCAAGAATGGTACATGACCCATCCCCGCCTGAAAAAACCGCTCCGCCTTTTCTGGTGGATAAGCGATTACGGCATGTCCACGACCCGAATAATCGCCGTCTTCTTCATACTCGCATTCGTCTTCGCCAACATCTATTACCACTGGGCCCGCCTCGCCCCTCCGGGAATCGTCAGCAACCTCCTACAAGATGTTCAGGGCGTCAACGTCCATTGGGCCTTGGTCCCCCTGCGAACCCTCTACTTTTCTGTCGTCACAATGACAACCCTCGGTTTCGGCGATATGTACGCTAAGGCCAACAGCATCTTCGGCCACGTCTTTCTAATGCTCCAGGTACTCCTCGGTTACGTCCTTCTCGGCGCCCTTATCACACGTTTCGCCATCCTCTTCACTGCCGGCGGACCAGCCGGCAAATACACCGAAATGGCCGAAGAGACAAAACAGCTCCTCGCCAAGATAAAGGAAAAACGCGAGCAAGCCCACTCAACCCCGCAAGAAAGTGAACCCAAAGGCCAAAGCGATTAACACAAAATTTTCCGTTTGCCCAAAACGGCTATTAACTTGTCAAAGAGCAACCCGCCCCCGAAACCACTTCACGCGCTTGCCCCCCCGCAAGCGCCCCCCCCTTTTGAACACCGTGAAATCTTCAGCGAAGTCCCGATCTATCGGCAGCGCCCTGGGCCACGCCCCCCCTTTTGACCGAAGTCCCGATCTATCGGGAGCGCGCCGGGGCACGCTTCACGAACCCCGCTTCACACGCTGGCCACACCGGCGCCCGCTTCACGCCCCATCACGTCCATCCGAAGCCACCCCACATTTAACGTCCCTGCCCCCCAGCTCGCCTTTTCCTCCCTGTCTCCGGAACAGCTAAAGCTTGTGTTACCATACTGTGTTTCTCCCTCCGCTATAACCACATGCAATAACACCCCTTCCAGCTCGCCCACCAACCGAATCACCCAACCAAACCCCTTCTTATTGCCCCAAAAACCGTACCCCTTACTACCTTTCACGCGCCACCTCTGCTGGCCCATGCCTCCGGCGCTTGCCCCCCCGGCAAGCGCCAGCCCCCGCTTCACGCTTCACGTTTCACGCTTCACGCGCCCGGCCCTGCCCGGGCGCACTCCCTCACTTTCCGCACTATCTGCCGCACACGGTAATGGCTCACCTGGTGCTTGGCAGCCGCCTCTCGCTGAGAAACACCCCCAACGAAGCAGTCCTTCGCCACTAACATCTCCACATGCGAAAAACTCCTCCGGTTCCTCAGACACGCCAAATACGCCCCCTCCGTCAGCCTTTTGGAGATCTTATGAATCCTGCGTGCGATACTGGTCTCACTCACACCAGCCACCCGTGCTATCTGACGAAAGCTGTTCCCGTTCTCGAGATACATTACCATGAGTACCCGATCTTTACCGCTGAGCATCTCCACTCGCCGCCGCAGCGTCTCCACCTCAGCCCGCAAACCGCCCCTGCCCACCCGCTCATCAATATTCCCATGGACCCGCCGCATCAAACCACCCTATAACAAAAACTCATCGAAATCTCATAATCTGCCAAAGCTATGTTCACTATCTCCCATGGACCCGCCGCACCAAACCACCCTATAACGAAAACTCATCGAAATCTCATAATCTGCCAAAGGTATATTCACTATCTCCCATCAACCCGCCGCACCAAACCACCCTATAACGAAAACTCATCGAAATCTCATAATCTGCCAAAGGTATGTTCGCTATCTACCAAACATACCGGTATTTTATCACATCACTAAACAAAAGTCAACCATTTTCTTAAATTTTTCAAAAATTTTTTCAAAGGTTCGCCATGATTTTTCAAAAGTTGCGCGCCGAATTTTACGTTTTCCACGCCCAATCCCGCATATCCCCCCAAAAATCGCCCTTCCAAACACCCTCAGCCCCCAAAAAAACGGCTCAATTTGGGAAAATCCGGAAATATAGGGAAAATAATCCTTGCCCAATTCTGGTAATCTGAGAAAAAACTCTATCCCCAAAAATCGCTAGCCGTCCAATTATGAGAAAAAACGCCGCTAACATGAAAAAAAGTAAAAAATTTAGGGGACTTAGGAACTTTGCTATTGACAGGCAACTTGGCAACTGTTATAATTTCACACAATCAGCACGCTTCGTTTAACCGCTTGGACGAGGGTGTCAAATTTTCGTTGCCGTAATCGCCTGCAAGGTTTGTGTGTTCGTACCCCTACGGGTGAGACCGCAAGGACGAGTGGTGAGGGAAACGAGAGTGAAGAAGTTTGGAAAGGCAGGTTTGCTGCCCACATTTGTTGTTTGTACCTATTGCGCTTCTGGCGCGACCCACGAATGCCAAATTGAGACTGCTTCCTCCTTGGTTCCCTGGACAATCCATCGGCTTGTGAAAATCCCTCCCGGCAGGCAGATTAAGCCGCAGTGGTGTGCTCAGTTGGCTCGGGCGACGTTGCGAGGATGCGGCGCCTGAGAGGTATCAGATTAAATAAGGGGAATCTGTTTTAATAAAATCGGAATTGACAGCGAATGTAAAGGAGACGAATGGTTTAGTATTCTTAGCCGACCGAGATCAGCCAGTGATCGGCGGAAAGGAGAGAGGTAAGCGATGGAGATGAAAAGAGAAGGCTCCGCGAGGGAAGCGGACGGCGCAGGGACTGTGCCAACACTGATAAATGAGGACTTTATAGGACAATCCGCTGCATTTCAGTCCATTGTAGAGACCATCAATACTATAGCCCCCCGAGAGTGTTCTGTTGTTATTGTCGGCGAAACCGGCACGGGTAAGGAGATGGTCGCCCGATGTATTCACTGCAACAGCCGAAGGTCCACCAAGGTTTTTGTGCCCGTTGATTGTACATCCCTGACAGGTCAGCTCTTCGAAAGCCAGTTATTCGGCCACATGAAAGGGGCCTTTACCGGCGCCATCACCGATACGCTCGGTTTCTTCAGAGCCGCAAACAAAGGGACGATATTTCTTGATGAAATCGGAGAACTGGCGGACGGACTGCAGGCAAAACTGCTTCGGGTCCTACAGGAATCCCGTGTTCTGCCAGTGGGCTCGACAAAAGCCTACCCCATCGACGTCCGCGTGATTTGTGCTACGAATCATGATCTGAGGCAAATGGTGCTGGACGGCAAGTTCCGTGCGGATCTGTATTTCAGGCTCAATGTGGTCCAGCTTGAGGTGCCGCCACTACGGGTGAGAAAAGAAGATGTGCCGGTTCTGGCCAGGTACTTTCTCGGCAAGCAGGCGCAGCTTTACAACGAGCCTGCGAAGAGATTATCAGCCGCAGCGTTGAAAATAATGGTTGACTACGATTGGCCAGGGAACGTCCGCGAGCTCGCAAATGTGGTGGAACACGCCTATATCGTCAGTAAATCGCGTGAAATCACCACCGAAGCCCTCCCGACGGAGATACTCACCAAGAGCCTAGTGCTGGAAGACGACAAGGCGTTTCCTTCAATGGACAAGGTCAACGAAAGGCTTGTCATCAGGGCTTTGCAGGCGGTAAACGGGCGAAAAATGGCAGCGGCCAAGCTGCTCAAGATCGACCACCGCAAGCTGAACCGGCTCATAAAGAAGTTTGATCTTCAGCCCACGTGGAAACAGGCATAATTAATCAGCCTCTTAGAAGTCTTGGGGTTCCAATATGGCTGTTTAACGCACTTTCCGGGTGCGATTTCAAGCGTTCCCGATGATTTCCGAATCACTTTTCCTACGCAAACCGACCAATTCCAAAAGGGTCACCAGCGCATGCGCCGCTGCGCCGGCGACTCAACCCACCCTTTCATCATCGCGAAAGGCCCAACCTGATCTTGCGACGCGTCTGCGGGTCTTTACTTTGGCACAGATGGCAGGGCGGCACGCGAGACCGCCGGTTTTTTCGATGACATTGCGGCTACGTCCAAGTTTAGCGACTGCTCCTTTTTTCGGCACGGTGGGCCAAAGCCCTGCTGGCGACTTGTGCTACTTAACAGCGTGGTTTCCTCCTGGTCTGATGCAATTACCATTTTGGTAGATAGCTGCAAAAACGGCAACTTTGCTGTAAGTGATGTCACTCAATCTCCTTATGTCGACGGTAGCAGGATCGTGTTACCATTACGGTCAGTGCTGGCCAGCCGCACCAGAAATCGCGAAAAAAATCTCCTGCCATAACCCCAACTTTTCCAGGGGCTTACGACTTTTTTACCCAGCTTGCCCAGCTTGGCACGTGCGTTGCAACTGTTAATGGCAGTAACAGAATGGGATTTGTAGGTGTGCAGCTTCGGCGCTTACAACCAGGGGACATAGGTAGTTTATGTATACAGTGGTGGCGAACGTGCTTGCGATAGGCATGGGAAAGAGAAGTGACGCATTAAGGGAACTGCCGATTCGGCTCCTCGTAATGAAGACGGGAGCACAGGCGGTTCGGTGTTTGCGAGAGGAGCGAATAGACACGGTGGTAAGCAGATGGGGACTTATCGATATGCCGCAAGGCAGGCTTTTGAAAAACATCCATGCTGCAAAGCCTTCGCTGCCGACCATCGCGTTTGTGACACCGGGAGATAACGCGCAGGAGATAGCTGCAAGAAGCCTGGGAGTTTCGGCGGTCCTTAGCGACGACATAGACGACGATTATTTTCGCGAATCCGTGTGTCAACTTTTGGGTGTCTCGACCGTTGCGGGCTTCAAAGCGATTGCCTCCGGCAGCAGAGCAGGTATCGGGTCAGGAACAGTTCATTGTCGTTGTTTCGAGACGGCAGAGATTGAAAGCAGGCTGGCGAAAAGCCAGTGACGTCAAGTCCGCCAGCCGGAGCAGATTTGGTGATAACCGCTTTGTGATACTGAAGTTACGAGTTTTGACAAGTAAACAGCGAAGAAAGCTAAAGAGGCTAACGAACTTCTTCACCTCTTTCCTTAATGCTGGGTTTGAAGGTCGGTCAGTGAATTCAGGCCCGGCAGAGAACGAGCACGGCGGCAGACCGTCGTGATGAGAATAGAGAAATTGAAAAGTAAATAAAGAGAAAGCCAGAGAAGCTAAAGAACTTCTTCATCTCTTTCCTTAATGCTGGGTTTGAAAGTCGGCCAGTGACTAAAGTATTGCAAACCCGGCAGAAAAGCGCCACGGCGGCAGACCGTCGTGATGAGAATAGAGAAATTGAAAAGTAAATAAAGAGAAAGCTATAGGAGCTGACGAACTTCTTCATCTCTTTCCTCCATGCTGGGTTTGATGATCGGCCAGTGACAGTGGAGATTCAAACCCGGCAGAAAAGCAGCGCGGCAGAAGCGGGCCGCGATAAAGAGATATGAGTTGAAAGTGAAGACCTGGGAAAGCTAAAAGAAGATAAAGAACTTCTTCATCTCTTTCCTTCATGCTGGGTTTGACGATTGGCCAGTGATGGTAAATATTGCCAAACCCGGCAGAGAACAGACGCGGCGTGTTGTCGCTGCGCTAAGGTATAGACTCTGAAAAGTGAATACAGAGGAAGCTTAAAGAAGCTAACGAACTTCTTCATCTCTTTCCTTAATGCTGGGTTTGACGATTGGCCAGTGATGGTAAATATTGCCAAACCCGGCAGAAGACAGACGCGGTATAAGACCGCCGCGGTGAAAGTATAAATTATAAATAGTGATTATAGAGATAGTTGAGAAGCTGACGAACTTCTTCATCTCTTTCCTCCATGCTGGGTTTGATGATCGGCCGGTGACAGTGGAGATTCAAACCCGGCAGAGAACAGACGCGGCTGAGTTTCACTGCGATCGAGAATTATAAGTAAAAAGTATAGTATTTAGGAAAGCTAAAAGAAGCTAAAAAACTTCTTCATCTCTTTCCTTCATGCTGGGTTTGGCGGTCGGCCAGTGATGGTGTGGATTGGCAAACCCGGCAGAGAACAACCACCACAAGAGTGGTGAGGTGGATAGAGTACTGTAGAAAATACGGGGTCGGCCGAAGATCACTGGCCGATCTTAGGTCGGCCCCATTTGTTGTTCTCAAGGCCAGTGAAGCGCAGGAAACGACAGGGTTTAAGATGGGAAGGTTGTGTCGTTCCGGTCGGCCAGTGGTCGGGTGAGGCGGCTTGCCCATCGAAGAAAAGGTTAAAGAGATACTGGGTAA
>Ga0180438_10005412_pt1 | contig 17774 bp, 18 predicted proteins | sample SS_ome_12_FD_132455 | JGI IMG/M metagenome (GOLD analysis project Ga0180438, IMG submission 132455) | Hypersaline lake sediment archaeal communities from the Salton Sea, California, USA - SS_3_D_2 metaG | ecosystem: Environmental > Aquatic > Non-marine Saline and Alkaline > Hypersaline >...
ACCATAAGGAGGACACTCTCATTCCACCTCCTGGTCTCCAGGCAGCGGTCACAGTGCTCCCTCAAGCCGCTCGTTCTGGACATGTATTCATCTATGACCTGCGACAATCTTGTGCGTGGATTTGGCAATGGGCCTCCTTCATTATGTTACTTACCACTATCTCTCTTTCAACGAATGCCAGTCTTTGTCACTGGTATGGACAAGGCAGTACTACCTCTATATTGCGCACCTTTAGAGTCTCGATTCGGACGATTTCGGTTCCTTTCGTCGGAAGGTCAAGTTTCATATCGCAGAATAGCACGTATGCGCCGCAGCAAGGGTGGATGAGAGTAGTTGAGAAAGACGTAGAAAGGATGGGGATTCAAATTGGAGAGGTTGCCCGCATGAAGCTTCTTTAACGCTTCTACCAGAAGCTGCGGACGCTGAATAGTCTCGGCTGCGAAGCAGTCGGCCTCATATTCATTTTTGCGGGATACGGCACGCATTATGACTGAAAGCACCATCTCCAGCGGGGTATAAAGCAAGCCGAAGAACAAAATCCCGCTGTAGATAGATTGCTGCTCCATGAAGAACGCGTCGTAAAGGCTTGGGCTCCTCAAGAAGATAGACAATATCAAGAAGAGTAGCCCCGTATGCAGAATACCGATTATTGTGCCCTGCAGTATGTGTTTCTTCTTGTGGTGACCGATTTCATGGGCCAGCACCGCTATCAGCTCAGGCACGGTGTGCTTCTCGATTAAGGTGTCAAATAGAGCAATGCGCTTGTTACGGCCAAACCCGGTGAAGAACGCATTTGATTTGCTGGAGCGCTTTGAGCCGTCAATCACGAAGACATTCTTTACCGGGAAGTTAACCGAGCGCGCATAGTCGAGGATGGCCTCCTTTATCTGTCCCGGTTCGAGCGGGGTGAACTTGTTGAAGAGAGGCATAATCCAAGTTGGAGTCACGTATTGCATACTCAACGAAAACACGGTCACCCCAATCCAGCAATACACCCAGGCATAAAACCCCGTATATTCGAACAGGGCCAGAATACCGCCTAGTAAGACACCACCCAGCAGGACCGCGAGCCCTGCACCCTTAACCCTGTCCGTCACGAACGTACGGGTAGTCATTCGGTTGAAACCGAATCTCTCCTCGATTACAAAGTTGTGATAGATGCTGAAAGGCAGCATAAGGAGGCTGTACCCCGCCCCCAGAATGCCAATGTACAATAACCCGGTCGGGATAGGCCCAAAGCCCCAGGATCTGGCTATCTGGTCAAGATAGTCGAAGCCGCCGGCAAACCAGAAGGCGAATAGAACAGCCAGGCTGAATGTACTGGTCACGAAATCAAGATGAGTATTAGCCCGAAGATATTCCTGGGACTTACGATAGTCGTCCACCCTGTACACGCCCGCTAGGGCGGAGGGCGGTTCCGATCTCAGGGATCTGAGATTAAGGAGGTTCGCCGTCAGTCCTATCGCATACTCCAGAAGGAGGGCAACAAGAATGACAAGGAAAAAGGGGTTCATCATTGGTCAATCAGCTGGACATCTGTCTGGTAATAGTGTATTACAGACTCACATAGCCATCAACACATAGAAGCCGCGCTTCCTCTGGAGGGGCCTGGCGAAACACTGGGTGAGGGCAGAATCAGGAGTTCTACCCTTATTTCGCCGGCCGAAACTGCATGGGCATCCGTATGCCCCTTCTGCTTTTTCCAGCTTCCCTCGGCGGGCGGCTAGAATCCTGAGCTTGGGCCGTTGACCATGGATTGTATAATGACGTGCAATATTGTATGCTACTGCACACCGGAGGCAGGAACAGCCGTGCGATTTGAGAGCAGTATCGATATCGATGCCCCCGCCGAGAAGGTCTGGGGCCTGATAGATAGACTCGAAGAGTGGCCACAATGGATGCCCTCCATAAAGAAGATTGAGAGAGTCTCTGAGGGGCCTTTGAAAGCGGGTTCGCAGCTTTCTGTCACGGCTGAAGTGAGTGGTCTGCCAGTAAGACTGCTGATGACGATTGTTGAGTTCGTGCCAGAACGGACCGTCGTCATGCGAGGAAAAGCCCTGGGCACCAATTTGACGCGCTTTTATACTCTCCAACCCCTGAATGGTAGGACAAGGATTACTATCGGTGGTGAAGTCGCTGGGCTTCTGGCCCCACTGGCGTGCCGTGGCGGAGAGGCAATTTCAGCCGAGATTGCCCAGGCAGCAAAGAAGAGGGTCGAGGAACCGGAGTAGCACGCAGTCGCCCTGCTTCGCCGGGTTATGACGCCTGGTGAGTTAACGATTGTAGGCACCGCCTCGACTGACTCCGATCCCACACCGGCATGCGAGGAAAAACGGAATACTCCCCAGACTCAGTGCCACTGAATTGCGTCGACAAGTGTCTGTTGGCGCTGGATGGCATAAACGAGCCCATGCTGATTCACACGATTTTGAGCCTGCGGGGCGAAATCGACCACGCCAGGCTGAATCAAGCACTCGCCTCGGCGCAGCAGTCCTACGCCGTTATGAGGACAATTGTGCGCACTAGGCGTCTCAAACTCTACCGTGAAATACAGGTGGACCCCGGAAAAGGAGTCCTGAGCATTGCCGACCAGGCTCAACTTCAGGATATCGACCACGAAAGCTATCTCGCATCATGGATGAACAAGCCCCTAAATATTAGAAAGCAGTTCCCGGTAACGGTCCTCCTTCTGAAGAGGAACGATGAAGAAACCTCCCTGGTCTTTACTTTTCATCATTCGGCGGCCGACGGTCTGCGCGCTCTACTCTTTGTGAGGAAGGCAATTGAGACCTACAACCGCGGGTTCTTTCAGGAGGGTGCGACCGAAGGGGCGAGCCCACAAATTCTTGACCACATCCGCATTAACCGCAGGCAAGACGAATTACTTGAATTTGCCCACAGTCAAAGATTCAAGGTGCAACATTACTACAGAAAGATGATTTCGAGCCTTTTACTTCGTTTTGTCGTAAAGGCCATCCCTGCTCCGACCAGGGTTTTCCATGATAGGTCCGGACAGTCCAGGGAACTCCGTTTTTGTTTCAAAACCATCGGCCCGAAGGAACTGGAGCACCTTCAATGTAAAGCCAGATCAGCAGGCGTTGAGCTGAACGACATCTTTGTGGCAGCCTGTTCCATAGCGGTGGAAAAATGGAATAGTATTCACGGCAAATCCAGCAAAAAGATCCGCATAATGGCCCCTGTGAATATAAGCCCGAAGGGCTTTCGCCAAGTTGTCTCCAATCAGGCATCGTGGTTCTCCTTACCCACCACCCCCAAAGACAGGGCTGATCCAGGGAAGCTACTGCGAAAGGTCCGGGAGGATATCGTCGCTGCGACCATGGACAGAATAGCGTTTTCCCTAATCTATTTCTTCTATTACTGCTCTCGCTTCCCTCTGCCCCTTATGCGAGGGATCGCCCGATTCCTGATGATCACCCGGACATATGTTGACACTATCCTCATCACCAATGTGGGGTTTATCTGGCCAAAACTGGGCTCTGAACAGCCGGCAGTGAGCAACATGGGGAATGCCAGAATAGTCAATGTTACCGGGTCAGCACCTGTAGTAACTCCGATGGGATTGAGCCTAGCGGCGGGCATCTACAACAGGAACCTGAATTTCTCTCTAACCTATAGGCCCGCTTTGTTCTCCGAAGAGAAAGCTAAGCAGTTCCTGAACCTATATGTTGAAGAGATCAAGCACTATTGAAATAGGCAGGACATATGACGGTATCGCTTGTGAGGTTCGATGGCTCCCTGGACCCTTTTCGCAAAGCTGTCGGACTGTGTCAGGGATTCGATAAACTTCGTGGCAATGATAGAGTCCTGATAAAACCCAACAACTGCTTCCGACATAAGATAATGCCGCCCTATGGAATGGTGACTACCTCGAAGATAGTAGATGGAGTCGTACGGCTGTTGCTCGAGCGCGGTTGCAGAGACATCTCCATCGGGGAAGGCGCCATCATCAACATATTCGATGAGCTTCAGCCGTATACCAAACGGGGTTTCCAGGGAACAGGCATCGACAAAGTGGCAGCAAAACACGGGGTTAGACTGGTTGACTTCAATCATGGTTCTTTCCATGAGGTAGACCTGGAAGGAACAAAGGTCAGGGTTTCTGAAGCAGCCCTGGAGACAGACTTTCTGATCAATGTTCCTGTGCTCAAAACTCACTTTCAAACGAAGGTCTCTCTTGGTTTCAAGAACCTGAAGGGCTGTCTCAGCTCAGAATCAAGAAAGAGGTTTCACACCAGCAAACGACTGGATACTCTCATTTGCCTTCTGAACGAAGTTATCAGGAGTAACCTGGTCATAATCGATGGCATATATATGTTGGAGAAGGGACCGGAAACCCTTGCCGGTACTGCCTACCGCAAAGACTTGATCATAGCCAGCCCGGATGTATTCGAGAGCGATGTTGTGGGAGCAACAATATTGGGAATTGATCCTGCGGAAGTCGACCATCTCAAAGAATTTGCCCAGAGACATAGTCGTTCTTTCGATATCAGCAAAATCCAGATTACAGGGGAAGACATGGAATCACTGAAGGAGCGACTTGAGTGGCGATTCGAGCCCGACCTCGAACTCCTCGACCCGGCAAGAGTAACCGGACTGTGCGCTCCACACCCCGGGCAAACTCTTTGTTCCGCTTGTGGCGCCACGCTTGCTCTAGCGCTGTCGATACTGGGTAAAGATAATCCTGGCATGGACTTCAGCCCTGCAGAGTTGTATTATGGCCTCTCGTTGAGACCGCAAAGACGCAGGACGGACACGGCAAACCCTTCGACCACAAAGGTCGTCCTCTATGGCGACTGTGCCATCAGGAGCAACAAGAACCTCAATCTGGCCGCTAACCGCCAGTTCTCCGTTATCAGCATAGAGGGTTGCCCGCCTACACTGACCAAAACCCTTTTCCTCCTTGCGAAAACGCTTCTGAGTAGACCTAGGATGTTCAGAATGCTTTTCCTGAGAACTATGAAGCTGATTGGCATCAGGGTGCGAATCTACCGGGAGATGTTTCCCGGGTGGGAGCGATACCGCTCAAAAGAATTTGATAGAAGTCACTTCACTTGAGGGGGAACCTCGACGAGGCCGGGTCTTGAATCCTCAGTACCTCAGCCCCCACCAGTGTTTAACAACCGACACCTGAAGAACCAGACGGCTTTCTATTTGAACTTCAGGGCCTGTTCGGATGTGCTTCCAGGTGCTTGAAGGGAAATGGGGATTCACGGTTTGATCTTTGCCTGTGAGGCTTCCGGGAGCAGCACCCATTCGATCTCATTGTTGCCCTTGACCACAGCCACAATGTGGTTCTTGTACCTCAACTGCTCAACCATAAAGAAATGCCCGTCGTAGTCCAGCACGATATTGTTCTGGTCGGGGACTGAGATTACGTGACAGGACTTTAGCCCCCCTATACCGATTCCGATAACCTTGAGAGCAGCTTCCTTGGCCGTCCAATAGCGGAAGAAAGTGTCCCAGGACTTATCCTGTAGTTCCCATTCCTCATTACACGCCACATAGGAGAAGAGCGAATCAGTTCGGGGCCTCATTTCCTCAATATCGATCCCGACTTTGTCTTTGCTGACCACCGCCGCCACGCACTCGGGTTTGTGCGATAGAGACCAGTACGTACCGAAAGCCGGGCTCGGGCTCCCGTTTTCGTCTTTGAGCAATTCTCCAAGCCGAACCTGGCTTCTTTCGGCACTCACCCTTAATGCCTTCCGGGCGAGTTGGCTCAGACGAGCTACCTGTTCTTCTCCTGAGAGTCCATGTCCGACCCCCACAACCGGCATGATTACGGGAAATAGAGTCATCGGCCTGCTAATCTCTGGTCGCCTTCCTCACGATATCTGTGTCGAAGTAGTTGACCGACATTCCACAATCAATAACGATACCCTGGGCATTAATGCCACTGGAGCGCTCGCTCAATAGGAATGCTACGGTATTGGCCACCTCTCCGGTGGTCAGGGCTTTCTTGCGCAAGGTTAGTTGTTCGGCAAATAGGTAGTAGTCCAGATATCCCGGTATACCGGCTGATGCCGAGGTTTTCAACAACCCAGGGTTAACGGAGTTGAATCGAATCTGGGAAAAGGAACTGAATGACTTAGCCAGAAAGCATATTGTGGAGTCCAAAGCAGCTTTCACTGGAGCCATGAAACCGTAGGGTTCAACAGCCATCTTGGGTGCTGAGATGGAAATGGTGACTACAGACCCTTTCTTATCCAATAAATCCCTGAATGCATTGGCAATAGCGACCAAAGAATAACAGGAAATATCGACTGACTGCAGGAAGTCTTTCTTTTTGGTCTCGTGAAATGGCCTAAGGCCTTCCTCGTAGTTGGCAAAAGCTATGGAATGGACTATACCGTGGATTTTGGGGTACTTTTTGGAAACGCTCTCAGCGAGTCTTTCTATTTCGCATTCGCGTTCCACATCACACACGAAGATATCGGCACCTGGAAGAATCTTCGAAGCACTCTCTTTTCTAGCTTCGGATCGAACGCTATAGATCACCCTGGCCTTCGCCTCGCAGAGAACCTCTCCTACGGAGAAGGCAATGCTCTTCTTGTTCGCCACCCCGAAGACAAGGAAATTCTTATCTGCAATATTTAAGAAATCCATATCTTACTCCTCATCATTTCTGTTCTTCCTCATTTGCCCCAGAAAAAATGGGCAGGGGCAACCTTACACGACACACCTGACAGCCCTCTCTGTCCGTTACCATTTTCCAAGTTCAGGCAGTCTCTTTCGCCAGCGTAACAGTGAAGTCGACTGTGACCGAGGTCTTGCCACCAACCGATGCTTTGCCCTTCTTGTAGTATGCGTTACTGACTTTTTCCACCAGTTCCGCTTCAATATCCATAGTGTTGCCCGGTTTAACGATATTCTTGAACTTCGCATTGTTGATTCGGGTCAGAACAGGAATACCTTCACCCATCCCACCCATCATTTTTGAGAGCAAGATCGCGCCTGTCTGGAAGATGGATTCACATATAAGCGCTCCGGGCATGATCGGTTGTCCTGGGTAATGTCCTTCGAACACCGGTTCGTCGGACCTTATCTCTTTTGTCGTTCTGATTTTGGCTCCACTGAATTCCGTAATCTTATCAACGAACAAGAACGGCGGACGGTGGGGTATGGCATTCAGAACCTCCTCCATCTCACAGTCCTCCCGCCACCTCAAGATTGGCACCGGTAACATAAGACGCCTCCTTGGAAGCCAGGAAAAGTACGCACGCGGCGACCTCTTGGGTGCTGCCGAACCTCTTCAAGGGAATCCGTGCCACGTAACTTTCACGCAATTTATCAGGGAGGTCCTCGAGCAATTCGGTGGCGACAAACCCCGGTGAGACGCAATTAACCGTTATGCCCCGAGTGGCGACCTCCTTGGATAGAGACCTAGTCAACGCAACCAGGCCTGCCTTGGAGGCCGCGTAATTCGCCTGCCCTTCAAAACTGTATCTCTCCATCACAGAGGCTATATTAATAATTCGTCCATATCGTCTGCGCATCAGGCTCATGACAGCAAATTTGCACATGTAGAACACCCCGGCAAGGTTGACATTCATAACATCGTGCCAGTCAGATTCCTTCATCATGGCCAAGACCGAGTCCTTGCGGATCCCGGCGTTATTCACCAGGACCTCGAACTCCTGGTATTTCCCATCAATATATCCAAACAATGCTTCCACTTCCTCATACTTGGTCACATCGCACTTCTGGACATCAAGGTTCTGGGCGAGCTCGCGATTATCTTGTCTAAACTGCTCGGCCGAAGCTTCGTTTGCCGAATAGGTAACAATAACCTTACCACCTGCGTTGAGAAAGCCCTCGGCAATCCTTTTTCCTATCCCTCGGGTTCCACCGGTGACAATGGCAGTCTGCCCCTTGAAATCATACATTTCGTGCACCTTGTGAAAGGAATTTGTCCACGTCATTAGCCACAATTACTCCGTAGTTAGCTGCACCCAGCCAACCCGACATGACAATGCCCACAGAACCAGTATGAAAAAGCCCCGGCATCTCCTTGGGAAGGCCCGTGCTGACTTCTAGTCCTTCAAATTTCGTGCCGAAAGAGGCACCACTTACATGAAGCGTATATCTTTGAAACGTCTTGGGGGTGGCAGCTTCCAAGTGGTCCACTTTGTCTCGAATTCTGGGAACATATTTCTCCAGAGAATTAAGCGTCCGCTGCACCAGTTCTTCCTTGGAAGTACGATATTCCCCTTCAGACAAATAAGCCCAGTCTTCGTAGTTAGCATTGGAGGAAGCAACAATGGAATACATATCAGAGCCCGGTCTTGTTTGGGGATAGTAGACAGAGAATGACCTGCTGCTAGTATCCTTACTGCGAAGTTCTCGAGAATCGAATTTGTCGGCCTCCGAGCTGAAAATCAAGTCCCCGATATAGTCGATACCCTCGCCTTTTCTGATGCCTACGTAGACCTGGCAAGTGCTGTTGTTGAGGCGGACTTTCTTGACCTCTTCCATGAAACTACTGGAGAATTTCTCATCCCCCACCAGTCGATGGATGGTTGACAGTAAATTAGCATTGGAAACTACAGCCTTACTCTTTATCATATTACCGCTGGCTAGGACCCCGACAACCTTCTTGTTCTGCGTGATGACCCTTTCTACCAGACAATTAGTCCGGACATCAACACCGTTCCTGAGGAGCTCCTCTCCCACTTTTGCCATAAACTGATCCGTCCCCCCCTGAATTGTATATATACCTTTGCTCATGAAATTGGAGAACACAATCCCATAGCTGATGGCCGGATCATCCAGTGCCGACCCGTTGGCATAGGCAATAGGTTCCATTAACATGCGGTGTACGTCGTCCCGGCCAGGGAAGAATTTCTCAAGGAACTCTCTTGTGGTCATGCTTTGGTCATCATAGAAATTCATATTTCTCGCTGTGATGAAGAAACTTTCGATATTCTCCCCCGGTACTCCGAACTGTTCCCGCAAGATTCGGGTGAAGTCCTCCCTATCATAAGTTGTAGTGAAGGAGAACTGGGGATTGTCGAACCTTATCCCTCTAAGCTGAACGATCATGTCGGCAATTTCAGCTGTCCAGTACTTGCGGCATGTTTTGATCATGCCAACCGGAAAGCCATGCAAGGCGATATCAAAGATGTGACCCTTTCTCTTGAACCAGGTAGCCAGTCCACCAAGGCTGCGTTGCTGCTCCATAAGCAACACAGAATGCCCCCCCCTGGCGAGCATGTTGGCACAAGTCAGTCCTGCCAGCCCACCTCCGATAACGATGACGTCGTATTCCGACCTCGTATCTTTAGTCCAGTCGTACTTCATACCGTTTCCTTTGTTTTCTGGGTTTGAGGCAGCCTAGCTGCCGCACAAGTTCGCTCTAAAACCAGAAGTCTCTCCTTCACTATCGCTCTGGGATATGCATTCTTCCATAACTCCTGGCCCCTCTCGGTACTGGGAAAGGCAATCCCTGGCAACTCACCTGTTACTAGATTCTATCACGTGAGTCGCGACTAGGTCTTCTGTAGAACATGAAGGTTTGCCATCGAGATACCACTGAGCATGGCTCCAACGATTCCCACAAATCCCTGGTCAGTCCCACAGATAAACAGGTTGTCCAAATGAGTCCTCCCCGTTTTTACCTTGTCCGGCGCACCGTATACTGCACCGTTCACGTGGCCGGTAAATCTGTGGATTGTTTTCGGTGTAAAGGTGTCGGCAAAGAGTATTGAATCGCGGAAATCAGGTACAAATTTGACTACCTCGTTAAGGGCAGTTTCGCGCCAGATAGCCTTCTGAACCCTGTAATCCTCTTCGTCCAATCTATTCCATAGATCGAAATTGGCCAGATTGGTTATTCTGATCATGCCCTCCGGCAAAGGATCCTGGTATTGGAAGTTGTTAGGACAACAAACGACACCGCTGGAAACATCAACCAGTTCATCAGGTCGTCGATAGTCAAACCTGTCTGAATTATTGTAGAAAGCAATTGCTGTTTGGTAGCCCATCTCGGACATTTCCTTGCCTAAGACCATGATTGATTCCATACATGAGATTCTGCCAACGTCATGCCTAAAACTCGCGGAATCATAATCGGAGAGAAGTCTCATGGTTTCCACATAGCCAGCGGATGACAGTATCCTATCGGCTGTCACCGCCTCGGCGTCTTCCATAAGGACTGACTCAACCCTGCCGCCTCTACAATTTATCCTGGTTACGGCACATCTCATCTTTAGCTCACCACCGCAGGCCCGATATTTTTTCACCAGTACATCCAAGATTTGCCGTGCCCCGGCCCAGGGTCGGGCGAACCCTTCGCAGAAAATACTCTTGAACATGATGACAAACTGTCCGAATTCCATGTCGTTCTCCTGGGCATTTCCATAAAACATGAGCGGGCAAAAAATCATCTCGCTGAGGAGTGGATTGGAAATAACAGAACTCAAAACTTCACGAGCAGAAATTGGCTTGGCATTTAGATTCAGCTCATCATATTCGAAAATAATCTCAAGCAGTCTCTGGAACTTGTCGGCTTCTTCTGGAAAATTGTCCACGACCTCTTGCACGAAAAAGTCGAAGTCATTGGTAAACCTCAGCGTTTTGTCGGGAAATTTGATTATGGACATCCGTTGAGGACAAAGGGCGAAGTCTTCGGCTTTCAGTTTCAGTTGTCGCAGCAGCTTCGCCAAAGGCCTTGACTTGACAGGCCCTGAAACACAGTTGGTCACAGCATGAAGGCCGACGTCGAGCTTGTGTCCGTCAAGATTGTAGAAAGAATTGAGCCCACCAACACGATAGTGCTTCTCTAGGATGCAGACCTTTTTCCCGTAGTAGGCCAATCTGATGCCGGCAGCGAGGCCAGACATTCCTGCACCGATAATCAGAACATCGTAATGCACGATCAGGCTCTTTCCAAAGACTAGAGATCAGCTAGGGCTCCAATCGTCGGGCAACGTCAGTAGAAATTCGCGTCCCTAACCTGCCAAATCGATGACTAAAGATCTCTCATGCGTGGCTCTAGGTAGGCTACAGAGCCGTCCAGCGTGGCAAGTTGTATATAGTCATCCTCGGGGACTTCGATACCATAGCGCTTTCGTAGCTCCATAATGATGTCTAAGAAGTCCATCGAGTCGAGTTCTACTTGTTCTCGTATCGGGATATCGCCCCTAAGGTTGCTCAGGTCTTCGTCCGGTACTATCTGAGCTATTATTTCCAGAACCCTGTCTCTAATTTGCTGTTTGGTCATGCGCCCCCAGTCTCTGTATCTGAAGAATGCTTTCGGCTTCAGGTCGCAAATCTCTTTGCGATAACAACCGAATTGATGCCCAACATTCCGAACGAATTATTCAATATATAGTCAACCTTGTCAATCTTTCTTGGCTCATTGATGACAAGGTTGCTAAGGTTGCACTTGGGGTCTAGATTGTCCAGGTTGATAGTAGGATGCACCAAATAGTCTCTGAAAGAGGGTAGATTGCCTGCTAATTCCAGAGCTCCGGCGGCACCCATGGCGTGACCAATTAAACTCTTGGTATTGTTTATGCAGGCATGCGGATATTCCCCGAAGACCGCTGCAATTGCCTGACACTCCACAGGATCTCCCTCAATGGTGCCTGTCCCATGGGTATTGATGATATCGATATCCTCCGGGGATATACCGGCTTTGCCCATCGAAAGCCTCATGCACTCTACTTGCCTTTCTGCGCTCGGGAAAATAAAATCGAGTGCATCCGAGTTGATAGCATATCCCACGATTTCGCCGTAGATGTTGGCCCCCCTTTCCAGAGCATCCCTCAGTCTTTCCAGAACGAAGACACAGCCGCCTTCTGCCACAACCACACCGTTCCGATCCCTATCAAAGGGGCGACATGCTTTCTCAGGGTCGGGATGGGATGCCAGAGCCCCTTCGCTTCTGAAGCCAGCAAAAATGCCGAAGGAACTGCTGCTCTCCGAAACCCCACCAGCCAGAGCTAGGTCAACCTCGTCAAGTAGTAGCATCTGTAATCCCTGTATCAGTGCAATGTTACCCCCAGCACAAGCGCCCCCTAAAGTATAGTGTGGTCCCGTAATCCCCATATTGAGGGTGACTTCGCCGGCCGGATTGTTAGCCACCACTCTCGGATTATGATGATGGGACCAGTATTTCACATCGTAATCGAATTGCTTGATCTCATATATTTCGTTTTCGGTTTCCACCGTGCCATGTTCGGTAATCCCGAGGTAGACACCCATCCTAGATTTGTCCAGGCACGCAGAATCCAATTTGCTATCAATCATTGCTTCCCGGGCACAGTAGACACCGATGGAACCTGCCCTGGTCCCCCGGCGCAATTCCTTCTTTTTCTGATACTTCAACGGGTCGAAGTGGCAAATACCAGCCAGCACTTCTCCCATGTAACGTATATCAATTCTTTCAATACCAGACCTGCCGACAAGCAGGCTTTGTCGAAATTCCGCCAGGTTGTTTCCATTTGGCGCCGCGAGGCCAACCCCGGTTACTACAATCCGTGTCTCGTCATGCTGCTCTAGCATCATAGAGCAAATCCCCAATCAAAGAAGTAGATACTGGCGTAGATTGGACAAATACAGTTATGTTGCCGCCTTGGAAGGTGTTTCCCCGAATTCAACCAGCAATGGTCACTTTCCCACGCTACCATTCCAGACCGAGCATGAGGCAGACCAAGCCGCTACCAATGCCCAGCATGGCAACCGTATCCCCGGGATCTAGACGGCCTTGCTCAATTCCGATAGCCGCCGTAATGGGAAGGGAAACCGACCCAATGTTTCCCAGATACTCCACAGTGGAGAAATCCCTCGAACTGTCCAGCCGCAACGCCTCGAACAATAGTCTACTATGCACAGTGCTTACCTGGTGAGTGAAGAACTTGCCCACCCCCGAGTTGCTCCAGCCGAGCTCGTGTTTTATTGCTTCCCAGGTGTCAGGCGCCAGTCTAAGTCCATTCTTCAGGACGCCTTCATACTCTGTACGCATATCTGGGAGTTCACCCAGGTCGAGCAGAGACGCATCGGCTTCTATGCGACAAAGTCCGTTATGTTCTGAAGCGGCACGTGTCACCCCGCCGAGAAGCCTATGACCATCTTGCGATAGCGAAGAGTGGGTCAATACGGCTGCTACTGATCCTGAGCCAAGCGTTAGAGTAGCGAAGGCCGGCTTGAGTCTAGCCCTGGTGATGTCACGGTCTCTTAGAAGTCTCTCGATTGTCGTGTCAACAAGCCGCTTGCTGCTCTCACAACCCACCACAATGCCCGCTTTGACCTGACCTAGCTCAATCATATTTGCCAGGGTTACCATGCCATTAATGAAACCCAGGCAGGCATTGGAGATATCGAAAATGGTAGCCGTCGGGGGCAGCCCCAAAGAGTCATGAACCACCGTAGCCGTTGCTGGCTCGAGAAAGTCACGGGATACGGAGGTGTGAAGCAGACAACCAATGTCATCTTTCTTGATCCCGGAGTTGCTGATGGCTTTTTCTGCCGCCCTAACACTGGCCTGGCTGGGGGCTATTTCATCATCCCAGAATCGCCGTTCGCGGATTCCAGTAATCATCTCCAGGCGGCCGTAGGAAAGATTCAGTCTATCGTATACCGGGGCCAATCTTTCTTCAAGACTCAGGGAAGTGACTATATTTTCAGGAAGCTCGTAACCAAACGACTCTAGACAGACCTTTCCGTACCGCATTCAATACCACACTTCTTCCTCACCGACGCCGTGAGGAGCTAAGACGAAAACCCTGTAGCAAGTCCACCCACTCACTTCTGCTTGCTCGATATAAGCCTTGGGATATGCAGCTTGGTCCTGAGATTCTCCCATCTCTCTGTGGACTCGGCAGGGATTATCTTATCTGGGATATATTTGCCCACCCCAGCAATGACAACGGAGACCTTTCTCGAATTGGCCACTGCATCAGGGACATAGTCATCTGCGGCAGCAATGGCGGTAGAGCGCAATCTACGGGGAACCAGTCTCTCCACCAAGTTAATTGCCAGAGTAATCAACCTGTTAGGCACACGCTTGTCCAAGAAATTGAGACCAAACAGCAATAGCCTATCCGGCGCATATTTGTCTATTAACTTCACAAAAGCAGAGAACCACTTCTCTGCAAGTGACCTGCTTATCGAATCAAATCTGGACGTTTTCCTACTTAGCACCATCCTCTCCACCTCCACGTGGCTCGTTTTTATCACATTGCGCTCCTGTTTGTCAATCACATTAGCAGTGAACCAGAAATCTCGTTGATTTCTGAGTGGGAGAAGTGTAAGATATGCTCGTAAAAGGAGGTGTTACCGAGATGTCTGAAGTGGAAATTGGTAAGGTGACGGATTTCTTTGCTAAGCCTGTGGTAGCCGGCATAGAGCTGAGCGGTGCGTTGAGAATAGGCGACAAAATCCACATCAAGGGCAGCTCCACCGATATGGAGCTGGCTGTCGAGTCTATGCAGATTGAGCGCGTCAACATTACCGAGGGCAAACCGGGTGACCTTATCGGCATAAAAGTCCCTGACAGAGTAAGGCGTGGTGACAAAGTCTACAAAATCACTGAATAGCCTTGAGAAGATTCGCCATTTCGACAGCGCTCATTGCGGCAGCAAAACCCTTGTTACCCTCTTTAGCCCCCGCTCTCTGAATAGCCTGCTCCAAAGTATCAGCGGTAATTATGCCTTGTATTACCGGTAGGCCAGTATCCAGACTCACCCTCCCAATCCCTCTATTTACCTCGGAAGCAACATACTCAGAATGGGGAGTACCGCCACGAATAACCGCGCCAAGGCATACAATGGCGTTGTATTTGTTACTTTGCGCAACTTTCTTGCTCACAAGCGGGATCTCCAGACAGCCTGGAGTCCAGACAATGTCGATGTCACCCTCCTCCACGCCGTGACGCAAGAAAGCGTCCTTCGCTCCCTCAAGCAACTTGGTAGTTATTAGCTCGTTGAACCGAGAAACAACCACGGCAAACTTAAGGTCTTTCCCTATCAACATCCCTTCGTAGTGCTTAGCCATTACTTGCCTCCTGTATACCTAGAATATGCCCAAGCTTCTTCTGCTTGGTTTCCAAATAGCGGCTATTGTAGGGGGTAGCCGGGGTTATCAGGGGAACGGTCTCGACTATCTTGATCCCATAGCTCTCCAACCCGATCACCTTCTTAGGATTATTGGTGAGCAATCGAATGTTATGTAAACCCAAGTCAGCCAGTATCTGAGCGCCGACGCCATAATCTCTCAAATCAGGGGCAAAACCTAGAGCTATGTTAGCTTCCACGGTATCCATTCCCTGATCCTGAAGAGCATAAGCGCAAAGCTTGTTGTGAAACCCAATTCCCCTTCCCTCCTGCCTCATATAGAGAAGGACACCTCGACCTTCTCTAGCTATCTTCTGCAAAGCCATTTCGATTTGAGCCCCGCAATCGCATCTCAAGCTGCCAAAGACATCGCCAGTCAGGCATTCACTGTGAACGCGAACTAGCACTGGTTTGTGGTTGGATATGTCGCCCCTGATTAGGGCAATGTGTTCGGCGGCGTCCACAGCGCTCCTATAGGCAACGGCCGTGAACTCGCCGTGGATGGTTGGCAGCTTGGTTTCAGTCACTCTTTGTACCAGCTTTTCATGGCGAATACGGTAGGAAATTAGATCCGCGATGGTTACGATCTTCAAGCCAAACTCAGAGGCCATAGCTTCAAGCTGAGGAAGATGAGCCATAGCGCCGTCCTCATCCATGATCTCACAGATGACGCCAGCAGGATAGAGTCCGGCTAACCTGGCCAAATCAACGATAGCTTCGGTGTGCCCTGCTCGTACCAGCACACCACCTTCCTTGGCTCGAATAGGGAATATGTGTCCTGGCTGTGCAAGGTCGTCCGCCTTCGTATCTGGATCGAGAACTGTCTTTATGGTCTGAGCTCTATCGAAGGCAGAGATGCCGGTTGTAACATTGTCCTTCGCCTCGATAGACACAGTGAAAGCAGTCGAGTAACGCGAGGTGTTATTGCTAACCATCAGCGGTATTCGCAGTTCATCGAGCCTCTGGCCGATAACAGGAAGGCAAATAAGCCCACGCCCATGCTTGGACATGAAATTTATGGCCTCGGCGGTGACCTTCTCGGCAGCCATAGCCAGGTCCCCTTCGTTTTCGCGGGACTCGTCATCAACAACAATGACAAACTCACCTGCCCTTATGTCTTCAATTGCCTCCGAAATGCTAGCCAGCATCGCCCCCCCCTACAAATCCGTATTGTTGGAGCAACTCAAAGGTCAGGGTCTGTGTTCTTCGCTCCTTGAGTCCTTCTACATACTTAGCCAGAATGTCCATTTCTACGTTGACTAGGTCGCCGGGCCTCTTCATCCCCAAAGTAGTATGCTCCATGGTGTAAGCTACCAGAGACACAACAAAGGAAAGTGCATCAAAGGCCACGATGGTAAGACTAACACCATCGATGGCCACAAAGCCTTTCTCCACCACGTAGGGCATCAATCTGGCCGGTGCCGAGATCTTCATGATACGGGCACCTTCTTCTCCCCTCATATCCATCACTTCCCCTGTATCGTCGACGTGACCCAGCACTAGATGTCCGCCAAGGCGTCCCCCTAACGGCAGTGCCCTCTCCAGATTTACATGGTCGCTGTAGCGAAGCCCACCCAGATTGGTGCTCCGTAACGTCTCAGGCATAATGTTAACACTGAACCCACGATTTTCCAAGGAGATCACCGTCAAGCAAGCGCCGTTAACTGCTATGCTGTCGCCAACTTTAATTCCCTGGAGCACCTGATGAGCTTCCACGCCTAAGCGGTCCCGCGCCTTTTCTTTGACCAGGCCAATCTCCTCAACTATCCCGGTGAACATCCTGCGCCTCTGGAATCCGTTACTTCCCCTGCCAGTTCTCTCCCCACATATCCACTGACCAGCACGTCGTCGCCGAACCTCTTTACGTCAACCCGACCCAGCCGCAAGGCTCGACTCATGTTGTCAACACCATTTCCTCCCACGCTCGTAGCACCAGTGCCACCAATGATGACCGGCGAGACAAAAACCAAAACTTTGTCTACCAAATTATGGTCGAAAAGTGAACCTAGAAGCTCGCCGCCTCCCTCCACCAGAATAGTGACGATCTCTCGCTTCCCCAACAACTTCAGTAATTCTACAATGTCTACTGCGTCTCCCCTGGTAGGCAGTTCCAGCACCTCGGCACCGGCTTGTAGCAGTTTCTCCTTCTTCACAGGATCAAACGGTGCAGCCACAGCAAGTAGGACTTCGCCCGGTGCCTCAAAAATATGAGCGCTTAACGGCACCCTTCCCTTACTATCAACAACCAGCCGCACGGGCTGCCTCCTGCCTATTCCACCCCTGCCACCACAACCTCTAGCGGTGAGGTGAGGATTGTCAACCACCACTGTGTTCACCCCCACCATTATGGCATCGACGGTGTGACGCAGAGCATGTGCATACCTCCTGGCCTCCTCCCTGGTTATCCATTTGGAATCACCGGTCTTGGTAGCGATCTTGCCGTCTAGGCTCATGGCAAACTTGGCAACAACAAACGGCAAACCGGTAGTAATGTGCTTAGCATAAGCCTCGTTCACACCGTAGGCTTCCTGCTCGCAGGTTCCTATGTGCGTCTTAATACCCGCTTCTTTCAGCTTGCATATGCCGTTCCCTGAAACCACCGGGTTGGGGTCAGGGACGGCTATGTACACTTCTGAAATGCCGGCATCTATTATTGGCTGAGTGCAAGGTGGCGTGCGCCCATAATGGGAACACGGC
>Ga0180438_10005413_pt1 | contig 17773 bp, 12 predicted proteins | sample SS_ome_12_FD_132455 | JGI IMG/M metagenome (GOLD analysis project Ga0180438, IMG submission 132455) | Hypersaline lake sediment archaeal communities from the Salton Sea, California, USA - SS_3_D_2 metaG | ecosystem: Environmental > Aquatic > Non-marine Saline and Alkaline > Hypersaline >...
GATGAGTTCCCTCACCAGGCTGGAGACGGTGGTCTTGTTCAGGCCGGTGATCTCGGCCATTTTGGCACGCGAAAGGGGAGAGGTCTCCCTGAGACAGTTCAGGATAATAGACAGGTTTATCTCCCTGACCAGAGCTTGATCTCCCGTCCGGTAAGTTTTTCCCAAGGACCTCTCCCTATCAGGTGAGTTGGTGGATATTAGTTGGTTGTGTCAACAAACTAAACAAATTATACCAGATAAGCGAGAATTTGTCAATAAGGGGGCTTGACAGTTAGTTCACTCTTGTAATAAATGTTCACATCTCGGTAACAGCCCTGTCACCGGTCGGTAACATTTGCGTGATATACTCAACATTTGGAGAGTGAGCGGTCTGCTGTTTCTTGACAAAACGCCGCGAGTGTGGTATACCTAAACCTTGCCAGACGACTGGAGGTTTCATCCCTTTCGGTATCTTTTTGCTGCCCGGCAGGCCGTCCGAGGCATTTTTATTGCGTTGGTGAACCTTTTGGCCTTTTCCCTCGTATAGATAAGTAGTGGAAAACCTTCTCGAAAGCTTGAGTGCTTTGTAGCTTTCGGGAAGCTCAACAACATGGAAGGAGCGAGACGTTGGCCGAAAACACTGAAGAAAAAATGAATGTATTACAACTCCTTGTTGGCATTATTGACCGGCCAGCCACTACGATGAGCTATGTGGGCAAAAAGCCTGGCTGGACCTGGCTGGTGCCAGCCCTCCTGGTCCTGGTGGGGTTGGTTGTGTTCAGCGTGGTCGCGGCCCCCCTGACTTCCGAGTTGGCGCTGCGTCAGGCCCAACAGCAGTTGGCCAGCCTGCCCCCTCAGCAAGCAGAGCAGGCGGCCGCCCAGATCGAAAAGTTCACTTCTCCAGCCGTGATGGCTGTCTCCAGCAGCATTGGTGGCCTGATTGCCCTGGCGGTGATTTGGCTCTTGGGGGCCGGAGTTCTCTACTTCCTTGGCCTGGTGGCCGGGGGCGAGGCCAACTTTGCCCAATCCTTCGCCATCCTGGCCTGGAGCTGGACACCCTACGCCTTACGCAACCTGGTCATGGCTGCCTACGTCGCCTATAGCGGTAAAATGATCAACCAGGGATTGTCATTCCTGGTGGCCACGGGTGACCAGATCAAAGACGCAGCCAACTGGGTCTACGTTCTTCTTTCTCAGGTTGATCTTTTCTACCTGTGGCATCTGGTTTTGGTGATCGTGGGGCTGGCAGCCGTGGGCCGCCTCTCGAAGGTCAAGGCGACCATCGTAGGATTGATCTACCTGGCCGTGACTATGGCTCTGAGTCTGGTCCCCACCCTCCTCGGATCCATGTTTTCATGAGAATTGTTATTGCTCAGTCTCCTCGTGATGTGTCATTCCGAGCGAGCTTGCCCTGAGCTTGCCCTGAGCGTGGTCGAAGGGTCGAAGGGCGTAAGCGAAGGGCCAAGGGAGTCGAGGAATCTCCGCTCGCAGTGGCAAAAGTGGCCTCGACATGGAGATTCCTCGACTCCCTTCAGTCGCTCGGAATGACGGTGGCTGAGTTGTAACTTGTAATCTATTGAGACTGGCAGCGAAGCGTTTGTGAAGGAGAAAGTCAGTGAAAAGAGTTATTACTATTGTTCTTGTTCTGGGCGCTATCATCGGCCTCACTTGGTTCAGCTATCAGACCTTTGGTGGCCAGGCGGTCCAGAAACAGGCGCTTGATGATTCTGATCTGGAAAAGTTTGCCGTGGAGCGAGGCGCCATCGCGGCCACGGTCAGTGCCACGGGCAGCATTGCCCCTGAGGCTGAGGTCACTCTGACCTTTGAGTTGGGAGGCAAGCTGGAAGAGATCTTGGTGGAAGAGGGGCAGACGGTGAAGGCTGGCGAGCCTCTGGCCAGACTGGAAACGGCCAGCCTGGAGCTCCAGGTGGCCCAGGCCCAGGCCAACCTGGCCCTGAACGAGGCCAGGTTGCAGCAGGCCATGAGGAAAGCCGATGCTGAAGACATCGTCGCCGCCGAGGCCGAACTGGCCAGTGCCAAAGCCAATTACGACAAGGTCAAAGCCGGTCCCACTGAGGAGGAGTTGATCGTGGCCAAGGCAGACATGGAGAAGGCCGCCATTGCTCTGCAAAAGGCCCAGGCTGAGTACGACCAGGTGGCCTGGGTGCCGGGCCTTTCGGCCCTGCCCCAGTCGGCCGCTTTGCAACAGGCCAGCATAGACTATGAGCGGGCCAAGGCCAACTATGAGCAAATAGCCCAGCCGCCTACCGAGAGCGAGCTGAAGAGCGCCTGGGCCCAGGTCGTTCAGGCCCAAACCAAACTCGACAAGTTGAGGAAGAACCCCGAAACGGAGGAGATAGCCATCGCCCAGGCCCAGGTGGATCAAGCTCGGGCGCAATTGGAAGAAGCCCAACTGAAGCTGGAGAAGGCGGTCATCACGGCCCCCTTCGAGGGCGTGGTGGCTTCGCTGGGAGCCAAGGTCGGCGAGTTGGTTTCGTCGGGCACAGCCATGGTGATGCTGGTAGACATCTCTAACTTTCACATTGACGTGGAGATAGACGAGATAGACATCAGCCAGATAGCGGTGGGCCAGGAGGTGCTCATCACTCTCGATGCCCTGCCCGACAAAGAGATCGCCGGCCACATTGAAGCCATCGCCCCCACGGCCAGCAGCTCTGACGGCGGGGTGGTGTCCTACGTGGTGACCGTGGCCATCGAGCCCACCGATGCGCCTATGCGGGCTGGCATGAGTGCCAATACGACCATTACTACAGACCGCAAAGATGACGCGCTGATCGTGCCCAACCGCTACATCCAGATAGACCGTGAGAGCGGCAAGATGTACGTGGAGAGGCTAGAAGAAGACGGCCTCACCTCACGGGTGGAGATCGAGACGGGCATGCGCGACGAACTCTCCAGCGAGGTGGTGGCTGGCCTGGCAGAGGGGGATACCATAGTCCTGCGCAGCCTTTCCGGCCGCGAGCGGTTGCAGCAGACTTTTGGGCCACCGCAATAGAAAGGTTTGTGGCTAGAAGCAATTTGGAGTTGAGGCTTTAGCCGAGGTTTTCCGCCTGAAGGCTCTACTCCCTAATTCAGTTTAGCCGCAGTAAAAAGTTTGAGGCCATGGCTAGAGCTCTGATCGAGATCAACGATATCAACAAAATCTATCGCCTGGGTGAGGTGGAGGTCCACGCCTTGCGGGGTGCTTCCCTCCAGGTCGAGGAAGGCGAACTGGTGTCCATCATGGGCCCTTCCGGTTCGGGCAAGTCTACCCTGATGAACGTCATCGGTTGCCTGGATCAGCCCACCTCAGGTCGCTATTTCCTGGACGGTACTGACGTCAGCCAGTTGGACGACAACCAACTGGCCGAGATCCGCAACCGCAAGATCGGCTTTGTCTTTCAGACGTTTAACCTGCTGCCCAGGACGTCGGCTCTCCATAACGTAGAATTGCCCCTCCTTTATTCGGGTCGTGCCAACAACCGCCGCCAGCGGGCCATCGCTGCCCTGGAAGCCGTAGGGTTGGGCGACCGGGTGCACCACCGGCCCAACGAGCTGTCCGGTGGTGAGCAGCAGCGGGTGGCCATCGCCCGGGCTTTGGTCAACGACCCGACGATCATCCTGGCTGATGAGCCTACTGGCAACCTGGATTCCAAGTCGGGAGGGGAGATCGTGGCTATCTTCCAGCGCCTCAACAGCGAGCAGGGCATCACCATCGTCTTTGTCACCCACGATGCCAAGGTCGCTGCCCACACCCAGCGCATTGTCCACCTCCACGATGGCTGCGTTATCAGGGAGGAGACCGTGGACGAGCCGCTGATCGCCAAAGCGGCCTCGGCCGATTCCTCGGTTGCCGGGGAGGATCGGGGAGGGTCTTCATGAACATTACCGAAAGCATCCGCGTGGCTGTAGGAGCTTTAACGGCCAACAAGCTGCGCTCGATATTGACCATGCTGGGCATCATCATTGGCGTGGGCGCGGTCATTACCCTGGTTTCAGTGGGCCAGGGGGTGGAAAAGATGGTTACGGATTCCATCCAGGGCATTGGCTCCAACCTCATTTTTGTCATTCCCAGCGACCCTGAGGGGTCCAGAACACAGAGCCCTCGCAGCCTGACCTACGCTGATGCCCAGGCCATCGCCGACCCCCGCAACGTCCCTGACGTGGTAGCCGTGGTCCCAGAGTCCATGGGTTTCCTCCAGGTGGTCTACCGCAACAAAGACACCGAGACTTATATCAGTGGGGTCACACCCGAATACGAAGAGGTACGTAACTTTCACCCTGAAATCGGCCGATTCATCGGCGCCGAGGACGTGGTGGGGCGCTCGCGGGTGGCGGTCTTGGGACAGACGGTGCTGGAAGACCTCTTTCCCGAAGGGGCTTACCCCATCGGCCAGGTCATCAAGATCAACCAGGTGCCCTTCAAGGTCATCGGGGTGTTGGAAGAGAAGGGCGGCTCCGGTTTCGGCGGCGATGAGGACGATATCATTTTCGTGCCCCTGACCACTGCCCAGACCCGCCTCTTTTCTTGGCGGCGGAACCGTTCTGGTGAGTACACCGTTTCTGCCATCTATGCCCAGGTAGCGGACGAAGAGCGCATAGAGGTGGCCATAGATGACATTACCGAGTTGCTGCGCGCCCGCCACGAGATCAAATTCCGTGACGACGATGATTTCGCCGTCATCAACCAGACCGACATTGTCTCTTTCGCCAGCGACATCTTTGGCGTGTTGACCCTCTATCTGGGCGCTATCGCCGGCATCTCCCTCCTGGTGGGGGGCATCGGCATCATGAACATCATGCTGGTCTCTGTCACCGAACGGACGCGAGAGATCGGCATCCGCAAGGCCGTGGGAGCCAAACGCCGCGATATATTGCTCCAGTTTCTCATCGAGTCCATGGTGATGAGCCTGATTGGCGGTTTGATCGGCATGGGCCTGGGTTTTGTCGGCTCCCAGGTGGTCAGCAGCCTGGCTGAGAATCTGGAGACAGCAGTTACACCGGGGGCCATCCTGTTGGCCACGGGCTTTTCCATGGCTGTGGGCCTCTTCTTTGGTATCTATCCGGCCACCCGTGCCGCCCAACTGAATCCCATCGAGGCCCTGCGGTATGAGTGAGGGGTAGCGAATCAGCGGGTCAGCGAATCAGCGGGTCAGCGAATCAGCGGGTCAGCGAATCAGCGGGTCAGCGAATCAGCGGAGCAGCGGGGCAGGGAGTCAGTGAGGTGATGGGGTGAGCTGGAAAGTTCGTGTCCTGGTAATTGGGTTGCTCGTCGCCGCGTTTGTGGCATTTGAGCTCATTGTGGCCGATCAAGAGATCGTGACTATCATCGGCCTGGCTTCGCCTACCCCCACGACGGTACCCACGGCGACGCCTACGGCCACCGACACGTCGGTCCCGCCAAGTCCAACCCCTACTGTGACACCGACGGCTGGCCCTACGGATACACCCACTGCGTCTCCCACGGCCACTCGGACCAGGGCTCCCACAGATACCCCCGTTCCCAAAGAGCCGACCGCTACTCGCACCCCTCGGCCCACTGAGACACCCACGCGTGTGCCCACTTCTGTTCCCACTGCCACTCCCACGCCGACGCCGGGCCTGCAAGGCAAGCTGGCCTTCCAACGGTGCAGCGGGTGCGAAATCTATGTCATCAACGCCGATGGTACGGGTTTGCGGCAACTGACCGATGGCATGGATCCGGCCTGGTCGCCCGATGGGAAGGGGGTGGCTTTCGCCCGCTGGGAAGGACAGTCGCCAGGTGTTTACATCATTGGTGGAGATGGCAAAAACGAGGCCCAGGTCTTTGGCTGGCCCAGGGCCAAAGCGCCGGTCTGGTCGCCCGACGGGTCCCGTCTGGCGGTCACCCACCAGCGTGGGGAAGACGCCAGCGGCGTTCCCTACTGGAAGCTGGGGGTGATCAGGATTGCCGACCAGCATTTTGCCGAAATTCAGTGCTGGGAGCACAGCTTTTCCCCCACCTGGGCGCCAGATGGCAACGTCATCGCCTATGACAGCGACCACGGCCTTCATCTGACCAGTGAGGATGGGTCCATAGGGGGGCAGACCTACATCCGCGAGCAATATGCCCTCATCGTGGACACCGATGCCACCTCGCCAGCCTGGTCCCCCGACGGCAGCAAGATCGCTTATATGTACGACGAGAGGCCACCGGCGGAAATCTACCTGATGACCCCCGACGGCGGGAACGTCACCAGGCTGACTGACACGCCCGCCTTGCCTGACCGCCCGGCCAACAGCGTGGCCCCGGCTTGGTCGCCGGACGGCACCCAGATCGCCTTTTTGACCGACCGCCGGGGGGAGTGGGAAATCTGGGTGATGAACGCCGACGGCAGCGACCAACGCCCCATGTTCAAGACCGCGTTGGAAGAGTTGTCCATCAACTACGAGTTCGTCGGCGAACGGGTGCTCTCGTGGGCGCAGTGAGCCAAGATTTTGGACACGGACAAACACGGATAGGAGTCCTATTTCCCAAGATATTGGACACGGACGAACACGGAAAAACACGGATATGAGTCTTATTTCATCCGTGTGCACTCGTGTTAATCCGTGTCCTATTTCACTGGTCGGTTTGGGGCAAAGCTTTGCTAGCAACAAATGAAAGGCAGGTTGGTATGAGCAGGAAAACCGCTCTTGTAGTCATTGTGCTTCTGATAGTCTCCCTGCTGGCTGTGGGTTGCGATCTGGGTGTGGGCCGTGCTGCCCCGACTCCGACCATCATACCCTTGGCGGCAGCCGAGACCAGCGTCACGCCTACCCCGACGGCGGCTCCTACGGCCGCGCCAACAGAGGCTCTCACGGCCACACCTATCCCGGTTCAACCGACCGATACCCCGGCACCTTCCCAGGCGACGGTCCTTGCCCCGAGTCCCGAAAGTCGCGGGGTCGAGGGGAGAGTGACTTCTTTCGGCTTGAACGTGAGGACCGGACCGGGCACAGCCTATCCCGTCATGGGCGAGTTGAGCATGGGTGATTCGGTGGAGGTGCTGGGGAGAAACGCTGGTGGAGATTGGGTGGAGATCATCTATCCAGCCGGTGCTGAAGGTCGAGGCTGGATCGCGGCGGCCTACACCGACCTGACCGGTTCCCTGGCGGCGGTGCCGGAAGCCTCGGCTCCACCCCCGCCTCTGCCCACACCGACGGTTGCGGCACAGGCCGCCCGGCCCACGTCCGAGTTGACGGGCAAGCTGGCCTTCCAGGTGTGCAATGGGTGCGACATCTATGTCATCAACGCCGACGGCAGCGGCCTGCGCCGCCTGACCGACGGCATGGAGCCGGCCTGGTCGCCCGATGGCAAAAAAGTGGCCTTTGGTCGCTGGCGGGACCCACGGGGCATCTATGTCATTGACGAGGACGGCGGCAACGAGACCCTCGTCTTTGGCTGGGTGGCGGCCAAGGGCCCGGCCTGGTCACCAGATGGCAGCCGCATCGCCTTCACCCGTTGGTACGGGGGGCAGGACAGGGACAAGGAAATGTCCTTCTGGGGTTTCCATTGGATTCAGCCCGCGGACCACTGGTGGAAGTTGGGTGTGGTGCGGCTGGAGGATGGCTATTTCCACGACCTCCGTTGCTACCCCCACAGCCTGTCCCCTACCTGGTCCGCCGATGGTTCGGTCATTGCCTACGACAGTGATTTCGGCATCCACCTGACCAACGAAGAAGGGACGATAGGAGACGTCACCGACGACCGCAGCCTGTTTGCCATTTCCACCGACGGCCGCGACATCTCGCCTGTTTGGTCGCCGGACGGCACGAAAATCGCCTTCGGGTTCAGCCAGCACGACCACTGGGAAATCTATGTCATGAACGCCGACGGATCGAACCGGGTGCGGCTGACCCATGAGGAACTCTTTGCCCCACGACCGCCCAACAACGTCTCTCCGGCCTGGTCGCCGGATGGTCGTCACATCGCCTTTTTCAGCGACCGGAACAGCGACAGCGAACAAGGAGAGGACAGCGGGGTCAAATGGGAGATGTACGTCATGGACGCTGATGGCAGCAACCAGCGTCCCATGTTCGAGACAGCTCCTTCGACTACGCTCAGGACAGGCCTAGATAGTTTGCCGATCGAGTATGGTTTCGTCGCCGAGAGGATGATCTCCTGGGCTGAGTGACGAGAAATTATCTCAAGAATCTCGCCGATTCGCAAGGTGTTGGCTCACCCGCATCGCAGACATAACCTTGAGCCCCCGGAGTCTCCGGGGGTTTCTTTTTTGATGAATTGCATTTCTTTACAGTACATGATATAATCAGATCAGCCAGACCATAACCCTTATTGAGAGTGACGTGGCTTGAGGGGAAAATGAAAAGGGACCAACCGCGTAGCGGGCGGCAGGCCCTTCCATTATGCCCCCTTCCTGCTTCGGCCAGGAAGATCAGGCTCTGATTAGATGATACCAGAGAGCCGCTTTCCGTGTCAAGCAGGAGAGCGGCTTTTCTGCTCTGACGACAGCATCTCCAAGGAAGGACGGAGCTCAACCTGACGCGGCAAGAAGGTGAGATCGAGCATGGCCGTCTACAACCATCTACTCTTCTCGGAGATTTTCTTCCAGCAGGTCCGTAGTGAGACTGCGGACCTGGACAATCTCCGGGCCACCCTGAGCACGATCCGAGGCACCTGGCAATACTACCTGCCTCCACCACCTGATTGGGATGGTATTGGCTGGGCGCCGTCCCGTCCTTTCTCCCCGGACGACGTGGCGCAGTTGCGGGCCAACATCGTCGAGCAGATCTTCGCTTATTTGGAGCTGACTTATGGCCCCTGCGAGGCCGACGAGCGCGCCTTCTTTCTCTACGCCGACTGGACCCAGGAAGACCGCACCGGTCTCTGTCTAGTCCTACCTTTCTCCGCTAATATCGAAGGACGTGATCCTGAGACAGTGATCATCCCCAAGGGCCGCAACTATGCCCAGCTACTGATGCGCTTGCTGCGCGAGCACGACCTGGATTGGGGCGTCCTGACGAACGGTCGTTACTGGCGACTCTTCCACCGCACCGAGCTTTCCCCCACCGAGACCTACCTGCACGTGGACTTGGAGCACATCATCGCCGCCGATGACATTCACAACTACATCGTTTTCCACCGCTTCTTCAGCCGCCCGGCCTTTGCCCGGCAGGATGGCCGTCAACGCCTTGACCTGTACAAGCAGCGGTCTGATGAAGCCACCCAAGTCATCGAGGACCATCTGTCGGCCCACGTGGAAGAGATCGCCCGGCAGCTTTGCCAGGGCCTGGTGGAAAGCTGCCGAGCTGCAGGCGAGGGTGTGACCAGCCCCGAAACGCGGACGGACATCTATAAGAACGCGCTGTTCCTGGTCTACCGCCTACTGTTTGTTCTCTACGCCGAGGCGCGGGACCTGCTGCCGCTGGATGTGCCTACGTATCGTGACGTTTGCCTGCGCGACTTGTTGGCAGAGGTGCGAGAGAATCACCAGCGTGGCATGAACTATGCCGATGAGTATGCCATGTGGACCCGCCTGCAGGCCCTCTTTGCCTTGATAGACCAGGGCGACCCGGCAGCGGGGGTGCCGGCCTACAACGGCGGTCTTTTTGATCCTGGCCGACGGCCTTTCTTGACCGAACATCGTGTCCGTAACGACTATCTCCAGGCGGCGCTGATCCGCCTGAGCACCATGCCGGCCAAGGGCAAGACTTTTGACCAGGACCGCGCTCTCCAACCTATCGACTACCGCGATCTTTCGGTGCGCCACCTGGGAAGCCTCTACGAGGGACTGCTGGAGTACAACCTTTTCGTCGCAGAGCACGAGCCGCGCGTGGTGCGGGTGAACCAGAAAAAGACTCAATACGTGCCTTACTCCGAGGCAGGGAAGGTGCGTGCCACCGAGACCGTGCTCCAAGTTGGGGATGTCTATTTCTCCGAGACGGCAGGGGAGCGCAAGGCTACCGGTTCCTACTACACTCCGGAAGATGTGGTGGACTATATTGTGCGCAACACGGTGGGAGCCAAGCTGGCCGAACTCAGGGCCGAGTTCTACGGGACGCAGGGGATCGAGCGCCAGTTGGCCGACCTGAACGATACACCGCCGGACATCCCCGCCCACCGCCAGATCCAGCAGGCCCTGGACGACCAATTCCTGGATTTTGTACGGCGGAAGGTGTTGGACCTCAAGATCCTGGACCCGGCGATGGGGTCGGGCCACTTTTTGGTGAACGCCACCCACGCGGTGGCCGATTTCCTCGTCGAGGTGCTCAACGAGATCCCGTGGGAGAACGGCGAGATTGACACCGACGTGGCCACCTGGAAGCGGCAGGTGGCCGAGCGCTGCATCTTTGGCGTGGACCTGAACGAGCTGGCGGTGGAGCTGGCCAAGCTATGCCTGTGGATGACCACGGCGGCCAAGGGCAAACCCCTGACCTTCCTGGACCACCACCTGCGCTGGGGAAACAGCCTGGTGGGCGCCTGGCTGAAGGACGTCGGAGTTTATCCTGGGGTCAGGAAAGAGAGCCAGCAAGCGTTCACCCTGCCGTTGGAGCGATTTCAGGTGGAACTGGACCAGGTGCTGGCTGCCTACCAGGAGTTGTATGCCAAGAGCGGTGACGACGTGGACGAGGTACGGGAGAAAGCACGCATCTTTGATGAGGAGATCTATCCGGCGTTGGAGCGCTATCGGGAGCTACTTGATCTACACACCGGAGTCTACTTCGACAATGGACTGGACGAGGCGACGTATGCCCAGCTTGGGGCAGTGGTGGGTGATTCTGCGGCCTGGACCCGGTTGAAAGCAGAGCAGTTGGACATTTTCCTGACTCAGCACACCGACCAGTGCTTCTTTCACTGGGAACTAGAATTTCATGAGGTGTTCTCAGCTCCACGCAAGGGCTTCGACGCCATCGTTGGTAATCCCCCCTATGTGCGACAGGAACGGCTTTCCAGGCAGAAATCCTTCTTTGAAGTCGCATTTAGCCAGGTCTACCATGGTGCTGCCGATCTCTATGTTTACTTCTTGGCGCAGGGCGCCAGGAATCTGGCAGGAGGTGGCTTGCTCGGTTTCATTACTGCCAATAAATGGCTGCGGGCTGACTATGCAGCATCATTGCGCGTCTATCTTCGCGATGCAGCCACACCAGTACAACTTCTTGATTTTGGTCATTCAAACGTTTTCCCTGGGACTGATACCTTTCCGTGTATTTTGGTCGTCTCGAGTAGTGTTGATGGCAAAGTAAACAGAGAGAGCGTCCTTTTCGCCGACGTAAGCGATCGCGCGCGAGGTGATACGCCGTTCCACGCCTACATGCAGCAACATCGCTTTGAGGTTCCTTTTTCGAACCTGCGCAAAGCTGCCTGGATGCTGGAACCAGCGGGAGTGAGTGGGATATTGGACAAATTGCGAACGCAATTCCCAACACTGGACGATCAGTTGGGCGTGGATGCGTTCTTTGGCATTAAGACAGGTTATGATATTGCTTTTTGCATAGATGCTCATACGCGGGACAGACTAGTGAAAGAAGATCCTTCCTGCGAGCCGCTACTGAAAAAGCTCCTGCGTGGCCGGATGATCAAGCGTTGGTGCCCGGTGTGGGAGGGCGACTGGATGATAACTATACCGTCCAGCAGTAATCGAAGCTGGCCCTGGAGCAGTTGTGATGATCAGCAAAAGGCTGAGGACATTTTCTCAAAGACTCACCCATCCTTGTATGACCACCTAAGGAAGTTCAGGGGACGGTTGCGTAGTCGCCAGGATCAAGGGCGCTTTTGGTGGGAACTTCGAGCCTGCGCTTACTACGATGAGCTGGAGAAACCGAAGATCGTGGTCCAGCAGATTCTGTATCACTCAGTCTTCGCATTAGATCTCGAGAACTATTTGCCAAACCCGAAAGTTTATACCTTGACCACAGACGACTTGTATCTTTTGGGCTTACTCAACAGTCGCGTGATGTGGTGGTACCTGTATCGGACGTGGCCGCACATGAAAGATGAAGCTCTGGCGGTACACAAACCCAGGTTGTTATCGCTTCCCATACCTGAAGCACCTGCTGACTTGAGGCTAGAGATTGAAAAGCTGGTTCAACAAGCCTATGTCATGGCTGGGCAAGAAGAAAAGGTGCCAGCCCTCTTGGATATCGAGTACCAGATTCACGAATGCGCGATAGAGGCCTTCGGGCTCAGCGCCACAGAAGTTGCGCTAATTGATCGAACACTTCCCCCACGCGATCCATTGGCCGTGCTGGAGCGTCGCCTGCGCAAGGTCCAACGAGCGCCGACCGGCTGATTGACTTCATCGTGTCCCGTCTGTACGGGCTGACGGGGGAAGAGTGGCGATTGTAGAAGGTTACGACTGACGATGCGATTCACTCTCCTTGACCCTATTCTTGTTTTATGCTAAGATAATGCCGCAATTAAGAATCAACGTTACGGAGATCAAGACGACGTGTCCCAACCCATCCTGGTAAGAAGCCTGAGTGACCGCGAAGCTCGCCTGCTGAGCGCGCTGGCGGCGGCCGGGCGGACGGTCTTTACCATCGAAGAGGCGCGTCAAACGTCTGGCGGCGATGGTGCTGACGTCGCCAGGCTGCTCTATCGCCTGGCGACCAAGCGTTGGGTGCAGCGGCTGGAGCGTGGCAAGTACCGGCTCATTCCCCTGGAAGCCGGCCCTGAAGCGCACTGGGCGGAGCACGAGTACCTGGTTGCCGCCGCTTTGGTACAACCCTACTATCTGGGCTATGCCACGGCGCTCAACTATTATGGTTACACCGAACGCCAGCCGCGTCCGGTGTGGATTGTGACCACCCGGCGCAAACGACCGGTGACCATTGAGGGCATTACCTATCGCTTCGTCACCCTGAGCGAGCCCAAGTTCTTCGGCTACACCATCATACAATTGCTCGATAGCCCCGTGCAAATCGCTGAACGAGAGAAGGCCATCGTTGATGGGTTTGACCATCCCGAGTACTGCGGCGGTGTCACCGAACCGGCCAAAGGGCTGTGGTTCGGGGGTGACGAGCTGGACCTGGATCGTCTGGTCGAATACAGCCAGCGCCTGGGTAATCGGACGGCCATGCGGCGACTGGGCTTTTGGTTGGAGCGGCTGGAGATGGGCCATGAGGGACTGTTGCAGCGCCTGGAAGCGCCCAAGGACCGCAACTATGCCCTCTTGGACCCCGGCGGACCGCATGAAGGAGTACGAGACGCCCGCTGGCGATTGATCGTCAATATTCCGCAGCGTCAATTGCTGGAGTGGCGGGAACACTGATGATCAGCGAGCGGGAGCTACGGCGTGTAGCCGGTCGAGTTGGGCTGGGTGTTGGACAGGCGGAGCACGAGTACGTCGTCCTATGCGTCTTGGATGGGCTTTCTCGGACCCCTCCGCTGTCGGAGACCTTCTGCCTCAAAGGGGGCACCGCGCTGCGGTATATGTACTTTGCTGACTGGCGCCACTCTGTGGATCTCGACTTTAGTGTGCTGCCCGCCTTTCCGCCGGAACGCCTAAAGTCTGGTCTGAGGGAGTGGTTTGAGCGAGTCGAGGAACTACACGGCGTGCAGGTATCTCTGCGGGACTTTCACCAGGCTGATGGGGCGGTGCGGGCACGGGCTCGCTTCGTGGGCCCTCTGCGCCACCCTAACCGGTTGCTGCTGGATATAACTCTGGACGAACCTGTGCTGCTTCCGCCGCAACGACGGCCGGCGGGGGCTGACCTGTTCGACAAGCCGCAACCGTATGTCCTATGCTACGCCCTGGAAGAGATCCTGGCAGAGAAACTGCGCAGCATCCTGCAACGTGGCAAGGCGCGGGATTACTACGATGCCTGGCGACTGCTGCGAGAGAAAGGCGACACTTTCGACTGGCAGACGACACGTCAGGTGCTGAGCAGGAAATGTGAGCATAAGCAATTGCCAGAGCCCTCACTGGAGGTCTTTCTGTCTCCGCTGATGCTGCAGGAGGCGGCTGCCTACTGGTCCCAGGACCTGATCGGGCAAGTGCCAGGCGGAAACCTGCCGGCCTGGGACGTGGTTACGGCAGAGCTGCGGCAATTGTTGGCCGACTTTTTGGCCTGATGACGGGGTTGGAGTGGGCCATGCTGCTTCCACGCTTGATGCCAAAGAGGATTGGGTCGAATCATGAAGGCGACACCCTATAAACTGCAACTCACCAAAGGTTTCTTCGCCGACTTGAGCCAGATTGCCCGCCTGCTAGACTATGCCATCGAGCATCGGGATGAGGGGCGCATACCGCCCGATGCCTACGCCGGAAGCCTAGGGGTCTCTGCCAGCCGGGTGACAAACCTCAGCAGCTTGGCGGCGGCGTTTGGGTTGATACGGCCAGTCGTACTCACCCCTACTGAGCTGGGCCAGATCATCCACCGGTACGATCCTTTTTTCGATGACCTTGGCACCCTTTGGTTGTTACATTATCTGGTCAGTAGCGACGAACGCTACCTGGTCTGGAATCGCTTGATAAACCACGTCATTCCCGAAAACGATCGCTTCTCCACCGCCATTGCCCGTCCCTACTTTGACGACTTGAGCCAATTCTATTCTGAGCACAGCATGGACAAGCATGTGCGCAAAGAGATGGGCGCCGTGTGGAATGCCTACACCGCGCAGGCTTTCCGCTATCTGGGATACATCCGTGCCGAGAGCGACCAGATCTACGTGCGTGGTGACGCCGAGCCTGTGCCACCACACATCTTCTGTGCCGCGCTGCTCTCATACCGTGAACGTTTTGCGCCAAAAGCTGTGACCCTTGATGTATCCATCTTGGCCAATGAAGCGAACAGTCCTGGTCGCGTCTTTGACCTGACCGAACGCCAAGTGCGAGACCTGCTGGAAGAGGTCAAGGAGTTGGGCTATATCTATGTCGAAACCCGTGCGGATCTGGACCAGGTGCGCTTCCGCGACGACTGCGATTTCCTGGACATAGTCGGCTACTACTACAAGGGGGATTGATGTGACAGCCTGCCTTCACCCCGATGACCTGATCCGCCGCTTGCGCCTTGACCGGCGACGTTGCTTTGTCGTCACGGGCCGCCCCGGCGAAGGCAAGACCCGTCTGGCAGAACAGATGGCCACCCGCTACGGCGGGCAGCATCTGGATCTGCTTTCCATCTTTGTGGATGACCCCGAGTTGGCAGCGGGCATAGACACCTTCACCCCTCGTCGTTGCAAAGCGTTTCTTCAACCCTATGCCAGTGGCGATCTGGTACTGGTAGATGAAGCAGAATTCCTGTGGCATCGGTGGGACGATGCCGAGAAGCAGGAGTTCCTGAACATCCTCAGAGTCTGGAGCAAGCCGGCCTTCTTTGGTGTCTTTCTCCCGCCCAATGCCATCATCGAGGCCTTTGAAATGGTAGATCAGGACCGTCAGCCACGCATCTTCTCCCTGCACGACCTTCAGGCAATTTAGTATCCATTGCCTTGGATCATTGAGGAGAGCCTATGAGCACCGCAGGAAATTCCAAAATCGTCGAGTTGATCAGGACCAACCCCGGTTACTCCGCTCAGATAGATCTCGAGCTTTTCCACGACAGCGTCCAGAACTTGGCCACGATGTGGCGCTACAAACCCATCACCTCACACCGCAAAGCTTTTGAGAAAACCGCTGGCTCTCTGGACAACAGGGACAAGCGCGTCTATCTGATCACGGGAAACTATGGCACGGGCAAGTCCCACCTCTGCCTGATGCTGGCCAACTATCTTGCTTACCCCGCCGATCATCCCGACATGGCCCAGTTTCTGGGGAACTATGCCGAGGAAGACCCGGCAGCGGCGAAGAAGCTGCGCGCCCGGCGGCGAAAGGGGCGCTATTTGGTGGCACTGTGCGACTATGACAGCACCGATGATTTTGGCGAGATCGTGCTGCGCGCCGTGCTCGACCCGCTGCAGGAGGCAGGTTTATCCGACGTGCTGGATACCCCCTTTGAAGAGGCGCGCCACAAACTGGACCAGTTGGAAGAGGAGCAGAAATCCGGTCAGGGATTGGTGGACTACTATGGGTTGTTTGAGAGGCAGTTGCCCAATCACCTGGCTGGCGTCAAGATGGCGCTCTTCAAGAAGCGGCTTTATCCCGGTATGGATCGCACGGCCCTCGATGTCTTTAAGCGCATGCATCAGGAGATCCTGCGCACTCCATTCACTTACGAGGCGAGCAATCTGAGTGCTATCCTGCGTTCCACTCTCAAAAGCGAGGCCTTTCGCGAAAAGTTCGAGGGCATCGTCGTGTTCTGGGACGAGTTCGGCTACACCTTGGGCGACCCGAACCGTCTGAGTCTCAACGTGTTCCAACAGTTTGCCCAACTGTGTGCCGAGTTCGACCCCACACGCGGCAAGTTGATCTTTATTGCTACGGCCCACAAGGACTTTTCTGCCTACGCTCCGGCTTGGGCAGCCGAAGACTATAGCAAGATCAGCGACCGGGTAGAGCAAGTCAGTCTGCTTCCCGAGGGCCTGGAAGATGTCATTGGTGCCATCGTCTCGCCCGACAAGGGGCATCCTCTGTGGCAAAAAGAAGTTTTTCCACAGGCCAACCCCATCTGGAGCCAATGGGTCCCGGCCTCCAAGAGCAGCGGCATCTTTAACTGGCTGGTAGGCAAGCCGCCGGTGTTCCGGGAAAAGATCCTGGAGGGGGTCTATCCGATGCACCCCATGGCGACTTATGGGGTCATCAGGTTGGCGCGGGAGGTCGCCTCGCAAAACCGTACCGTCTTTACCTTCTTTTCCAGCGAGAAAGAGGACGTTTTTGAGGAAGGCTCGTACCTGTGGTATGTCCACAACCACCCGATAGCCGATGCGAACGGCAGACTCAATTTCTACACCGTGGAGCGTCTCTTTGATTACTTCCGCCCCCGTCTGCACACGGCCAATCCCGACCTCACTCCGCGGACCAAGGAGCGAATTAGCAATTACGAGGCGTCACTGACCCAACTACAGCGCGCTCGCAACCAGAACCCTCTGGAATTGGCGGACACCGACCGTATCGAACGCATCTTACGCACGATGCTGGTCTACGACTTGATCGGCCTGCACAACTCACCAGAGAACATCGCCTTCGGCCTGAACGCACAGCCTGACGAGAAGGCTGTCATTGAGAGCCAGTTGGGGGAGTTGGCCAGGTTTGGTGTGGTCCACCGCAATCCGACCACCAAGCTGTACGAGTTCCGGCGGTCGGACATCTATGACGTGGACCAAGCGGTCGAGGAGTACAAACGGGAACAGGGCGACAAACTGGGTAACCTGGCCGTCGAACTGGACAGCCTGGTACCCTTGAAAAAGAAGGACCAATACCTGGAAGCCAAGGCCTACAACGCCCAGCATGGTGAAGACAAATGCATGGAGCGACGGATCGTCACACCAGGTGACCTGGCAACCACCCGCACGGTAGAGGGTGAGGTTCTCACTTATTTCGACCTTCTCGAGCGAGCGGTCGAGCAGGAGGTGGCAAGGGATGGCGACTTTGAAGGCATTGCCCTTTACGTGGTATGCGAGACCCAGGCCGACATCACCAAGGCGCGCGACCTGGCGGCCAAGAACAAGTCTCGCCGGGTCGTTGTGGCCATCCCCACCGCCCACATTGCCTTCAAAGAGGCCATTCTGAATCTGAAGGCCATCGAAAACGTAAAAAGCTCGCCAGAAGCGGAGCAGTTCTCTACACAAGACAATGCCCTTGTTCTCGATCGCGAAAGGACGTTCCGCCAAAAGCTGGAAGAGTTGCGCGACCAGCTTGTCGATGCGCGAAAACTTACCTGGCTGGGCGCTTATGGCAAGGCTCTGCCTGTAGATCCTCAGAAGGCGGGGACGCAGCCACCAAAGTGATGCAAC
>Ga0180438_10005414_pt1 | contig 17772 bp, 16 predicted proteins | sample SS_ome_12_FD_132455 | JGI IMG/M metagenome (GOLD analysis project Ga0180438, IMG submission 132455) | Hypersaline lake sediment archaeal communities from the Salton Sea, California, USA - SS_3_D_2 metaG | ecosystem: Environmental > Aquatic > Non-marine Saline and Alkaline > Hypersaline >...
CCATACTAATTGGTAAATTCCGCTATCGCGGAACCCAATCAGTCCCTGGCTCTCTTTTTTTGCCCGAGAGTGCAAAAGTTGATTAATGAAGATATTAGTGGTATGCTTAATAAAGATTTGATCTAAACTATTACTTCTAACTAATTTTACCATCTAACCAATTTTACCAATTTTATGAAACTCGCAGAACTTGCCAAAAAATTAGATTTAAAACCAACCGATCTTCGCAAAAAAATCGCTGATTTTGGGATTGATATTGGCAAAAAAGCAAGAACTGTAAAAGACAAAACTGCTGAAGAAATTATCAAGAAAGTTGAAGCAGAAAGGACTGTCCTTGAGGCTACGGAAGTAGAAAAGAAATCTGTCTTGGGGGAAGTCAAAAAAGTTGAAAAAATTAAAGAGAAAAAACCAACTGAAAATATCATCGAAATTTCTGAAACAATCACTGTCAAAGATTTTTCTGCTAAAATTAACCAACCAGTGACAGAAGTTATTAAGGCTTTAATGAAAAATGGGGTTATGGCTACCATCAATGAAAGTATTGATTTTGAAACCGCTTCCATTATTGCTGAAAGTTTTGGAGTGAAAGTATCAAAGAAAACAAACGAAACTCAGTCTGCCGTAGCCTTGGCGGAGGCGGAAGGCCCAGAGGAGATCAAAAATCGTCCGCCAGTAATTACAGTTATGGGTCATGTTGATCATGGCAAAACAACACTTTTAGATAAAATCCGGGAAACAAATGTCGTCGGAGGTGAATCTGGCGGCATCACTCAACACATCGGTGCATATAAAGTAAAAATCAAAAATCAAAAATCAAAAATCAAAAAGAAAGAAAGGACAATCACTTTTTTAGATACCCCGGGTCATGAAGCTTTTACTGCTATGCGGGCCCACGGGGCAAAAATTACTGATATTGCAGTTTTGGTTGTGGCAGCAGATGATGGGGTTAAGCCCCAAACAGAGGAAGCAATCGATCATGCCAAAGCCGCCGGCGTTCCCGTAATTGTTGCCATTAATAAAATTGATAAACCAACTGCAGACTCCCAAAAAGTCAAAAAGGAACTGGCAAATTTTGGTCTTGCCACTGAAGATTGGGGCGGGTCAACGCCCGCGATTGAGGTTTCAGCAACTACAGGCGCGGGCGTAAAAGAGCTTTTGGAAATGATTTTATTGGTGGCAGACCTTCAAGAATTAAAAGCTAATTTTGCCGGTCTTGCAAGAGGGGTAGTTATCGAATCTCATAAGGACCCGCAGGTTGGTCCTTCGGCTTCAATTCTTGTTCAAAAGGGTATTTTAAATCAAGGCGACGCTGTTATTGTAGGAAAAACTTACGGCAAGATCAGAAGAATGGAATCGGATAGCGGCAAAAAGATTGCTAAAGCCTTTCCTTCTGATCCAGTTAAAATTACCGGGCTTTCATCGGTTCCTAATTTTGGCGAGTTGATGGTGGAGGTTGATTCAGAAAAAAAAGCCCGCGATTTAGTTGAAAAGCAGGAAGCGTCTATTAAAGCAAAAAAAGTTGTTGGTATTTCTGAGGTTGCCCAAAGCGTCCGCGAAGGAAAGATTAAAGAATTAAATATTATTTTAAAATGTGATGTTGCCGGTTCAATTGAAGCAATTAAAAATTCTCTCTCGGGTATCTCTACTGAAGATGTTAATATTAAAGTTATCCGGGCTGGTGTTGGTGAAATTACTGAAGCCGATATTATGATGGCCTCGGCATCAAGGGCCCTGGTGATTGGTTTTAGGGTTGATATTTTGCCAGCGGCAAGGAAACTTTCCGAAAATGAAAAAATTAAAATTTCTACCTACGATGTTATTTATGAGCTAATCGATGATGTTTATGCTGCTGCTTCTGGTCTTTTAGAACCAGAAATCGTGGAAACCGAAGTCGGCAAACTAAAAGTTCTTAAAATTTTTACTCACGGCAAAAAGAAAAAAATTATTGGCGGTAAAGTTACTGACGGGATTTTAGAAAAGGGTTTGCCGGTTCAAATATATCGCGCCGGCGATCAGATTGGTAAGGGCGTTTTGGGAAATTTACAAGTTAATAAAAAAGATACAAGTAGTGTCGAAGAGGGCGCCGAGTGCGGGATTGAACTGACCTCAGATGTTGACATTGCCGAAGATGATAAATTGTTGGCGATTAAAAAAGAGGAGATTGTAAGGAAATTGAAATAGATTTCTTTTTAATAAAAGGGGGATAATTGAAAAATTTTATTAATCGATCTATTATTGTAATTATTTCTTTGGCAATTAGTTTTTTGGTCTTGGTAAATATTTTCACCGGCAGCGCTTCCGCCGCCAGCCTAAAATCATTAGTTTTTTACGGCGATACCCATTCCGGTTATTCAACTCATCAAAAAATTGTTGCCGGCATCGAGGCGCAAAATCCAGCTAAAGTTTTTCACGCCGGCGACCTCGTGAGTTATAAGTATTATCTTTATGATTGGTTGATGTTTGACTCAATCACCGCCAATCTTCGTGCTAAAGTAAAATATTATCCGGCGATTGGCAATCACGATGCTTATACGGGATATTTTACTCAGCTTTTCCCTTATCTTCCTCGCGGCGGCCGCTATTATGCTACCACTTATTCGCGGCTTTATATCATTGTTTTAGATAGCAATTCAAGTTTTAAAAAAGATACTTATCAATATAAATGGTTCAAAAGTAAATTAAAAAAAGCTCGTGCTCTTGGTAAAACTCCGATTGTGATGTTTCATCATCCGCCAGTATCTTCTGATGGTGGAGAAGCAAATCCAAAATATTTATTGCCTTTAATAAAATACTATCGCGTTCGCTTTGTTTTTTCCGGCCATTATCATCATTATGAAAGATCCTATTATAATCGAACCTATTTTATAGTTACTGGCGGTGGTGGAGCAACTCTTTATGATTTGGAAAATGAACCCGGTCCATATAGCAAAAAATATGTCAAAACATACCATTTCTGCCGATTAGATTTAGAAAAAGATAAAATTAAATTAACTGTTTTTGATCGAGACCTTAATGTTATCGATACCGCGAGGATGTGGTATTAAAAAAGACCGGAAGAACGTTAGCCGATGAGTTGGCAAAACGCTCCCCCGGTCTCGGAGGTGCTCTCTGGTTAGCCCAGAGATTACCTCGGGTGCTCGTACTACTTGAGCGGTATCGTGTAGGAGATGTCGGCGTAGATGCCACTATTCGAGACATTGGCTGCCAGCCAGTAGCTAGCACGCCCGTTCCGAAAGGTGGGACCGAGGTAGAGATCCTCAGTCTTTCCATTGTCATCTATGCCGGCGAAGAACGCCATGGCCCCAATCTTGCCACCTGCCGAGTAATCGGCGATGAGGTACAGACGATCCTCAGTGGCAGAATTGGCGCCGACGAGTGGACGGACCACGAAGGTCAGCTCGTTTGTGATCTTTTCCGCATGGTTAAAGCCCACCCAGAGGCGATCCATATCATCCCAGCGTACCGCTGCAGTCGTACTCCGGCACTCGGCAGATCCCAGGTAGAGGGTGTACCGGTCGTAACCATCTGACCAGTATTCCACCGTCAGCTTCCCGGCGATCTTGTCCGAGGCAAAGCAGATGTGGTCGTACAGCGTGTAAGTCGCGTCCCCTTCAGAGGGGCAGGCCCAGCTGATACCAGCCGTTAGAGACTCCAGGCAGATACCAGTGTCCCGTTCGGGGTGAACATCGGTCTCAGCTGCAAACAGCGAGCTGCAGCCGAGGGCCAGGATTGCGACAACCACGAACGTGGTGATCTTCATCGTCTCTGTCTCCTTGGTGTAAGGTGTACTTCTGGGCGTTTACACCAAGGATGGTCACCGGTACGTGGTCAATTGCATCTGGAGGCGGTTCAGTTATTCTGACCTCGCCCGGAGCCACAAGCACTTCGATCCGAGGATCAGAGAGCGCCAGAGGGCTAGGAAGGTCGGCAACCGCACTTCCTCCCGACCAGTCATCTGTGGGAAGCTGGTCACTTACAGTCATTATTGGTCCAGCTCGCGATTCATGGGCAAAGACGATTGCTGCCCGGCCTTGGGATTCCTCCTCGGGCCTTTCAGCTCGTGCCCATCGTGCCCACGGTGCGAACATCATCAGGAACAGGGTGGCAAGCAAGGCACAGGCAAAGCCTCGAACATAGCTCGGAGCTAATCTGGCTTGCAAGCTCCCTAGTTCCTCACCGAAGTTCCTGGAGGCAGCGATCCGGCGGACCTCACGTTGCTCAGCGAATGTTAGCTTGCGCCACAATCCACCAAGCCGGCGAAGTTCCGTCTCAACAACGATCTCGCGGACGACATTGTCCGGGTACTGGAACATGTAGACCGGCCAGTCGACGATCGCCTTCCAGAACTTGAACTTATCCGCCAAGATCGTTTCAAGGATACCCCTTTTCCCCACCATCCGTAGGAGGTAGAGTACAAACATCAGGGGTATACCTCGTAGCCAGATGCCGAGCAGCCAGTTGGCAATTCCCGGGACACCTAGCTCGCGGACTTCAGCTCGGAACTCCTCTCGGTCTTCGTCAGAGATGCCCCGAAGAGCAGTATGGGCTTCTGCTTGGATGCTGATGTCTCTTAAAGTGAACTTGCGGGGGTCAGCGTGCCACCTCTGAAGCTCTTCGGGCGTAGCATGCAGAGCATGGGGTGGGTCAGGTTTGCAGTTATCACGCATCAGTTCCTGCATTTGTGTGATCCGCATTCGAGGCATGGTCATAGCCCTGCCTTTTCGTGCCTGACTCTCCAAAGTTCGCAGGTCGCAGAAATACTGCTCCGGACCATAGTCGTGCCCTATTTCACGAGCACGCGCAAGCAGTTCATCGGCCTTTTGCGTCAGAGCGATCGTGTTCTGCTGCTCGAGCGCAGGGTTGCGAGTTCGCTGATACTCGATTTCTTCGACAGTCATCTGCCGAACAGGTCCCCAAAAACCCAGGGACCAGAAGAAGAACAGCGGCCACAGCACGGCTATACGAGCTCCCCAGATCAGCCAGGAGCGATCGCATAGCCACTGTTCAAACGATTGAAACAGCTTCATCGCGCCCTCCTAGGCGTCTGAGAGTATAGGTATTCAGTTTTTAACGAGCACTCGGCTATTCTAGCCAAGACATCTAATTATACTATAAAATTAGTAAAAAGTCAACAGATTTAGTTGAAAATCCGAAATTTTTTAGGTATGATTTAAGTATAAAAATAAAATTTAAAAGGGGGTAAAATGGTAAAAGAAAAAACAAAAGAAAATCAACCGGCGGCGCAACCATCACAACCATCTGCACCGGTTCAACCCGAGCAACCTCAGCAAAAACCAGGTACAGGCAAGGGAATTTTAATCGGCTGTATTATTGGTTGCGTTGTTCTTGTGATTATTGGGATTATTCTTTTATTTGTTGGTTGCGGAGTTTTTAAGTGGGGAACAGGCTATAATTGGCCGTCGGCTCCTAGCAGTTTTGATAATTCGAGTCAAAGCGAAATGGATCGAGCCGCTGAAGAAGCAATCAGAAATGCTCAATAATTTGCCGGCTGGCGGATAAAATAAAAAACCTCTCAATAAATTCGAGGTAAAGGAGTTAATATGAATCAAGAAAAAATTATTGAAATCTCTGAAAAAGAGGCAGTTAAGTTAAAGAGATGGAATTTGGGCATGGGATTTTTGCATTTAATTCAAGGTATTGTCATGCTCGTCATTTCTTCAGATTTTTCTCTGCCGGTCATTGGTTCATTTTTAAAATTTAATATTCAAACGCAAACTTTAGCGCCGACTCAAGAAACATTATTTGATATTCGGATTGGCCCAGCGGTAGCGCTCTTTTTATTTTTATCGGCGATTGCTCATTTTGCGGTTTCAACTATTTTTTACCGATGGTATATTGCCAAACTCTCGCGTCACATTAATCCTGCTCGTTGGATAGAATATGCTTTTTCTTCATCGGTGATGATTGTAATTATTGCTATGCTCGTTGGCGTTTATGAACTTTCGGCCCTGATTTTAATTTTTGGCCTTAACGCGATGATGATTCTTTTTGGCTGGTTAATGGAACTTCATAATCAAACTACCGAGCGGACAAATTGGACAGCCTTTATTTTTGGTTGCATCGCCGGGATAATTCCTTGGATTGTGATTGCGATTTATCTTTTTGCTGCTGGTGAAGGTGAAAATAAAGCCCCTGATTTTGTTTATTGGATTTACTTCTCAATTTTTATTTTCTTCAACTGCTTTGCCATAAATCAAGTTTTGCAGTATAAAAAAGTCGGTAAGTGGTCGAATTATTTATATGGCGAGATGATTTATATAGTTTTAAGCCTCGTTGCCAAATCGCTCCTTGCCTGGCAGGTTTTTGCCGGGACTTTGCGGCCGGTATAAAAAAATCTAAAAATAAATAGTCCCGCCGGTGGCGGGATCCGCCCTGGGCGGAAAAGGAATTATTATGGGAGATTGGATTTTAATTATTGGTTGGGGATCACCAATCGGCATCGGCATTTTTTTAATTTGTATTGCGACAATGGTTTTTATTCTTGCCAAAGCCGGTGCTGTCAAAAATAAAGAAAAAAAATAATCAACAGATTTTTGTAGATTTCCTTGCGGCCTTAGGCTCGCAAAGGTAAAAATGGAAATTTAAATTTATGAATGAACAAGAACAAGGTCCAGAAAGTTTTGAATCATCGGGAGAAGAAACTGTTTTTCAATATCGGCACTTTAACCAAAATGATCCAAGGTTTAATGATCTAAAAAGAATATTTCCTGATTATAGAGGTTTTTGTTGGTATGCGTGTTTGGTGATGGCTGCCGATGCAGTTCAGCCCGATAAAAATCAAGCGGTAGTAATGAGAGAATTAAATCACGCAATATTTAAAACTGATAGGCCAGCCACAATGGAGATTTTTCGGGAAATGAGAGAATCCGGAGAAAATACGCAAACATTTTTCAGAGAGGGAGTTTTAGATTTTTTGGATTTTAGAACCGCCGGTCTTAAAAGAAGTTTTCATATGCGTCATCCGAGAGAATTTTCAAGTTTTGCCAATCAACTATTTAGAAGAAACGGTGTTAATTTAGAGTTAGACATTAAAAATATTTTAATTAGGCCAGATTCTTTTCAGAATTTCATCCCAACATTGGAAGGAATTGTCGCTCAACATAAAGTTCCAATTTTACCCAATGTCGTACATAATAGAGAGGGTAAAATAATTGCCGGACATTTTGTTATGGTAGGCGGGATAACCGAAAATAAAATAATTGTTTCCGATCCCAATGAGCCGGAACCGGCAAAAATATCTCATGCTGCTTTTGTAAGGTATTTAGATGAGGGTATCGAATTGAAGAATGGTAAGCGGATGCATTACGATCCAAGAGCAGGAATATTTACACTATCCGTTCGCTGAATTCCTCGCGATGTTTTTTGAGGAGTTTACTAATCAAAAAAGCGCTACCTTATATTTCGTAGCGCTTTTTAATATATTTTTCTACCAGTAATCAACTCTTCCCTCTAAATCGATTGTATGAGTTCCTCCCCAGATTAAAAAACTTTCTACTTCAGTTTGAAAATGGCGTTTAGCTGGGAAATTTGCGACTCCCCAAATTTTATTATACTTGGCCGCCCTTTCGCCAACACAGACTTTTGCCGAGCATTCCCCGTTTTCGTTTGTGGTGCAATAGGCTGAATAAGGTGGCGTGTCGCTAGTAACTGATCCGTCGCAGTCGTCAGTGGAAAAGCTCACATTGATTTTCGGCTGATATTGGCCGGTTTTAGTATTATAAACTTTAGCTTTAAGAATATTGGGTGTCCCAGCTTTATCAAAACTGCAAGTACTTGGACACACTGGTCCCCCAACCGCAGAAGCAGAAATGTAGCCAAGATAATATAAGATTCCAATCACAATTAAGGCTAAAACTAATACGCCAGCGGCGATCAATAAAATTATTTTTGTTTTAGATTTCATTTACCTCCTTTTTGTAATTTTAGTAACAGGTTGACTTATTTTTGTTAAAATTAGAGTTGATTATGAGTTCAATAAATATCATCTTTATAATATAAGATATCAAGAAAAAATACAAATATTTTTTCATCACAAGGTATTATGGGTTATAATAAAAAAGAGAAATAAAAAAAATCAATTGAGAGGATAATATGGAATCAAAAAAGAATTTTAGCGAAGAAGAAGCTAAAGAAATCGGCGAAAAATTAGGTTTAAAATGGGATAGGTTTGATATCGATCAATTCCGCCGGGGCATGGATGTTGAACTAGAGCATGGAACTGTTGATCCCGAGACCAATGTCACCAGCGACGATCCGCTGATGACCGGTAAAATCGCTCTCGCTCATCTAAATGAACTTTCCGATTATTATGATCGGCTTGAAGAGATGGAGAGGGCGGCCGGATCGTAAAAATATTTTACTATAAGAATAAAAGTTCTTAATCTTTTTATATTGTTGATTTTCTAAAACAATTTATTTATAATCGTGTTAGTAGTGAGCAAGGCTGGTTTGCTTACTTTTGGATTTCGATATTCTGGGAAAGGATGCCTTAAAAAAGATGCGTATAGCTCTGATAATGCCTGGTCGAGGGCAGATACATGGGCGTCTTCAGGATTTGCCAGAGGAGAGTTCAAGGCCAGGACGTCCTTGGATGCCTCCCGGCTCTCTTCTTGAAGTCGCAGGAATGACTCCCAAAGACTACCAAGTGGTTATTTGGGATGAACTTGCTCGGGGCCCGCTCACCGAAAAGAACCTCCCAGAGGCTGATTTGTATGGTCTAAGCGGCCTCTCTACATCTCGATATGGTGCCTTTCGGGCCGCCGACTTGATCCGTCGATGCGGCAAAAAAGTTGTCGCTGGCGGTATGGATGTTACCGGCCACTTCTCTGAAGGTCACGGACAGGAGTTACTTGGCCACTATGATTCTGTGGTGGTCGGTCGACTAACCAGTCGACTTTGGGCAAGAGTCCTGGCAGACTTTGCTAAGGGCAGATTGGAGCAGGTTTACCAAGCGGATCCTTCTGAACCTTGGGAATTTGCCATTCCTCGTCATGACCTCCTTAATCCCAAGGATTATTTCCTTCCTGCGGTTATTCGCAGTAGCGCAGGCTGTAATCAGGGTTGTCCTTTCTGTACAGTCCATCTAGTGATCGGTGGTCGGACCATCTATTGTAAGCCGGCTAACATCTTAGAACAAGAGCTTTCACTTCTTCCCAGATCGCGCTATCTAGTTGATTCCTCCGATTCCTTTGGGACTGATTACAGGCACACGATTGATGTTGTTTTACCGCTTTTACGGGATCAGGGCCGGCCATGGTTTACCGAGATAACCATCAAGAACCTTCTCGGAATTGATGGGGATCGGGAGAGGCTGATTGAGCCCATGGCCCAAAACGGCTGTGCCGGTGTTTACCTTGGCATCGAGAATATCAATGAGAGGGTCAGTAGGAAATCGTTGTCCCAAGAACTGACCGAGGAGGCGATTAGCCGATCTCATGATGCTGGTTTTCTTGTTCTCGGATCATTCATACTCGATGTTACGGGTAACGAGACTAGAGAGAGTATCGAACGAACTGTGGAGTGGGGGATTGAGCAGAAACTGGATTTTGCTCAGTTTTCTCTTCTCGCTTTGCTTCCTGGTAGTATCTCTCGAAGAATTGCCCTAAACCAGGGAAGGGTGATTGATAACAACCCCGAACATCTTGATGGTGCTTGGCCAACTATCGAGCATCCAATGTCAGTCAAAGAAAGGATAGAACGCCTGCATTGGGCCTATCGAGAAACTTACTCTCTCGCCAATATCCGCCAGAGACTTGTTGGACTTTCACATACCCATCTCGGTCGGCGGGCACTAGTGGCGGCTGCCAACATCCAGATTCACCGGAGCTCTGCTCGCTGGGAAAGGAATGCTGGCTACGACTACTGGCTGGCGACTCGTGAACATGTTTCTTAAACGGGGCGACCTTTAGCTTATCATTGGCTTCAAAGGCCGCCTCTTTTTTATTTCAAGAAAGCGAAAACCCCGCCTGCAAGGCGGGGATGAAGCGATATAATAGGTTTAGCTCATGGCGAAACAAAAACCATGGGCGTAAGCCCATGGAAGTTTATACTTGCCAAAAATCATCAAAATAGTATACTTAAAGTAGGTGCGTAGGAGGGCAAAAGTAATTGCCTTTGATTTGAATATATTAAGATAATTTACAATTTACATTAAATTTTCATTGATTCATTGTTTCATTGTAAATTGATTGTAAAATTGATAACTGATAATTGAAAATTTTGAGGTTTGGGAGGGGGAGATGTTTGATAATCTATGGGGAAATGCATCAAATGTGAGCCAAAACGCTTTATTTTCTGTTCAAGAAAGATTGGGTAATTTTATCGATGGCTTGAAGATTGAAAATCATCCCTTTTTTTTCTTAGATATAATTCTAGTTGCCCTTCTGATTTATTGGTTCTGGACTTTAATTAGGAAAACCCGGGCTCTTCGGATCTTGTATGGAATCATAATCCTGGCGATTTTAATGTTTGTTGGCCAACTTTTAAATTTAACAACCCTCAATTGGATATTAAAATATTTACTGACAATGCTGGTTGTGGCTATTCCCGTTGTTTTCCAGCCGGAACTCAGGGCTGCACTTGAACGAATTGGAAAAACTAAATTTATGGGTGATTTTTCTCACTTTTCCCGCCGAAAAGCCGAGGAAATTATTGATGAAATAGTTGATGCTGCCGAGCTTTTAAAAAGCCAAGGGTTAGGAGGATTGATAGTTATTCGAAGAAATAATTTACTCGAAGAATATATGCAATCCGGCGTAGAGCTTAACGCTAAAGTTTCCAAAGAGATGCTCCTTTCGATATTTTCTAAAACTTCACCGCTCCATGATGGGGCAACAATTATATCGGGAAATATTATTATCCGTGCCGCAACCATGCTTCCTATAGATTCTGAGATCGAGGATTATCAGCTGGGCGCAAGGCATAAAGCCGCGGTGGGAATTACTAAAGTTTCAGATGCTATTTGTGTGGTTGTTTCTGAAGAGCGTAAAATCATCTCACTTGTAATCGAGGGTAAAATTGAATCTGATTTAGAAGCTGAAGAACTTAAATTTCACCTTCTCAATCAATTGACCAAAAAAATCAAAGAAAAATCTAAAGTGGGGAATATTTTACCAAAATTTCCCAGCAAAAATAATCAGCAAGCAAATATCCAAAGGCGCAATAATCAACAAAACTATCCAGGTGGGAGAAAATGATTGACTTTCTTTTTAAGAATATTTGGATAAAAATTTTATGCGTCATTATCGCTGGCGGACTTTGGGTTTATGCTGTAAGTGGGGAAAATAAAACCGATTTTTTCCCTGGCAAGATTCCAATCGATCCTAAAAATATTAGCAAAAATTTAGCCCCCGTTTACGATCAAGATGAAGTTCAGGTTAAAGTCATGGCTAGTGGTTCAGCCTGGAGAGAGCTTACTCCCGAATCTTTTCATGCCTATGTTGATCTAAAGAATTTAAGTATTGGCACTCATGAAGCCCCAGTTAAAATAACTTCAAGCGTTCCGGGAGTAAAAATTATTGAACAAAATCCAGAAGAAGTTTTAGTTCGAATTGAGCCGGTGGCGACAAAAAAAATTCAAGTGGGGACAAAAATCGAAGGCGATCCAGCCGAAGGTTATGAAATTGGTGACCCATACATTAAGCCGATGATAGTTGAAGCAAGAGGTGCTCGGAGCGCCATTGATGATATCACCAGAGCCATAGCCATTATAAATTTAGACGGTAACGCTGCCTCATTAGAGGAAGATATAAAATTAATTGCTCTGGATTTAAATGAGAGACCGATGCGGTTTATTAGCTTTTCTCCTGAGTTTGTTAAAGTTAGCCTACCTATTATTAAGGAAACCGGTGGAAGGATTTTGGGTATTAGGGCTAACATTAGCGGAACTCCGGAATCTGGCTATTGGATTTCAAAAATTAATCTTGAGCCGACTTCGATTGTTGTTGTTGGTGATGCGGAAAAATTAAAATCACTTGATTACTTAGAAACTAAAAAAATCGACGTTTCTGGTCTTGCAAAATCTCAAGAGTATAGCGTGGGCCTTCAGCTTCCTAAGGGTATTGAAATTGCTGCTTCTGAACCAAAAGCGGTCAAAGTAAAAATTCAAGTTACTTCAATTCTTTCCAGCCGGGAAATTATTGCCGGAGTAAGCTACGTTGGTCTTGCCGATGGCTTAAAAGTTACTCAATTAAACCCCAATGTTATCAAGGTGATTATTGCTGGTATGTTTAATGCTCTTGATAAATTAAATAGCGATAATGTGGTTGTTAATTTAAATCTTTCTGGCAAAAAAGCCGGCTCTCACCGGATTTCTATTGGAAGTGGCGATATTTCTACTCCCCCGGGGACATCGGTTTCATCATTTGTTCCTTCGGCGGTAACTGTGAGGATTAATGATTAATCAAAATCAATCAGGAAAAGAAAACAAAAGGTATCAAGTTGACCCCATTGGTGGAGAGAAATCTCTTGATCAGCTTATCAAAATCCTAATTTCTTCTGATGATAAAAGCGAAAGAATGGCGGCTGCCTGGCAGTTGGGAAAGATAAATAAGGAAAAAAGTTCATCCGGTCTTCTTAAGGCCCTTTCTGTTGAGGATGATAGCGATGTTAGAGAAGAAATTATTTCTTCTTTGGGTTGGTTGGGCGATGAGAAAACGATCGATGATTTAGTTCATATAATTTCCACCGAAGAAAGTGTTCGGGTTCGTAAAAAAGCTGCCTGGGCTCTGGGAAGGGTTCAAAATAAAGATAAGGTTATTGAACAACTTCAAGTGGCGCTTCTTACTGATAAATCAGCCGATGTTAGATCGGAGGCTGCCTGGATTTTGGGGAAAATTAAAAATCCTAAATCAGCATCACCTCTAGAAAGCAGTCTTTTCCTTGACGCCTCTCCTTATGTCAGAAGGATTTCGGCATTTTCTTTGGGTCAGATTGGCGGTGAAAAAGTTATTCGAATTCTTTCAAAAGCATTATTTTCTGAACTTGATCGAGAAGTGCGAAAAGATGTTGTTTGGATTTTGGCTAAAAGCAAAAGCTCGGATGCTGTTTCGGGCCTTCTTCATGCCCTGCGGGCCGAAATTGATGAGGAAGTTCAAAGAATGATAGTTTGGGCTTTGGGAAAACTTGGCGATCATAATACATCCTTGAGCCTTCTTGATTTTTTGGAGGAAGAATCTTTTTCTGATAGATTGAAAACGGAAATAATTTGGACCCTGGGAAAAATTAAAGGGACAAAGCCGGCGAAAGTTATTACCAAGTGTTTGAAAAGTCCTATCAAAGGGGTTAAAAAAGCTGCTGTCTGGACTTTAGCTCAAGTTAAAGACAGGGCCGCTATCAAAGAATTAGAAAAAGCGATTGCCTCAGAAGACGATGATGAGATGCGCGAGGAGCTTTCTTGGGCAATAAATGAGATAAAAGATAGCGATTAGTAAATAGCAGTTGGTGAACAAAGATTATAAATTGCCAAATTTGTCAATTATTGACACGGGGTCTTAAAAATTGAGTTAAAAAAATGGTCAAAAAAGTCCCCAAAAGTCCTTGACAATCAAAAGCTATTTGATAGAATGGGACACGTCGTTTCAATATATTCGACTTCGCTCAGTATTGCCTTCGGGCCCCGAGCCTCAGGCCGAGGGGATACTGAGTATACCCGAATGTATCAAAAAGCTAGGGGTTATACCTCTTAAGCTAAAAAGCGACTAAATTTAACTAAAATTTGAATCGCCAAAGCAGCATGTAAAAAGGCGGTTCCGGGAGGTTCGTTATTTGTATTTTGCGCTATTTCCGCAAAGGCAAATGGAGCAGGGGTCTGCAGCATTTTTGTGCAAAAGCAAAAAATATCATTTCTGAAATTCTATCGAAAGTCGCAATATTTGCGAAGAATGTTTTTAGAAAAATTAGAAAGCCCAAAGTTCAAGATATTGCCCTCGAGGGGCACAAAAAATTAGCTAGTTTTAGAAAAAATTTTCAAGAAGCAAAAATTACTAAAAGTTCGGCTACATCCGAACTTGTTTTGATTTGGGTAAGAGATCGCGCAAAACATCTTTCGATTTTTATTGTTGCCTCGATCGTTCTTTTGGGCAACCTACTTTCAACCGAATCGCAAATTTTAAAAGAATCCGAGATGCCGATAGATTTTGAGATAATGGCTAAACCCCCAAGAGAGACAACTGATATAGCCTCAACAATTAAAACTTTGGGCATCTACACATCAGAAATCAGGGAAGATCCAACAGAAGTCGCCAAAAAAATAACTTCTGAAATCAAACTTGTTACAGCTGGCGATAATTTTCTTGTTAAACCCAATGTTCTTGGGGTAAAAAGCGCTCGGGCTTCAGCAAAAACCCCTTCGGGCAGTTGGTATCAATCTTATCAGATTAAAGGGGGTGAGTCGATTGGTTCAATTGCTAACAAGTTCGGTATTTCAACTGCTACCATTCTTTCAGCCAACAATATTGCCGATGCAGACATTGTTACTCCTGGAAAGTGGATCAGGGTGCCAATAAAAAACGGAGTTATGCATGTTGTTGTTCGCGGAGAAAGCTTAAGTGAACTGGTAGCATATTATAAGGGTAATTTATCTAAAACTGCCTCAGCAAATAATCTAAAAGGCGACGAAAAGCCTATTTACATCGGGCAAAAGTTATTTATTATTGATGGAAAAAAACCACCCGTAAGGCATCTTGCCGGCGATACTTCTTCATCTTCTTCTGGTTATAGCTCAGGATATTCGCGGCCTAGTTATTCAGGTAGCGGCGGCCACTTTCCATACGGTTATTGTACTTGGTATGTAGCAAGTAAGCGCTATGTTCCTTGGAGCGGCAATGCCAATCAATGGCTTTGGAATGCTCGCGCCATGGGATATGCCACTGGCAGAACGCCCCAAGTTGGGGCGATTATGGTAACCAATGAATCCTGGTGGGGCCATGTTGCTTATGTTGAAGCGGTTCATGGAAATTCGGTGACAATTTCCGAGATGAACTATGCCGGTTGGGGACGAGTGAACTATCGAACACTTTCGGCATGGTATGGACAATATATTTACTAGTGAGCAGTTAGCAGTAAGCAGGCAAAAGCGAGCTTAATTGCTCGCTTTTTGGTATAATAAGATTAAATTCCAAATAACAATAACCAATAAAGATATGAAACTTTGTTTGCAAACAATATCCAATAATTAATGTTTTATTCATTAAATATTTGAAAATTGAAAATTGTTTGGAATTTGGGATTTGATTATTAAGATTTACATTTGAGTGGAGTAATATGATCTTTTGGGATGAAGTTATAATCAAAGTTGAAGCTGGTAAAGGCGGCGATGGACTCGTCTCTTTCCGCCGTGAAATATTTACTGCTCGTGGAGGACCAGATGGCGGCGATGGGGGAAACGGCGGCGATATTTATTTTGAAACTGATCCCAATTTAAATACACTCGTTAATTTCAATCGTTTAAAAAAATTTGCCGCTGATTCTGGCGAAAAAGGCAAAAAAGGCAAACGCCGTGGGAAAGATGGAATTGATTTAATCCTTAAAATCCCGCAAGGAACCATGGTTTTTGAGTTGAAGGATCGCGACGATCAAAAAGGCAAAAAGCTCATTGATTTTAATCACAAAAGTCAATCCGCCCTAATTGTAAAAGGGGGAAAAGGGGGTTGGGGGAACCATCATTTTGCGACGTCAGTAAAACAAGCGCCAAAACACGCCAACCCCGGGAAGCCGGGCGAGGAAAAATGGTTAAAATTAGAATTAAAAATGATTGCCGATGTCGGAATAATTGGACTTGCTAATTCTGGCAAATCAACTTTACTTTCGCGAATCAGCGCTGCCAAGCCCAAAATCGCAGACTATCCTTTTACTACCCTGGTACCAAATTTGGGAGTTGTTAAAATCGGCAAATCCGCATTTGTTGCCTGCGACATTCCCGGCCTCATCGAAGGTGCCAGCAAAGGTAAGGGCCTCGGAGATAAATTTTTAAGACATATTGAAAGATGTAAAATTTTAGTTCATCTGATCGATATTAACTCACCTAACCTATATAAAGATTACCAAATAATTCGCTCTGAACTTTCTGATTTCTCCCCTGCCCTACTCAAAAAAAGAGAAATTATTGCTGTAAATAAAATTGATACTATGCCAATAGATCAAGCAAAATCCAAACTAAAAAAGCTTAAATCTAGAGTCAAATCCGAAATCATCCCGACCTCGGCTGTTAGCGGCGAAAATATTGATAAATTGTTGTATGCAATAAAACAATCAATAAAACCTTGACTAATTAAGTCTAAATAAGCTATTATTAGATCAAGGAAAGATATTTATCGGAATATATTTATATGGCCTCTAAAAAATCAATAAAAAGGAGAAGGATGAAATTAACTAAGAGAACTAAATTCTTATCTATTTTATATGTAGCTGTGGTTGTTGTAGGTATTGGTCTTCTATTCTGGGCCGCAACTACAGGAAGATTAAGCTTTTTAGCTAAAGAAAAGGAAGGAAAAGTAACCAAAGTCAAACCCCAAGGTATGGTTAAGGATCATATCCTAGTTAAATTTAAAAACAATATTACTAAAACAAGAAAAAACCAGATCCACAAAAAAACTGGTGGTAAGGTTAAAGAAACGATTGATCAAATAGATACTCAAGTAGTTAAAATCCCCAAAGGTAAAGGAATTACCCCCCAAAGCTTCATCGAAACCTATAAAGGCAACTTTAAAAGAGAGATAGAGTATGCTGAACCAGACTATTATGTGGAGCCGACCCTCACGCCAAACGATGAGTGGTATACGAACGGACAGGGCCGTCTCCAATGGATGGAATCTGAAGCTGCCTGGGATATCACCACTGGAAGCTCATCAGTGCCGATCGCCATTCTTGATAGTGGAGCAGACTTTGATCACCCAGATCTTCAAGGAAGATTAGTCCCTGGATATGATTTTGTGGCTGATGATAATGACCCAATGGACGAACACGGCCACGGGACCGCAGTAATTGGTGTCGCCGGTGCTACCACCAACAATATCTTCGGTATCGCTGGGGTGACATGGCAAACCCCAATCCTTGTGGTCCGGATTGCCGATTGGACAGGTTATACGACTACTGGAAAGATTGCCAAAGGCACAATATACGCGGCTGATCAGGGAGCAAGGGCAATTAATATGAGTTTTGCAGGTACAGGTTACAGCAGTACAGAAGCAAGTGCGGTCAATTATGCCTGGGACAAAGGGGCAGTGTCAGTTGCCGCTGCTGGCAATGAATCTTCAAGTGCACCTCACTATCCAGCAGCATTACCCAATGTTGTTAGTGTGTCGGGTGCTAGCGATCCAAATGAGTTAGTTTATTATTCAAACTATGGCAGTTGGATAGATGTGTCTGCGCCATCTGGTTCAAAAACAACTGCGATCGGTGGCGGAATCGGTAATCTTGGAGGTACCTCTATGTCAGCCCCATATGTTACTGGTATTTTTGGCCTTATCTTTGCTGCTAATCCATCTTTAACTCCTCAAGAAGCAGTTGATATTGCAACTCAAGCAGCTGATGATCCAAGTGGCGCCGGCTTTAATCAGTTTTTCGGTTGGGGTGAAATCAATTATTACAAGGCGGCCAGTTTTGCCAAGTACGGTCAAATGCCAGCTTTAGGAACAGTAACCGGTAAAATTACGGAAAAATCATCTGGCCAGCCAATGGCACAATGTCCAGTTAGAGTAGTTCAAGATACTTATGAGACCCACTTAATTTTCAGTGATGCTGGTGGAGTTTACA
>Ga0180438_10005417_pt1 | contig 17754 bp, 14 predicted proteins | sample SS_ome_12_FD_132455 | JGI IMG/M metagenome (GOLD analysis project Ga0180438, IMG submission 132455) | Hypersaline lake sediment archaeal communities from the Salton Sea, California, USA - SS_3_D_2 metaG | ecosystem: Environmental > Aquatic > Non-marine Saline and Alkaline > Hypersaline >...
ACCTTGAATGAGGTGGGGCGCAAGATGGGAGTCACCCGCGAGCGCGTTAGGCAGATAGAAGCGCAAGCTTTGAGTAGACTTCGCAGCAAAGGAATCTATCGAGAACTGCGCCCCTATATTGACACATAAAATTTATCAAATTACGATCTCTGAATAGAAAGTATCCGCGGCTGCCATCACTTTGTCGTAGTCAGCTTTCCGATCAATTAAATTGACATTATATGCCTTTGCGTGATTGTACAGATCGTCCTGTTCAAACGCAGCCAGGATTGCATTTGCCAGATCAGTTGGATCAGAGGGATCAAACAGCAGTCCATTCAACCCGGGGGTGATCCATTCTCGTAAGGATTCAATATCTCCTGCAACCGGAATACAACCGCATGCCATAGCTTCCAAGAGCGTGTTCGGTGTGCCGTCGTGCATGCTGGGTGACACAAATACCCTGGATTTTCTATATAATTCAGACATCTGTATTCTGTTCTGGTCTGGCAGCAGTGTTACATTTTTAGTAATACCTAACGATTGAATCCACTGGTGAGCTATAGGTTCGCCCGCCATGGCTGGACAAACAAAGTGTGCTCTCGGTTTATGTTTTAGGATTGTTGGGATTGATTTAAAAAATACATCATTACGAACATAAGCGCGGAATCCCCTCGGGTTGATTACACTCTGTTTGTATTTATTTTCAATTTTGTTGTAATCGTCTTTTTTATTATTTTTCAGACCTGCGGTCCCCACTAATGATTTCAACTCTGGTGGATAGAAGAGTTCCTTTTGAACGCCGCCGCTTCCAGGTAAAACAATACTCAGTTTATCTCTTGAAAATCCCCATTCAAAAGCTAATTTTAAATCACGGTAACAATCCGTGTGGAGTGCATGTGCTCGAATTATTGCAGTACGTGTGTATTTGGACATCAACGGAGTCGTTGGGGCATGCAGTGTAAAATCATTTCCCCAGACAGATATCAATAACGGCACTGTGGGATCAGCTGCAGCGGAAAGCATCCCCTCGTATGGTATGCGCATTGCGTGCACTAAGTCAGGTTGAATTTCTCCCACAATTCTCGATAATTTTCGCGCTGCTGGAACCAATGTAATCGGTCCTAGCCACTGGCGTATTATTGTCCTGAGCTTGATGGTTGTTCCCCCCATCAATCCTGCTGTATTCTTTCCTTTCCCCTGTTTGCTTACCCGCGAGGCGCTGCTGAATGCAACCGGAACGATCTCAAATGTAGCAGCCCCTGGTATCGGGTTAGATGGGTACGTCGAGACGATATGTACCCGGTAATCCTTTTCAATAAAGTATTCGATCCAATTGACTGAAATCGGCGATCTAGCGTCTACAACAAATAATAACCGCATACTCGTCACTCATTTCCCTGCTGATTGACAGGAACAACTTTTGAGAAAACATTTACAAAAGCGTCTGCCATTCTTTCGATATTGATTTCTTCTTTGATGATCTTATACGATTCATTTCCCATCATACGAAGTTTGGGTACGTCAGTAAGAGCCTGCAGCAGGGTAAATTTCAATGCATTAAGGTCATTGGTTGGTAAGACCCATCCATTTTTTTCCCGGATCAACTCAGATTGAGTCCCATCCCCTTCTTCCATAATCACTGGCAAACCATAAGACATTGCCTGTTGAACCGCCAACCCCCCCGTCCCTGGTAACACAAACAAATCCGCTTGTAGAAATTGTTCCTCAAGATCCTGGCCGTACAACGCGCCTGGAAAATCAGTTTCGGGATAAATTACCTCTGCCAAATCAATGAGCTCATGTTTTACAGAACCATCGCCGACAATGATCAATCTGGGTTTAATTTCATCCGGCAGAAGAGCACATGCTCTGATCAGGTTGTCGACGCGTTTCCTCTTCTGTAAACGTCCTACAAAAAGAACGCAGAGTTTGCCGTCAATTGTTATCCCTCGATAGGGAGGGGTGCTTAGTGTCTTCGTTGCGGCAGCATTGGGAGCCACAAAAACTTTGGATTCAGGAATCCCTAAACTTATATATTCCTTCGCTCCTTTGTTACTGTAGGAAATCACGGCATCGAGAGACAATAAAAAAATTTTTCGGTGATGCGCGCGAATTCTAGAAAACGATCCTCGTATTTCAGGCGCTCCTAAACCCCAACCAATTACAACCCGGTTTTTTTTATGCATCCAATTAACCAACGACCGGGTGCGCAAATAACGCGGATTAGCTTCAACCACCAATGCATCCGGCTGCTTTTCCTGCAGCCAGGCTTTGCTTCCTGTCTGCCAACAAATATAAAATGGGGAATTGATAGGGAATAGGTGCAAATTTCGTCCTTTTGTTAATCGGGCAAATTGCAGCCGATCCACGCTTTTTATCCCTTCATCAGGCCGCGGATCACCAGCGAAAATCTCCAACCCAGCTTGGCACCTTTTCGCCAGAGTATCAAAAAAATCCACCCTGTAGAATGGTAAAACGCGTTGTTGAATCCCAGCTCTACCTGCAAATTTATTCATACGATTGATATTTTAAGGAATAGCCACCAGATATGCTTTCCAATCCAATTCCTCAGTGCTGAGAATGGGTGGATATCCTGTTTTCATTTGCTGGAAGTGATAACCAGCTTTTATTAAATAATCCCATGCAGCATCGGCTGCTTCAGGTCCGTGTACTTCTAAAAGAATAATCGGTTTAGCCTGTGCGATTACGCGCTGCATACCTGGCAGTGCAAAAACTTCCCCTCCTTCGATATCCATTTTGAGGACATCGGGCGCCGGATTCCCATGTTCATACACAAATCCATCCAATGAAATTCCGGATACAGATATCGCATCGTTGTATATGACATTTTCCCGGCCTGCAGAACCTTCTACCTTCCCCATCCCGCCAGAAGGACCAACCATAAACTTGACCTCTCTCTGTGTATCCACTACGGCCTTGGGCACAATTTCAACGTTGGATGTGAAATGATTCATACGTAGATTTTCTCGCAGCCGATCGATATTCTCTGGGAACGCTTCGAAAGAAAAAACGCGACCGGCCGCGCCTACCGATTTCGAAAACAGCAGACTAATATATCCGATATTGGCTCCAATATCATATACCGTCATACCCTGGTTAACATAATTAATTATCGTCTGCTGCAGCTCTGATTCGTATGTACCTAACCACATATCTTTTTCGGATTTCAAATCCAAGGATATTCTTATACCCTCCAAGCAACCAGTAGCTATTGTGACTGTAGTTTTTCCTTCTGGCGCCAGCTGGTTTAGGCTGCCGCGAACCATCTCGCTTATTGGACCCATATTGTATAAGGACCTCTTTATTGAATCCGGGAGCAAGCGCGCCACCCTTGATACCGTGTTTAACCAAAATTCTGACATAGGTAATTAACCAACCAGAATATCAAGATATGCATCAATCATTTTGTACAAATCAAATCTATTTTCTGATAGTGCACGCGCCGACAAACGGAATTGTTCTTGGTTTTCAAGAATTTCCTTTGCGCCTGAAACAAGGGCTTGGATATCCGGGGGATCAAGTTTCCATGGATCACCGCCATATGGGACGATTCTGCCTGCCTCCCCGGTGACCAATTCTGGTAGAGCGCCAGTATCGAAAGCTAATACAGGGAGACCACAAGCCATCGCTTCTATCACAGAATTTGGACAGGCTGCGTTTATATCTGATGAGTAAAGTAAATGAGCTGAATTATCAATACCCGGGATATTTTCTGCCTGCACCAATCCCTTCCAACTTAGCCTCACCTTTCCAGAAAGAGATTCATCATCAAATTCTCGTTTCCAATGATCCATAATTTTATCTGCCACTCTGCCAACGATCATTAATTCGAGTTGATCCTTAAAAATTGCAGGAAAAGAACCTCGCAATTCTTTCGTCAATTTAATTGCCGCCTCTAAACCCTGCTCATATCCACCCATTAAACTACCTTCAACAAGCAGTATTCGAATAATTTCTTGAGGGGGTTGGATGCTTTCATCTGGTTTATAGACATCCAGGTCAACACCATTGTGGATCACAACAGAACTGGCTTTTGTTTGACCTCGCACTTCATGCCACCAGGTTTTTACAAATTCACTTTGGTAAATGACCTTATCCGCAACATGTTTTCTGATGAAAGCTAATACTAAATTTCCATATTCGGCTCGCAGGAAATGCCGGAACTGAATGTTCTTAATTCCTTTGCGTGCGTACGCCCTGTGCAGCCAATTCATGCCATCTAAGCGCTGAACAATAGGTACACCTTCGCGGCGAGCTCGTTGCAATGCTGGGATATTTCGCGTGCCGCCGATAACCAATACCGCATCATATGGTTTGTCATCTAAATTGTATGTAACTTGTACATTGCGAGCATTTAACCCCACCAAAAGTTTCTTTTGGAATGTGACCATCCCACCCACGCCGCTCAATTCAGGAACAATGCACACACGCGAAATATGCGATGATCTTTTCAACCGCACTACTCCCGAAATCCAATCTTTCTTGCGGGAACCCCGGCCCATATCTCTCGTTCTTCAGTTGAATTCAAAAGCACCGCATTTGCGCCGACGATTGAACCACGCGATATGATGAGGACCCCCTCTTTACACAGAACTTTCGCCCCAGGACCTAGGATAACATCGTCCTCAATCTCTATCCCAACAAATTCTGACCGTTCAATAGGATGATGCACATCCGCCCGCCCAAGTGTCACCCCAGGATAAATTTTTACACGCTCTCCAACCCTAGCGTTTGAATGGATTACCACTCCTACCCCACCATGTGCTAACTCAAAATCCCTTCCGATAGATACGGAACGGGGAATTTCAACACCCAGAATTTTTAATAAATAATACGCTAATCTACCAAAAAGAGGTATATTCCGGGCGTAAACAAGGCTAGTCGGTATATCATTCATTTTAATTGTATTTATGACCAATTTTCCCATTACCCAAGTTGAGCACTGTAAAACCAGCAGTTCTCCAAGCTGTTGAAGACCAAACATTTACAGCATCCACCACAACCCTAGCCTGTGTATTACGAGCCAATTCTTCAGGCGGCAGTTTCTTAAAAAGATCATGTGCAACTAACAAAGCGATAAGCTCCGAATGCTCAACCGCGCTTTGCCACGATTGAACAATTTCGATCCCTGGAATTTCCTTGTCATTGATATAAGGGTCATATGCGCAAATAACCGCGCCGTATTCAGATAATTTTCGGGATATCGCCACAGCCGGGCTTTGACGTAAATCATCAACACCTGGTTTATAGGCTAATCCAAGGATAGAAATCCGCTTCCCAGAAAGATCTGATGGTGCGTCCATCCCATATCCACGTTTGATTATTTCAATTACAAATTCTGGTTGTGCATCGTTCACCTGACGCGCTGTCCTAATGAGAGGCGTGATATCCGGAGCAGCCTCAACCAGAAACCATGGATCGACCCCGATACAATGACCTCCCACACCTGGCCCAGGAGACAATACATTTACTCTGGGATGCTTGTTAGCAATGGATATCGCCCGCCAGATATCAACTCCAAAGCGATCCGCTAGGCGCGAGAATTCATTCGCGACTGCAATATTAACGTCTCGATATGTATTCTCCATCAACTTTACCATTTCGGCAGTAGTTGCATCCGTTAGGACAATCTCGCCCTTTACAAATATGGAATACAAACGATAACCAGCATCAGCGGATTTTTGATTGATGCCCCCAATAACTCTCGCATTATAGATTAACTCCTCTAATATCCGACCTGGCAGCACCCGCTCTGGCGAGTAAACCAGGTGAAAATCTTCACCAGCCTTCAGACCAGAATTCTCCAGGATAGGAGCGACGATATCTGAGGTTGTGCGCGGAGGGGATGTTGATTCCAGGATTACAAGGTTGCCTGGGCGCAAAAACGGAGTAATCGTCTCACTTGCAGAAATTACGTAGCTCAAATCAGCTTTTTTATCTTCCAAAAAAGGTGTCGGAACCGCAATAATAAACACATCTGCAGTTTCCGGTATTTCCTGGATCAGGAGTTTTTTTGATTGGATGGCTGTTATAAACATATCCTGCAACCCGGGTTCTTGAATGTGCAAACCACCTTTTCGAAGTGTATCCACGATCTGCAAGTTAACATCCACTCCGATAACCTTCAAACCATGATTTGCGAAAGTGCAAGCAGTAGGCAATCCGATATAACCTAATCCAAGCACACATATTTTCTTAATGGACACACATATCTCCTTAATTAGTCGATATCGTTCGTTTCACCGGTAAACGATTTACCAAACTAAAATTAATTCTTGCCTATTTTATCTCGAAATCTCATAGGAATACACCGAATATGGCTTCCTAATAATTGGAATTTGAGAGAAAAGACAATGGAAGAAATTTTTCAAACCATTTATCCATTGTCTATGCGAAAACCATATTAGTTGAATCCTTGACACAGAACATATGTTTGTGTTATATTATTCATAGAACAAATAATCTGTTAATTTAAAATATCACAATCGGAGTATTATCATGATGGCCAGGCGGCGCAAAAAAGGATTGAGTGATAGGCACAAAAAAATATTGGAAGTTATTGAATACTTTCAATTAAATGTCGGTTACCCACCTTCAATTCGAGAGATTTGTGACCAAGCAAACATTTCATCCACCTCTGTGGTTAATTATTACCTCGACCAATTACAGGAAATGAAGTACATTCAACGTGAGGGACGCGTATCCAGAGGAATTCGCCTGCTTAAACCGCTTTCTCAAGAATCCAGCCGGATTTCTGCTATAGGACCAGATATACAAAACACCTCCGACGCAGGCAGCACCTCAGTGATGAGAAAAGCGCAAGAAATCGGTCAAGCAATTGATGAAATGTTCCGCGTACCTCTTTTAGGCCGTATCGTCGCAGGGTCTCCTATGCCTGTGCCACCCTCGGATTTTTCATATTTTGATGCTGAAAGTATGGTAGATGTCGCCAGCAGTTTATTACCCGCAAAAGAAACCGGTTCACAACTTTTCGCCCTTCAAGTTCAAGGTGATTCAATGATTGACGCCATGGTTAATGATGGAGATATCGTTATAATGAAACCAGCCCAAGAAGCCATCAACGGTGAATTGGTTGCCGTATGGTTGAATGATAGAGATGAAACCACGCTGAAGTATTTCTATCGCGAGAATGGCAAAGTTCGCCTGCAACCCGCCAATCCAACAATGACACCCATTTATATAGATGATCCATCCATTGTAGAAATCCAGGGAAAAGTTGTCATGGTCATAAGGCAAGTTGGGGGAAAAACTTCATAAACAATTTCAACTCATTGGAATCTCAAAAAACCCCGGCTCAAAAAAAGCCGGGGTTTTTTATCGCCAGTAAATTTTTCTGATGCCTTTTCGAAATATTTAAATTTTATTCATACCTTACATCTGGAGCTAAAAAATCATTTCCCATTAATATTTGAAAATCCGTAATTCCTAAATTGTTTACAAACCATAATTTTTCCAAGTTAAAAATCCATGCAATTTATTGAAAACCAATGGGTATGATTACCCTAAAGAATTTAATCATTAAATAATCTTGTGTCTTATAATGAACTTCTATTAAAAAGCTATTGATTAGATGCAAGGACAACCACAAATAATAAAACATGTCTGATCAGAAAAAGTCCGATATCCCGTTTAACTTCGCTCCAGCTGGAACAGTAACTTTCCTGTTCACGGATATTGAGGGTTCAACACAACTACTCAGCAGGCTGCGGAAGCGTTATTCAACCTTGCTTTCTGAACTGCGCCGCATCCTTCGGAAAATACTGGTCAAATGGCATGGTCATGAGATCGGCACCGAAGGTGATTCCTTTTACGCCGTTTTTCCACGGGCAAAAGATGCTGTATCCGCTGCGGTCGAGATTCAACTAGAATTAGCCGAAAAGAAATGGCCGGATGATGTTTCGGTACTGCTGCGTATTGGAATACACACAGGAGAACCGTGGGTTGATAAGGAAGGTTATACCGGTTTGGATGTACATCGTACTGCAAGGATTACCAATATCGGCCACGGAGGTCAGGTTTTGTTGTCGGAGACCACCTCTGCACTCGTTAGGGACGAATTACCGCCTGGAGTTAGCTTGCTGGTTTTAGGATTACATCATCTAAAAGACATGGAATCACCCGAAAACATCCGCCAACTGGTAATCCAGGGTCTACACTCAGAATTCCCGCCAATCAATTCGTTGGATACAATATCAAAAGAAGGTGAAGCGGCAGACGATCTCGATTTTTTGTATCAAACACTGGAAGCGGCTGGTATACCTGAGGTTAAATATGATTTGAACGACATTTTACGAATAACTACCTTTGGGGGACTCACGATTCACCTGGGCACCAAACCAGTTACTATGTTTTCATCGCGTAAAGCTGAAGCGCTTTTGGTATATCTTGTGTTTAATCAACAGCCAATCCAACATCAGGTTTTGGCAGAAATGCTGTGGGAGGGAAGATCACAATCATCAGCAATGTCAAACCTCAAAGTAGCGCTTAATACTCTGACTAATATGCTTGGAGACTACCTCATCATTAATCAAGATACGCTGGAAATTAACCTTGAAGCTCCAATTTGGTTGGATGCAACCGTCTTCCAAAAGTTTGTAAACGATAGACAATTTGAAAGCGCATTAAAACTATATCATGGAGCTTTTCTAGAGGGATTCAATATTCGTTCTGCCCATGTTTTTGAAGATTGGATTGTGAAACAACGTGGGCGATTGAAAAATCTGGCACAAGTTGCGATGGATAACAGAACTGAGAGCAATTGATCAAGCATTAAATGGAATCAACCGGAATCACTTATGGAGTAAATACTTCATTTTTCAGCATAGGGGTACCAATTGTTTGTGTAACCAAAGCTGCAATATGAACTTTCCCGTGATTTCGCCTTGATTGATTCAAAAATGGGTGACTTGCTCGGTTCAAAATAACCAAAGAAATTGAAAACTATCTAATAAGGATTATTAAAGATGAAAAGCAGCGCGATGACGCATTTGGAGTACCTGGCAGTTAAGATTGGAGCACGAGGCTCGACCACTCCCGAAGAAAGAGATGCGGCTCGATATGCAAAAGAAGAATTCGAATCTCTAGGTCTTGAAACACATTGGGAGGAATTTACTTCACCGACCACTGGCTGGAGGCCGTATTCAATTGCCTCCTTTTTCGGATTGATATCCGTAGTAGCAGTTTATTTTGGGGGACCGATCGCGGCAGGTATTTCAGGGATACTGATGTTAGTTACGACAGTATCCGTGCTCCTGGAATTAAACTTTCAACCCAATTTACTGCGTGTATTGGTGCCAAAGGGAAAAAGCCAGAATATATGGGCTCGTATTCCCTCAAAGCGTCCTTCAAATAAACGGATATTAATCACTGGTCATGTCGATACCCACCGCACGCCTTGGGTTTTTACAACTATAAAGCGAATTAATTTTTTACGTATTGTCACTACACTTGGCACCATTTCATTTGTATTGTCCACAATATTTTTCTTCATTTTGGTATTCGTGGATATTCCCGCTTTGCGATGGCTATTTTTGATCTTTGTACTAATATATTTAACAGTATTAGTCATAACCTGGCAGCCTGACAGGACGCCATTTACACAAGGCGCAAATGACAATGCCAGCGGCACAGCAATTGTAATCAGCCTTGCCAAAATAATTGCACAGGAACCACTGCTCAACTTTGAAGTTTGGGTGCTATGCACTGGCTCTGAAGAAGTCGGCTCATACGGCGCGCAGGATTTTATTAAACGGCATAAATCTGAACTTCAAGATAATTATGTAATTAATATAGATAATGTTGGCGGTAGCGGAGCAGGGGTTTGTTACACAAGTACTGAAGGCATGATCTTTCCATTGAAGCCTTCATCCGAATTATTCAGTCTTGCTAATCAGATAAATGCTGAAAACCCGGAATTTAACGCCTACACACTTCCCTTTACAACACTAAATACTGACGGCACATGCTTTATGATCAATAGGATTCCTACGCTTTCCTTCGTCGGACTGACTCCCGAAGGTATGATACCAAACTGGCACCAGGTTACAGACACTTTCGAGCATGTCGACGCTACGAGTGTAGAAAATACGGAATCTTTTATCCTGAAACTGCTTGGTCGAATAGATCACCAGGGAAACCCCTCCTGATTGAATCGTAATGTGACTGCTGCTTTTCTCAAGCTAATCGAACACCTGAATTCTCGATTTCAATAATTTGAAGGATTTTTCTTTTTAGAATATATTTAAGCGACATAACTAAAGGGCTGCTCCTTTCTCGGAACAGCCCTTATTTGACAACTCAAATATTAATAATTAAATTGGATCAATTTTAATTATCGTATGTATACGTCCAGCGACACTTACCTGGTGGAGGCACCATAACCTCAACGATTGCCCATTGGTATGTTGTAGAACACGAACTGCAGGGTTTGAAATAACCCGATTTTATCTGGTTTCGTGGTGTTGTACTGATTTTTGCTGTTGCTGCCATATTTACCCGTAATTTTGGAGCCTCATAAACCAGGGTTTGGGGATTAAAATATACTAATTTATTTGTAAGATACTTACTGGTTTGTCCATTGATGGTTAGATATTGGGGGATTTTTTCTGGTTGCTTATCACTAATTTTTGGAACAGGTGCCGCCGCCATCAGCAGCAATGACAACGAAGAAATTATCAATATGAGATATTTTCTTTTGTTCATTTGCTTTCCTCCAGGTTACCAATTTCCAAATAAATTTTACCGTAATTTTATATCATTCTATCTGTACCATCTTCTGAAGTCAATAGAATAGAACAGCAATATCCAGAATCTATGATGCCCTTCTTTTATTGCGATAAATTTAACATGAAAAAAACTCTCTGATCTGGGTTTTCTTAATCATGTTATACGTAATGCATCCCGTAGATTTTGGGCTGATGAAAATAAACAACTTGGTACCAATTTTGATTTATGATTTGAAGTGATTTTCATCTTCAGATTTGTATTTTTTTTACCACATAAAAATAAAAAGAAAATCAACAATTCGGTCAACATATATCTACTCTGAACAAGAGCTGTTTATCTCTTCAAAAAGATCAGTGGGAGATATTGATCTTGACCATAATTACTGAACGCTGCTAAGACAGGATCATGATCGGAACTGCGGTGAGCCGAATCTGTGATCGACTTGTATGTATATGGAAAATCCGCATTGATATGGACCGGCGAGATAAATGTCGGCTTCAAGCTGCTATCCATGCGAATAAGCACGTGATCTAAGACCTGGGAGATTCCCTGGTATATATATGTATAGCGGTTGTTTCTGTCTGTGTTTATTAGCAAATTGCTCAAACCATTCGCTTCGAGCAGTTTGATCGGGAAGGAATCGATATAGTCATTAAAATCTCCCAGAACAATTACATTCGCCTTCGGATCAGCCGAAAGAATCTCATTAAACAAATCGGCGACAAATTGGCTTTGCTCTAATCTACGCAGAAGCGTGAATTGGTGATAATCCGTATCCTCGAATTTAGATTTCCAATGATTCACAATAATCCAGATTTCAACCTGGCTGGTTTTTAAAGGAACTGCTTCACTGCTCTGTCTTTCACAATTATTCAAACAAACGGATGCATTTACTACCAACGGTGGTCGTGAAAATAATCGATTTCCTTCATTTCCGCTTCCCCCATCCAAATCACATGTCATCTCGTTCTCTGGATGGTCAATATTTTGATTTCCATCCGGTCCCAAGCCATCGATAAGATCTGTGCAACCCTGCCGTTGTTCTGAAGTAATAATTTCAACATAGTCAGTCTGGTAGAGCAGAGCGGTATCCAATCCGCGCACATCCAAACCTTCATACCAGACTACACCATATTCCGCCTGAATTTCTGGTTGGTTCAGAAGGTCCAAAAGCACATCAAGCGTCTCAACCTCTTGAACTGCCAGGATAATTGGTTCGTGTAATTCAACATGAATCGCTACCGCTCGTTTATACAACCGCCGCTGGTATTCTGTTGATGAAAGAATATCATCTTCAGTACCTGGATCATTATACGTATCAAACAAATTCCAGAGATTGAAGGTCGCAGTAGTAAATTGGGGAAAATTAGGATTTGATGGATTTCCTTTTCTTTGATTCGAAACCTCTGGTTGAACGGTAACCTGAGGTACTTGGAACAAAGACAAACGATACTCGTCAAACACATAATCCATTACTCCAGATATATCTAAAATGTGATCGCCCACTTTTACATCGGGCGTTATCTCCTCCAGTCCGGTATCATCAACCAGCACAATTTCTCCAGTTCCGCTAGGGTCATCCTGGAAAACTCTCTGTATACCTAAATCCTCCCTGATGACCCAGGTACGGTCATCGTAATCGGTTGGACCAACCGTTACAGCCTCTTTCATGCGCACGCGCATGCCTTCCAATGTTTCAAAATATGACTTAGATGCTGTATTATTAAATGGCGGCGCAAGCTCTACTGCAATTGGAAGTGCATTCCCTAAAGATTTCACAGTTACACTCACTGGGGATGTGCTGATCTCAGTAAGATCGTAGTACTCTTTGACAGTGCCAGAGATTTCCACTCCATCGCCTTCAGTTACCAAATCAATTCGCTCACCCAGGTAGACAAAGAGACCGTCAGACGTCTCATTTTCATCATCACAATCTTGATCCTGGATAAAAAAACCTTCCCGCCAGGTTTCATCCATATCGGCATGAACAACGCCTTCTACAATGACATTTTCACCCTCATATGGTGAAGAAAAACCACTACCTTGAATCTCACATATTGAGACCTGGTTCGAATTGGAAGAGGAAACCGGCACAGAACCCAGGCTGGTTAGAACTGCCAAAAATAAGACAATTCGACTAATATTGAATTTGTTATTCCCACCCGAAATATTCACTTATGATCCTTCCGAGTAAATTTCTTTTGAAGATTATCCTTGAATCTATTGGGGAGATTCCCAGATCATTTTCACAACCGTTCAATCGATTTCATCAATAAAATAAATCAAATACAAACCCATTCTAAATCAATTTAGAAAATGGTCAAGAACTTACAAAATATTGTCAAAGTTCTGGTGAATCGTTTATACTATCTATCCATACAGGAGGTAAAATGTCCGATTATGACCTTGCTCCCCTGAGGGAAACATTATTAGAATTTGTACCACAAGGGCGTATTGCGCTTCTACCTGCTTTGCATGCTGCACAGAAATTATATGGCTTTTTACCTGAAAAGGTTGCCAAAGAAGTAGGTAAAGCATTAAAGGTTCCTTTAGCCGATCTGTACGGTGTGATCGAGTTTTACGGGATGCTCTATTCTAAACCAACGGGAAGAAAGATCATCAAGGTTTGTACGGATCCTTCATGCGCCATTTACGGCGGTGAGGAAATCCTATCCTCAATATGTACTCATCTCAAATTGAATCCAAATACCACCAGCGAGGATCGAGAATTCAGGATCGAACGTGCAACTTGCCTGGGCTTATGTGACCAAGCTCCTGTAGTCCATGTAAATAATAAGGTCCTGGTCAGAACAAATAACATTTCAGCGGAACATATCCTTGATGGTATAGGACCTGAGCCGAATGGTTTGGTAACAGGAACTATACAAAAGATTTCCGCAAACTGCGGTAAGGGTTACCCGACATTATTGGAAGATTTTGTACCCAACGGTGGTTATTCATCCTTGAAGGCTGCTCTTCAAATATCGCCGCGGGATATCATCGAAAATGTGAAATCCTCCGGACTGGTTGGGCGAGGCGGAGCGGCTTTCCCCACTGGTGTAAAATGGGAGAGCGCTGCAAATGCTGATGGTGAACATAAATTCATTGTCTGTAACGCCGATGAATCTGAACCCGGGACATTTAAAGACCGGGTACTCCTTGAAGAAAATCCCCATTTAACCATTGAGGGTATGATTATCGCCGGGTACGCCATTGGCGCTTCCAAAGGTTATTTATACATACGGGGTGAATACCTGAATGCCTATAATGTTATGTGCCGGGCGCTTCAGGATGCTCGTAAAAATGATTACCTTGGGGAAAATATTTTAGGCGCCGGATTCAATTTTGATATTGAAATACGATTGGGAGCAGGTGCATATATCTGTGGGGAAGAAACAGCTCTATTTGAATCGGTTGAAGGAAAACGCGGATTTCCGCGCATAAAACCGCCCTTCCCAACCACACACGGTTTATTTAATCAACCCACCGTAATTAATAATGTAGAGACTTTGTGTAATATCCCTCTCATCATTGAAGAAGGCGTGCAGAAATACCGTCAGATCGGAACGGAACAATCGCCGGGCAGCAAGTTATTTTGTTTATCGGGTGATGTAAAACTCCCCGGACTCTATGAAGTCCCGTTTGGCACCACCTTAAATGATTTGGTTTTCAAACAGGCGGGTGGGATGCGCGGTAAAGGGAGATTGCAGGCATTACTTGTCGGAGGGGCTGCTGGTGTCTTTATATCTCCTGATTTGATTGATATCAAACTCACATTCGAGGATTCGAATCGGGCAGGTATTGCACTCGGTTCTGGAGCAATAATAGTTTTTGATAACAGCCGTGATATTAAAGATATCCTTTTGAGGATCAGCCGGTTTTTCGCCCATGAATCATGCGGAAAGTGTTACCCATGCCAGCTCGGCACGCAGCGCCAATACGAAATCCTTAAAAGGGCAGTCTCTGGGAAAATGTTGCCGGGCGATGTCGATCGTTTGTCTGATATTGGTTGGACAATGAAGGACGCCTCGATATGCGGTTTAGGTCAGACCGCTTCAAGCGCTATATTAAGCGCAATTGAAATTTGGCCGGATTTATTCGCTGGATAGAAGTATCGTAAGCGAACAATACAAGATACATCAGGAGCAAAGAATGCCGGAAGATATTATGCTAAAAATCGACGGACATGAAGTTATCGTACCTGAGGGGACGACACTGCTGCAAGCAGCAAACTCAATCGGCGTTTCGATTCCGACTATCTGTTATCACGATCACTGTAAACCTAATGCAGTATGCCGAACTTGTGTGGTTGAACTGGAAGGTGCGCGGGGATTGGCTGCATCTTGCGTAACAACAGTGTCTGATGGGATGACAGTACACACGCAAACAGACCGGGTAAAACGCAGCCAAAGAACAATTTTAGAAATGCTAAATTCGGCAGTGGATTTAACGGATGCGCCTGAAATCTTGGAGATGCTGGAGGATTACAACGTAAGCAGCGGACGTTTTCCATCAACAAAAGAACGCGAAAACCCTTTTCACGATGACAATCCGATGTACATCCGGGATTATAAGAAATGCTTATTATGCTGGCGCTGCGTTCAAGTATGCGCTGATGATGCCCAATATACATACGCCATAAATTTCTCTGGACGCGGATATGAGACACAAATCTCAACTTTCTTCGATAGACCTCTTTTAGAGAGTACCTGTGTTTTTTGCGGACAGTGCGTTGGGGTATGTCCAACCGGCGCTCTGAAAGCCAAGCGTGAATGGTTGTTGGAATGTGGTTATTCCCCAGAGGAGACGATGTTTTCGGATAGGAGCGCGCCATGATACAACCAGATCGGGTAATATACACAACCTGTCCATTTTGTGGAGTAGGTTGCAACCTTCAACTGCACATAAAGGAAAACCATATTTACAAGGTTTCATCTCCATTCGAAAGCGTAGTCAACCAAGGGAATTTATGCATCAAAGGACGTTATGGGTACGATTTTATTTATCATCCTAAACGGGTAACAACCCCTCTTCTCCGTAAAAAACAACAAGAACCTGGAAACCGGACACAGGCATTCGAACTGTCTGATTGGCGTGAAACAACCTGGGATGAAGCGCTAGATTACACAGCAGACCGCCTGGTTGATATATATACGCGTGATGGTGCGGATGCCATGGCAGCCTATCTTTGCGCGAAGGCAACTAACGAGGATAATTACCTGCTGCAGAAGCTCTTCCGTACACTCTTCAAGACGAACAATATTGACCACTGTACCCGGCTGTGCCATGCGGGTTCTGTTGTCGCATTGCAGCAAGCAGTTGGATCTTCTGCCATGAGCAACACTGCCTCTGAAGTCAGTCAATGCGATTGTTTTATCGTGACCGGCTCGAATACAACTGAAAACCACCCCATCATCGCTCTTCAAATGAAAGCCGCTGTTAAAAATCACGGCGCAAAACTGATTGTGATCGATCCCCGCAGATTGGAATTATGCGATTTTGCAGAACTTTGGCTGCCGCTCAAACCTGGGACAAACGTACCTGTATTCAGCGCAATGGCACATGTAATCATTCAAGAGAATCTGGTCAATCACGGATTCCTCGCTGAACGGACAGAAGGATATGAGGAATTTGTCCATTCGATCGAAAAATTCACACCAGAGTATGCTGAAAGTGTATCCGGTGTCGACCGCGAGTTGATTAGAAGCGCTGCTCGACTTTATGCAAATGCCGAAAAAGGAGCAATCTATTGGGGCATGGGCATCTCGCAGCTCTCCCATGGAACCGCAAGCGCGCTTTCAGTGATCCATTTGGCTTTTCTTACAGGCCATATCGGGAAAAAAGGTACGGGATTAAATCCTCTGCGGGGGCAAAATAATGTTCAGGGCGCTTCCGATATGGGCGCTATGCCGCATCACTATCCGGGTTATATGCAGGTAGACGACCCTCAAAACAAAAGCATTTGGGAAAAAACCTGGAACATTGAACAAGGAGGATTAAGTCTAAAAAAAGGTTTGACCACCACCGAAATTCTCACTCACGCTAAGCCTGGAGGTATTCGCAGCCTGTATATTATGGGGGAAAACCCGATGATGAGTGAACCTAACTTGAACCTTACCCGGAACCATATACAGCAATTAGAATTCATTGTCGCCCAGGATTTATTCATAAATGAATCTGGCGCTTTTGCTGACGTTTTCCTGCCAGCAGTATCCTGGGCTGAAAAGGACGGCACGTTCACGAACACCGACCGGCGGGTACAGCGTGTCAGGCAAGCTTTACCTGCTCTCGGTCATTCTCGTCCTGATTGGGAGATCATATGTGATTTGGCTGACCGTATTGAATCCCGTTTGCAGCACTCACCTTCAAGTGGATGGTCATACGAACATCCATCTCAAATATTAAAAGAAGTCAGCAGCACAGTGCCTGAATATGCTGGAGTGAGTTATGGCAGGATTGAAAAAAACGGTCTGCAAACGCCCGTTTGGGATGAAGCGCATCCCGGAACGCCTTATCTATTTGCCAATGAATTCCCGCGTGGTAAGGGGAAATTCCATCCGCTAGAATACGTACCATCTGTTGAAAGACCAGACGATGAATATCCTTTTATCCTTTCAACCGGCAGAGTACTGGAACACTGGCATGGCGGGACGATGACCCGAAATTCAGAACTAAACCAATTATATCCGCAGGCATATGTACATGTGAATCAAACGGATGCTGAACTGATAGGGGTTATGAGTGGTCAATTCGTACGAGTGACTTCCCGCCGAGGATCGGTCGTGCTTAGAATAGAAGTAACAGAAAAAACGACCGCGGGAGTAGTCTTCATCCCATTCCATTTTTCAGAAGCGGCAGCAAACCTGCTTACGATTGACGCTTTAGATCCTTTGGCAAAAATACCAGAGTATAAGGCTTGTGCGGTTAATATTAAACCAGCCGATGAAAATGACCTGCCGATTCAAGTAGAACCAGTGCGCCGGGGGAGATATTAGATTTTATTGA
>Ga0180438_10005418_pt1 | contig 17753 bp, 23 predicted proteins | sample SS_ome_12_FD_132455 | JGI IMG/M metagenome (GOLD analysis project Ga0180438, IMG submission 132455) | Hypersaline lake sediment archaeal communities from the Salton Sea, California, USA - SS_3_D_2 metaG | ecosystem: Environmental > Aquatic > Non-marine Saline and Alkaline > Hypersaline >...
AGTCGCCCCTCCGCGTCGTAGTCGGCCGCGATCCCCTCCGCCAGATGCTCGGTCGTCACCGTGGCGTCCAGGAATTGGATGTAAAGGGCATCCACCTCTGCGTCATAGGTGACCGCTACGTAGCTCTTCCGGCCAAGTCAAGTTGCCGCTATTTCGGATCCAGAGTATAATAAACCTTAGCCGGAGGTGAAATATGGTCTCCAGAGTAGTAACAGCCGTTTACAAGGACGGAGTGTTAAAACCGGTCGAACCCCTCTTATTGGATGAGCACGAGACCGTTCGGCTGGGGATTCTAGACAACGAGGAATCAGAGCTCCCTCACCCCCATATCGCTCGTACTCCTGGGGTATGTGGCGGCCGCCCGATTGTCAGAGGCACCCGTGTCTCTGTTCAAACCGTTGTTGGCTACTACAAACTCGGCATGAGCGTGGATGAGATTCTGGCCGGACTGCCACACCTGACCCCAGCTCAGGTTTTTGACGCTCTAAGCTATTATCACGATCATCAGGCGGAGATTGAGGCTGACATCGCTGCGGGCGAGCCTCAGGTACTGCTGGCCCGCTACGGACTCAGGCTGGAGCCGGATGGACGTATCGTACCTGCCGAGTGAGCATGGTCGAGGGCACAGACGAGACCCTGTTCATCCGCCTTTACCTGGACGAAGATGTTTTCAAGGACATCGCGCCAGCCTTGCGGGCCAGAGGCTTTGATGCCGTCAGCGTCCATGAACTGCGTCAGTATGGGTGGTCCGATGCAAGGCAACTGGCTCACGCTGCTGCTCAGGGACGAACGATCTTCACCTTCAACGCTTCTGACTTCCTTGCTCTCCATAGACAATACCTCAACGAAGGCAAAACACACGCAGGGATAATCGTCTCGAGACAACGACCCATCCGTGAAACGCTGCGCCGATTGCTGGATCTGCTCAACCGTATCACAGCCAGCGAGATGTTTAATCAGCTCAGGTGGATATAGCTACTTGCCACTTGACTGAAACGAAAAACCCGCCGTGCACCCACGGCGGGTCCCCCCCCAACCTACGTCCCTCTCCCCCCAATCACTCCCCCTCGTCCGCCAGAAGCACCTCCGTCAGCTTCTCGCTCACCTGTGTCTCCGCATCCGCCATGTCCACGGCCTGCGAGGCCGCGATCTCGCCCGTGAGGATCCGCAGCCCCTCCTCGTAGATCCGCTTTCCCTGCGTCGTCAGGTTGCCCTCCAGCTTCCGTCGCCAGGCCATATCCCGCACCGCCTCCGCGACCAGGAGCACGTCCCCGGCGTGAAGCTTTCCATTCAATAACGCATATCGCGCCTTATGTTCCGCGGGCAGCTTCTCAGGCTCAGCCCGCAGCACCTGCCACACCTGCTTCAGTCTGGACTTCGAGACGGCCCGCCGCAGGCCGATCGACTCCGCAGCCCCCACCGGGATCATCAAGCTGGTGCCCGGCTGGCCCATCAACTTGATCCTGTAATAGTTCTCGCTGCTCCCATGCCATTCCCGTTCCTCGACACGCTCGATGACGCCAGCGCCGCGGACAGGATGAACGATTGCGTCCCCTGCCTCGAACATCACCGTTTCCTCCTTACGTATCTTGCTCAGGCTCAGCACAGCGATCGCCACCGCCGCGCTGGGAGCCAGCCTGCCGAACGGATCACGTGCGCTCACCAGACTGCGCACAATGAATACATACCCGCGTACCTGGCAGAACCGCCAACCGGTCGGGATGGATCGGTCTGCCGCACTTCACGCAGATTCCGTACGTCCCCTGGCCCAACCGCGACAGCGCCCGCTCCAGCTTCTCGGCCCGCCCTTTCAGCCGCTGCAACAGCGCACGGTCAACCTCCCAGCACGTGACCGCCGGCGCCCCCTGGCCCAGCCCATAGTCGGGCTTCTCCTCCGCAGCCTTCTCCAGCGCAGCGATCTGAGCCCGCAGTTCTTCCAATTCATGCTGCAGGATTACCGATCTATCGCTCACTGCCTGCCCCACTTCGATAAATCGGGCACCGAGAGATGCCACCCATCCCCGGTCTATTGAGCAGATACTCCGGCACAATCCAGGCCCTGCGAGTACCGAGTTGAAATCCAGCCAGTCTGATGGTGGGATTAGAGACGATTCGCCAAGCGAGGACCTCAAGCGACCAGCGCGATCAAGTCACCCTATCCGGATTCTGCCCCCAGTGGGCCTTGTGACAACTGGGCCAGCATTCCGTCCAGCCAGGCCAGTTCCGCGGCAGCCACAGCCAGCCCGTAATCCAGTGCCAGGCGCTCCCCCAGATCCATACCTTCGTCCATCACCGTGGCAGTCTGATCGAGAGCAGCCTGGTGGGCAGCGACCTGCGTGCGTCGCTGCTCCAGGTGGGCGACCAGACCGTCATGAGAAAGGTTGCCGGCCAGGATCAAGCGCATCAAGAAGGCCTTCAAGGAAACCCCCGAAGCGATAGGCCGGTCCATCCACTCCCCTAGAACCTGGCCGCCTGCCTCCGTGATGCTGTAGATCTTTCGCGGTGGTTTGTTCTGCCGGGAGACGACCTCCACCGTCACCAGATCATCTTCCAACAGCGCGTGCAGTGCAGGATAGAGACTGCCAAAACTGGGGCTATCGATCAGCCAACTGAGACCTTTGAGAAAGCGCTTGATGTCGTAGCCCGACATTGGCTGACGGTTCAGCAAGCCCAGGATGAAGTGCCGAATGCTCACAGTGCTAGCCATAGGTTATTTTGGTATATAACGTTTGTGAAATTATACCACAACCAAATGGTGCTGACAATTCAATTGGACCGTCCCCGCATAGCCACTCGCTCCAGCACCCTTCTCAGCCAGCGACGCACGGCTTGCGGCGACTCCAGCCAAAAATCTGCTCCCACGTCGCGCGGTTCCCGGGCGACCAGACCCGCGATGCCACCCCGCCCCTGGATCACGTCAAACGCCGCCTCGTCCTTGTCGTCGTCCCCCAGGTAAACGGGGACAGCGCCAGGCCAGGCATACCGATCCAGCAGGTACGCCACCGTCCGCCCCTTGTGTGCCAGTTTGGGAGCCACCTCCAGGAACTTGTGCCCGCCCAGCAGACAGAAAACTTCCTGCGATATCACGTCGGTCGCCTCGCGGCGCGCAGCACTCAACACCGCATCCGCCTCGTCATCCTCGGCGAAACGGGCGTGAAGTGCCAGCGCCCACCCCTTGTCCTCCACGAAGAAACCGTGCCGCCCGGCAACCATCTCGGACCACCGTGGCTTGAGGATATCCAGCGCCGGACGGATCACGTCGTACGCCAATCGGTTGATCCGCTCCCCCGCCGGCGTCTGTAACTCGATGCCATACGTGCCCGCCAGTAGAACGCCGGGGACTGGCACCAGCGTCTCCACGTGGCCCAATCGCCGGCCGCTGATCACCGCCACACGGACGTGAGGGACCTGTACCAGCCCGCCCAGCAGCTCCACCACCTCCGGATCCGGGTGGACGTGATCGGGCGTGGGTGCCAGATCGGCCAGCGTGCCGTCATAGTCCAGGAAAAACCAGAGCCGCCTGGCCCTGTCCAGACACTCCTTGACCTGCGCTGGCACGCGCGACGTCACAGGCTTTCCTCGCCGCCAGGCATACCAAGCAGCGGCTCAATATCCCGGCGGAAGATCGCCTGCCAGGTGTAGTCGCGTCGCACCCGGCGGCGCAGGCGGTGCACAGGGCTCTGCTCGGCCCACGATAGGATCTGCCCGGCCACGTGCGTGGGATCTGCGTCCGTGTCGATCAAGATCACGTCCTCGCCGCCGATCTCCTCGGCCGCCGGCACACTCGTACAGACGACCGGCACCCCGACCAGCCCCGCTTCCAGCACGGGCATGCCAAAGCCCTCTCTGTGGCTGGGCATGAACACGACGTCACTCGCCCGGATCAAGTCCCCCACCACGCGCGTACCGATGGTGAATGGTTGCTCAGGGTCCGGGCCGGACTCGTAGACGAACCGCATCTCCGGCTCCACCTCCAACTGCCGCCGCAGGGCCTGCAACAGTTGGAAATAGGCCATGCTCTGCGCGTCGTGGGGGTCGGGCGGGCCGGTCACGATCAGCTTGGGTCTGCAACCTCGCCCCTTCAGCGCCGCGACCACCTGCAGCGCATACTCGATGTTCTTGGCCTGGGTCACGCGCACCGGCATCAACAGCGCCAGGTCACACCCCAGCATGCCCAGCCGGTTCACCAGGCGATATCCCTCGGTAGATAGCCCCAGCAGATTCTTCGCATCCGTCCCGTTGTAGATCACGTGCACCTGCTCCAACGGGCAGCCCAGAAGCGCCGCCAACGCACGCTGCCTCCGTCGCGAGACTGTCACGTATGCCACGTCCGACCGGTACGAGCGCAGAAGGTCCCAGGGATACCCGGGGTGGACCTTCGAACGCGAACTGGGACTGGCCCACGTGAAATCGTGGCACCAGGCGATACAGCGATGGATCACGTCTGCGTCCAGTAGATAGTGCAGCGCCGCCGTCAGCGGCAGGTTAAAGTGTTTGGTGAACACGTTGTGGACGATCACGTGGTCGAATCGGCCCAGGACCACCGTCAGTCGCTCAACCAGGAGGTTGACCAGGTCATCGAAACCCGGCGGTACCTGGCCCTGCTCCAACACCGCACTCGCCTCCATCACTCGCTCGTGCTGTGAATCCATCTCCGGGATGCGGATAAAACCGGTGCGGCGTGGAAGCCCCGCACGCTCACCCCAGCCAGCGACGACCGTGACGGGATATCCAGCCTGGCCAAAAACCTGCGCGTGGGCGCCAATCACGGCCTCCACGCCTCCGACGACCGGTGGGGCGGTATAGTGCAGAATGGCGGTCTCTGATTGTCTCATAGAACGTTATGTCCCTCCCGGTTACTTCCTTGCCTATAGATTCAATTCGACGATAGCTTCAAGCTGGCGACACAACCAGGCGGCGATGTCCTCCTGCTCGATCGCCCAGCGCAGCCGCTCGGCCCGCTCCCGGCGCTCCTGGGGAGGCATCACCAATGCCTGATGGAGCGCCTCGGCGGTGGCATACACGTCACATGGCGAAATGATCAGGGCCCCCGGCTCAAGCTGCTGGCGAGCGCCGGTGCGCTCGGATAGGACCAGCACACCCTGGCGCTGGTTCACAACGGGCCCTTCCTTGGCGACCAGATTCATCCCATCGGCGATGGAGTTCACCAGGAGCACGTCGTACAATTGCAGGGCCGCCACGGCCCGGGGGTAGTTCTCGCCCACCAGGATCCGCACCGGCTCCCACTCACTGGTCCCATATGTCGCATTGATGCGCCCGGCGGCCGCCATAAGATCGTCCAGATAGTTCTGATATTCACCCACGCCCATTCGGGACGGCACCAGCAACGCCAGGAACTTGACTCGTTCGCGGTGCTCGGGGTACAGCTCCAGCATCTCCTCAAAAGCTCGAAAGCCGCGCACGATATTCTTGCTCGGCTCGATGCGGTCAATCCGCAGAATGAGCTGCTGGTCACCCACGACGTCCTCGAAGTCGGATCGATACTTGGCCACGCCCAACCCCTGCGCCAAGCGCCTCAACGTTCCCACATCGATGGAGATAGGAAAATCGCGCACGTGCGTGGCGTGGTTGCGATACCAGACCCGGTCATGCTTGTAGTTCACGTGTGCCCGCGGCAGGTGGGATTCGCAGGTGCGGATGAAATTCATTCCATCCTCGCGCGTCTGAAAGCCCAGCACGTCGGCCGCGCATAGCCCATCCAGAAGTGCCTGTCGCATCGCGGGGGGCAAGATGCGCCAGTACTCCGGCCCCGGCCAAGGAATGTGGACGAAGTGCAATACCGTTGGACGCTCGCGCGGTCGCAACATCTCGCGCAGGAACCGGGCTACCAGGTACAGATGGTAGTCCTGCAACATGACCAACGCCGGGAAAGTTGTCTTACGAACCTGCGCAGCGATCGCCTGCGCGAACAGGCGGTTCACGACCACGTAACCATCCTCCCAGCCTTGCCAGGTGGACCGGTCGATGACCGGCGCCCGCGGCACGTCCCACATCGAGTGCTGCAAGAACCACAACAGCGGATTGGCGATCACGTTGTAATACCCGTCGTAGACCGCTGCCTCTGGCAGGAGGAACTCCACCCGGATGCTGCTGCTCTCCCCCATATCCACGCTTCCCGCTTGCCAGATCGCGTCGGCCTCCGTCTGCGGACACGCAATCCAGGTAGCGTCGGTGTGCCGGCACAGACCAATCAGCGCCGTGACCAGCCCGCCTTCCCCGCGCTGGTATTGTAACCGATCATCAAGCCCTTTCTCAAAAGTCACCGGCGCACGGTTCGCGGCCACGATCAGCGACCGGTTCGCGAAAAACTCCGCCTCCAGCACCTCGCAGCGCTGACGCGCGTTTTCCGTCGCTTGGCTGGGTTCCTGCTGCGCATCCCCTGTCTCTGGTGAACCGCTCATACGTCCCCCTCCTCCCGGCTGGCCTGGATCGCCAGGTCGATGAAGGCAGCGGCGGTCCATCCAAAGGTATCGGCCGCAGTGGCCGGAGGCTCGCCCGTTTCCGAGTTGTAGTACTCGTAGATGCTGACTCGGCTCATCACCATCTCCAACGTCTTCTCCCTCAACCGGCGGGCCAACGCCTCCTCCCCGGCCTGGCGCAGCGCCTCAATGAAGAAGTAATTGATGTTGATCCACACGGGCCCGCGCCACATCGTCTCCGGGTCGTAGTGGGGATCGTTGCGCGCCACGGTCGGAATGACGTACTCCCCCCAGAACTCGTCACCGTCTGTGAGGTGAGCGACGAGCCGGTCGCGAATGGCCTCGGGCAACTGACCGGTCCACAACGGATACAAATTGAACGGCGTGACAACTGGAATAGGTTGCTCATCGTGCAGTGCGCGGAACAGACCTGCTTCCTCGTCCCAGAAACTCTCGATCATCCGACGGACGATCGCCGCAGCCCGGCGACGCCACATCGCGCCCTCGGCTTCCATCCCCAGCGCCTCCGCCATCTCCGCCAGCGATCCCATCTGGACGCACAGATAGGTGTTCAGATCCGGCGATTCAACCGGCATCCCATAGTCCCACAGTGGACTGTCGTCCAGGCCCGAGGAGTAGGGATGGTTGTACTGCGCTAACCCATCCACATCGTCGTCGTTCATACTGAACCACCAGGCGTTCCAACGCACCAGGGGTACGTAGATTTCCTGCAAGAAATCCAGGTCCGGATCAGTCTCGTGGAGCTTGAGTGCCGCCCAGGCCAGGATCGGCGGCTTGGTGACCTCCGCGCGAATCGGATGATCGATTTCTGCAATCACCCCTTCATCGTACACGGCATCGGGGAGCATACCGTCGGGAAGCTGGCAGGTGAGCATAGCGCGGATCTGGTTGCGTGCCAGTTCTGGATCGACGTGACGGTAGGCCAAAGCGTGCATCGCGCTATCCCACAGCCATAGCCCCACGTAGTTGATCTTCGACGGCGTCATGGCTTCGTAGGCCACTCTGCCCTGTGGACTGATCAGATTGTTGGCCATAATCCACCACGCGTACGCGTACGTAAGGCGGTAACGCTCGTTCACAGTAGGAGCTCGGCCGAACCAGCCATCCCAACGGGCTTCAGCAGCAGCACAAGAAACAGAGAAGGGCCTCACCTCGTAGCACAGGTCTGTCTCTTCATCGACCGTCAAGATGATCGCACAGTCATTCCCCGCCTGTACGATGAACTCGACGTTGTAGCCCCCTCTCTCTGGCGTGATCCGGTTGCGCACCGGCTCCCCATTGCTGGCATAGGCCAGGTTGCGCACTGCCTTGAACACGCCGCCGCTTCCGGTCTCTTCCCAGAACTGGGGCGCCACGTGAAATCGTAGGCCGGCCGTCACCTGGGGTGGCACACCAAAAGCCAGCGTGCGCTTGTCCTGGAACACCAACCCGAAATCACCCAGCCGAGTGCGCAAGTACACCACGTGCGGATAGGTCACGACCTCAAAGTCCAGCAACTCGCCCCCCTCATCCACCAGGCACACCTCGCGGACGAAAGGGGGCCGCTCCCGATACGCATCAATGTCGGCTTGGAGTTTGGTGAGCCGCTCGGCGAGCCTCACCACCAGGCAACTCCGGTGCGGTGTCCGGAAAACCATCAGACGTGAACCCCGGTCGCTGAAGGGCACCCGGGTGATGTCGATGTGATTCCTCAGCAGATTGAGATGGAGCGATGTCGTCATCTTTGTTTTCGCTGCCGCAGCCCTCCTAGCAGACGCCGCACCCGCTTGCGGTCCGCTTTGGCTACCGGATGATCCTTGTCCAGGGAGCGTAGCACCCGCTTTGATTTCTTACGGCGCAGGTGGCTGCGCTTCTGCTTCAATCGCCGCAGCTTTCCCCTGCCCGTGACCTTGAACCGTTTCGCCGTTGCCTTATGTGTTTTCATCTTAGGCATAGATTCTACTCCTTTCCAATGCTCCGAATCGCCAGCATGGCACACCGCCACCTAGTTCTCACCTGCGCGTGCGCACCGAATACACAACTTGGTATCCGGCAACACTGCCAGGCGGTCCGGGTGGATCGGTCGTCCACACTGTGCGCAAACCCCGTACGTACCGTGATTCATCCGCGACCTCGCTCGATTGAGACTCGCGGCTCGCTCCCTGAGCCGCTCCAATACGGCTCGGTTCAGCTCCCAGCGTGTCACCGCCGGATCACCTTCTCCGAGACCATAATCCGGCTTTTCTTCCAATGCCGCCTCCAGGGCGGCAATTCGGGCCTGCAGCTCGTCCAACTCACGCTGCAGATCCCTCGTCTTATCCGACATCTTTCCCTCCGCACAGCCCGTGCGGACCCGGTCAGCCACGACCAACACCATCGGTCTTGGCGTGAACGCGTCCGCAACAGTGCCTGAAGTTGTTCAAAGACAACTTCCCAGCTTTGTTCGTCAAGAACGAGCACAAAGTGCGAAGTTATTGATGAACAAAGCCCTGAATTCGAATCCTGGAGAATCACACGCCGGATCAGAGCGGGATTCTCCAGGGACACATCTCAACGCTTCGAAATGAGAGGATCGCTCTCGAACACCTCCGCAAGTAGTGACGAACGAAGTGGGACGACGACCTACGGCTCCAGGCGCTCTAGCCTGAGTCCGATCCGGTGCTCCCACTCGTTGATCCGCAACACGCGCACGACAACCTCAGAACCAGCCTTCACGTCTGTGAGACCCACGCCGCCTACACTCAATTCGGACTTGTGAACCAGTCCCTCGACCCCTTCGCCGACTTCGACAAAGAGACCGAACTCCGCCACACTGGTCACCGTCCCCTGCACGACGTCCCCCTCGTGAAGATTTGCCAACACCCGGTGCCAGGGATCGGGCAACAGCCGCTTGCGGCTTAGCGCGATGCGCTCCCGTTCCCGATCCACGTCGAGAACGTACACGTCTACTTCATCCCCCTCGTTCAGAACTTCGCCAGGGTGATCCACGTGTCCCCAATCCAACTCCGAGATGTGGACCAATCCATCTATCCCACCCAGGTCCACGAAGGCGCCAAAGTCGACCAGATTGCGCACAGTACCGGTCCGCACCTCTCCCTTCGTCAACTCCTGCAGCAGTTGCTGGCGCCTGTGGTCGTTTGCGACCCGTTCCGACAACACCAGGCGTCGCCGCCGCTGGTTGACCTCAATCACCACCATCGACAGTGTGTCCCCCACCAGCCCGGCCTTGATGTCCCGCAGACGCTTCCCGCGCGTACCGCGGGGCACCGAGTTCAGATGCGAATTCGGGACAAAGCCCCGCAGACCGCCAAACGGCACAATGACGCCGCCACGGTTGAAATCGGTCACCTCGCCCTCAAAGACCTCCTCACTTTCCAGGTACTCCTGTGCTCGCAGCCAGTCCCGTTGCTGCAGCCCTTTGTTGACCGAGACCAAGATTCCATCGCGAAGCTGACCAGGTTTCAGGACGACGACCGGCACACGATCGCCGATCTTCAGACGATCGCGATATGCATCGTCCAACAACTCCAGATCCTTGGGTGGGACGATGCCGTCCTGCTTGGTCCCCAGGTCGACGAGCAGGTCGTTCTCGCCGACGGATAATATGGTGGCTTCAAGGACATCTCCACGCCGCGGGCGTGTGTAGTCATAGTCCTCTTTGATCAAAGCCGCCCACCCCGGTTTCTGTACGTCAGTACGATGCATCAAACTCATCACGATCGATTGACCTCCTCGTCCAACTAGGCGAAGCTCAGCACCACTGCTGTGTCCTTGTGACCCGTTCCCTATGAAACAGACCTGGTCGACCGCCACCCGCATGGTGAGTTACGGCGCATACCAGGTCCAAGATAACAGTTAGATCTGAGCGTTAGAAATCAGAGTCTATATACAATTCCCGATAATGCGCCTCCAATAAGAGGACACAGCAGCACCGTTGCTCCGCTCTGGTACTCACAGTTCAGCCACCAAGTCTACTCGATATATATCATGTAGATATATTATACTATGAAAACTTATGTATGTCAACTCGGGTGCAATCGCATGTTCTAACGGATGAAACCACGCAATTTGCGCCTGTACTTCGGAGTCCTCAAGGCACGAAATGCCTTCAGCTCGATCTGGCGCGCACGTTCACGCGTTACGCCAAGATATTGCCCAATCTCATCCAGCGTGTGCTTCTCTCGGCCATTCAACCCATAATGCATCTCCAGGACGGTGCGACGCCGTTCAGTGAGTGAACTCAAGGCAGCCCGCACCTCCTCGTTGAGTAAGCGCCGATAGACTGCGTCGTCGGGGCCGGGTATGCTCGTATCTTCGATGAAGTCACCCAGCCTGCCCCCGCCTTCCGACGGATCATTCGAAGCAGGTTTGTCCAACGAGAGCGTCTCCCGCGAAACGCGAATGATCCTTTCCGCCGTATCAATTGCCTGACGTAACTTGCTCTTCTGGGGGAGTGGCAATGGTTCTCCCGCCGCGCGCGCGAGTTCGATGGCTGCCTTATCGTCCGCTTCCAACAAGTCTGATTCCATGACCAGCTCTTCGATCGTAGGCTCCCGCTCGATTTCCTGTGTCATCTTGCGCTGCAGGCGGCGCAGCCGATAGATACGATCGCCTACGTGAACGGGTATCCGGATCGTGCGGCCATAGTCCGAGATGGCCCGGCTAACTGCCTGGCGGATCCAGTACGTGGCATAGGTAGAGAACCGCACGCCCCGGGTATGATCGAATTTCTCGACAGCCTGCATCAGACCCGTGTTTCCCTCCTGGATCAGATCCTGCAATGCGAGACCGCGCCCCCTGTAATCCTTGGCGATGCTGACAACCAAGCGCAGGTTCGCCTCGGTCAACATCTGCGTGGCACGGACCGCACGCTCCTCCAGATTCGCCCACATCTCTACCAACGCTTCACCATCGAGACGTTTACTCTCGTCCATCTCGCAGAGCAACAAAGGTGTCTGGTGTGCGTCCCAGGCCTGAGAAATCAAATCCAATATGGGCTCAGGCACCATGTACAGGAGAAGCAAAACATCGAACAGATTGCTGGTGAGCGAAGCCCGGACATCCTCCTCTGGGAACTCTGACTCATCCATCTGTTCCAGAAAATCATAGAGGTATGGAGGTGCATCCGGTATCGGCGTTTGGCGAATTGCCCTCGCTTCATCCACCAGGGCAGCCAGACTTGGAGAGGGCAGTGTCCCAGCGTCACAATTCTGGGTCACAGCCGCCCACGCCTGGCGCAGGGAATTCAGGACGGTGTCGAGGATTTTGCTCGCGGCAGAAGCTTGATCTTGTTCCCCATCCACCTGAGCTCGCAAGGTGTCGATGCGGGAGGCCGCCGCCTGCTGGGTGGACAGCCAGACCTCCTCATACGGAGCTAGGAGCGGCACCTTTGCGATTTCGCGCAAATACATACCCACCGTATCATCCACAGAGGATTCTCTCGAAGTACTCAATGGATACTACACTCCCTTTATCCGATGTCTCTGCTCTGACCGTGGACGATACTATCTGGATGCCAACACTACAACGTCTACAGCGCTCGGTCCCTTTGGCGTCTGTTCAACCCCAAACTCTACCTGGTCCCCCTCACTCACCCAGTAGGCATCCGCTGAAGAGCGAAACTCGTTCAGATGCACGAAAACATCCTGGTGGCTGTCGCCGCGCACGATGAAGCCATAGCGCTTCTCGTGGCTGAACCACTTGATTTTTCCCTTGGATCGCTCATCCATCAGCTTCCTACCTCCGATTTCAACTCGGGCAGAATCTCACCTTTGTAAATCCACACCTTCACCCCGATTCGGCCATAGGAGGTGTGAGCCTCTTCCTGAGCATAATCGATGTCGGCCCGCAGAGTCTGCAAAGGCACTCGCCCCTCACGCATCCACGACTCGCGCGCCATCTCGGCGCCAAACAGTCGCCCCTTGCACTTCACCTTCACACCGTGTGCTCCAGCCCGCATAGCTGACCGAATTGCACGATGCATGGCCCGCCGGGGGGAGATCCGCCGCTCCAACTGGGAAACGACGCCCTCCGCCACTAACCTTGCATCCAGTTCCGGATGCTCTACCTCCTGCACGTCCAGGGAGACACGCTTTCCCGTCATCCCCTCCAATTCCCTGCGCAGCCCTTTGACCGTTACCCCCTTCCGGCCGATGACGATCCCCGGGCGCGCCGTCCAGATCAGAACCGAAACCTGGTTGGGGAATCGTTCGATCTCGATCCGCGAGATGCCCGCACGCCCCACCTCGTCCCTGATGAACCGGCGGATCTTCCGGTCTTCGTGCAATAACTCTACATACTCCTCACCCTCCGCGTACCAGCGTGACTTCCAATCTCGAATCACACCCAAACGGAAGCCATATGGATGTACTTTTCGCCCCAAGTTCTTCCTCCCCTATGTCGTGCCTCTAATTCGCGGCTATATCTCCCAGCAGATCCCCTAGCTGTCCCGTGATCTGAACCTCGGCATCGTTCAACTCGATACCCTGCGAGGCTGCAATCTCCCCCGCCAGGAGCGCCAGCCCCTCGTCGTACAGGCGCTTCCCCACCGTGGTCAATTTGCTATCCCGCTGCCGCCAAGTCATATCTCTCACCACCTCCGCCACTTGAAACACATCACCTGCGTGCAATTTGTCCTTCAACAACTGGTAGCGTTTCTTGTGATTGGAAGGTAATTCCCGAGGATCATCGTGCAATACACGCCACACTTGATTCAATTTGGACTGCGATATCGTGCGTCGCAGTCCCAACATGTCAGCAGCATCGATCGGCACCATCAGCGTGACACCCTGCTGACTAAGCAACTGGATCTTGTAGTAGCGGTCCTTGCTTCCACGCCATTGTCGTTCCTCGATCCCTAAGACCACGCCAGCACCACGTACGGGATGAATGACCGGGTCACCTGTCCTAAACATCCTCGTTCCCTCCATTTTCTTGAGCACGTACGATCCCCCACTTGACTTCCATCACCCAACCCATTGGCGCATCAAATCCGACCGGGGCTTTGGTCGATCCAGGCACACCTCTGATCCCTATCCGTAGCTCCCATTCACCGGGTCGCCCTCCTGCGCTTGTAGCGGTACACAATCCGTCCCCGCGTCAAATCGTAGGGAGAAACCTCAACCTTCACCCGGTCACCCAGCAGGATGCGGATGTAATACCTACGCATCTTGCCACACAGGTAGGCCAAGACCTCGTGACCGTTGTCCAACTCCACCTTGAACTGGGTCCCCTTGAGCGCTTCGGTCACCGTCCCCATCATCTCGATTTTCTGCTTGTTCACATTTTCTTTTTTTCCTGTCACGATCCCTCCTTATGAAACTCAAATAGAACACCCACGATTATTCCTCTCTCAGCTCGACGTTCAGCGCCTCCGGCCCTTTCGCAGTATCACGCACGTGAAACAGAACCCCCTGTCCTTCGCGGGCCCCAGCCTCGTCGCCCCCGAGGATTTGCCGCTGGTGAAAGAATATCTGATCCCCCTCACCCGTGACGATGAAGCCATAGTGCTTGCGTGGACTGAACCACTTCACCTCGCCACGCTGCTTGGGCAGTGGACCTGTCTTGATGAAGCAGGTCGGACACAGCACGGGCACCACGACCTCGATCCCCCATCGGGTTAGATAATCACAATAGGTCCTGGTCAACACGAATCCACGCCCACATCGTTGACACACGATAACTCGAACCTGATCCGGCATTGACGTCACCTCTTGAACAGATGCCATCCTAAGCTCAACCGTCGGCGGACGGTACATTGTCGATCGGCGCGCAATCTGCTTGTCCAACATCTTGCAGACTGAGCGCGATACGGCGCCGCCAGCGGTTGATTCTCAGCACCCGCACGCAAATTGTTTGATCAGACTCCAGCGCCAGGTGGGATGCAAATCCACCGGGAATCTCGGAATTGTGGATCAGCCCTTCAATACCCTCTCCCACATCTACGAAGACGCCGAACTTCGCGACCTTCGTCACAGTGCCTTCGATCACCTGCCCGACGCTTAATCGCTCGGCCACGCGCGGCCACGGATCGGGCAATAACCGCTTTCGGCTCAGTCCAACACGCTCCCGCTCCCGGTCTACTTTCAGGACGTATACTTCAACTTCATCACCCTCGCACACTACATCGCTGGGGTGCTTCACGTGTCTCCAGGCCAATTCCGAAATGTGAATTAACCCGTCCACCCCCCCCAGATCTACGAAGGCACCAAAGTCAACCAGGTGACGCACGACCCCGGTCCTCACCTCCCCCTCCGTCAGCACTTCGAACAATTGCTGACGAGTGCGACGGGCTGCGACTCGCTCCGACAACACCAGACGTCGCCGCCGCTGGTTGGCCTCGATGATCGCCAACGCAAGAACCCGGCCCACCAGATCGGACTTTGCTTTCCACAGACGATCCCCGCGCAGACCACGCGGCACCGATGTGAGTTGCGAGTTGGGGACGAAGCCCCGCAGACGGCCAAAGGGAACAATGACACCACCGCGGTTCACTTCCTCCACCTGGGCCTGGCAGATCTCCCCGCCCTCCAGGCACTCCTGCGCCCGTAGCCAATCCTGCTGCGCTAAACCCCGGTTCAACGAAACGACAACCTCTCCCTGAAGTCCTCTCGCATCCAGGACGCAAACGGGCACGCGATCTCCGATCTGGAGGCCCGTGCGGTATGCATCGTCCAACAACTCCAGATCCCTCCGCGGGACGAAACCATCCCGCTTCGCCCCCAGATCGACGATCACGTCGTTCTCACCGACAGACAAGACGACCGCCTGACACACCTGTCCGCGCCTCGGGCGCGCGAAGTCGTAGTCCTCACTCTCGATCAACGTCGAGAATCGACTTCCCGGTGAACCCGTGTCCTCTCCATCCATCCTGCCGCACCTCTAGAGGTTGTTCAAACACAACTCCCCCGCTCTGTCTTCAGAGCCGCTCTGTCTTCAGAGCCGCTTTGTCCTCACAGCCGCTCTGTCCTCACAGCCGCCTTGTCCACAAAGCCCTAGTAGCGTCGCCTATTGCTCCGTGATTGGCGCCGTTTCTCTCGCCGTACTGCCTTGAGACGGGCACGACGTCGTTGTTCGCTCTTGGAGACGAAATAGCGTTTCTTTTTCACCGTACTCAGGATGCGTGCCTTGGTGACTTTCTTGCGAAAGCGCCTCAACAAGCTCTCCTGGGATTCTCCCGGTCTGAGCTCTACTGTTGGCATCCGAACCTCACCTCCTTTCCATAAGTCCAATAAAATAGACCTGGCGGGCTGCTCCCTATCACTGGTCTCAGCGCCAACCAGGTCCACAAAGAGTCCTGGATTTCCGATCTGGAAAGTCGAAAACTGAATTTAGAAGCGATTCTCCTGGCGAAAACCTCTAACTATCGAGATAGTGAAGTCGCCTACACAACTTCCAGAGAGAGTAGCTGCTGAGAAAACCCACCCAGCACACTGCCCGAACCGGACAGCCCCAGTCCTGATATAGTCATCCATTCCGAGCGTTTCGAAAAGCACGTAATATCAAGAGACCACGACGATCTTTGGCCCCGCTAGCCCGGTGCCGAACAGCAGACATCGGGAACATGCACGATAGAATATTCCGCTATATTACTTTATAATTATATAACGTTCTGTTATATTATAGCACAGACCGCCCAGACTGACAACTCGCCCATAACAAGAAAAAACCCCTTGACAAATCCTGGCTTTTCTGTTATACTCTACCCTAGTATAGTATTATGGAGGTACCCTATGCCGATTTACGAGTACATCTGTGACGAATGTGGTGAGAAATTTGAGCTTTTCGTGCGCTCATCAAGCAAGAAGGCCGCGCTCACCTGCCCCCATTGCGGGGGCGACCAGGTCCATAAGGCCATCTCGCTGTTCGGCGTCGGAGGCACCGGAGGGAGCACCAAGGCGAGCGCTGCTTCTTGCGGCCCCGGCCCTGTCTGAGGGACCAGCCGTTAGGAGGCCGTGTGCCTCCAGCAGGAGGGTGAGATGAAACTAGACAATTCATCCGCCAAGGCCGATCTGCTAAGACGTGTGCGCCGTATCGAGGGACAGGCCCGCGGGATCGCCAAGATGATTGAAGAGGATCGCGATTGCAGCGACGTCCTGCAGCAGTTGGCCGCCGTTCGCTCCGCCGCCCACAAAGCCACCGTGGCGCTCGTGCGCGCCTACGCCACCGAGTGCATGGTGTCGGACAGTCCTCCCGAGGAGATCGCTGAGGCACTTTCGGTGGCGCTGTCGAGGTTGGCGTAGAACCAGATTACAGATCTTGAGAATACAAACTTTAGGAGTATACAAGGAGTTACGTTATGCCTTTGCTGAACAACGAAATCGCGGAACACGTGAAACAGGAACTGGCCGATCTGGCCAACCCTGTCCGCTTGGTGATGTTCACCCAGGAATTCGAATGCGAGTATTGCACGGAGACACAACAACTGGTCGAGGAAGTCGCCGCGCTCTCCGACCAATTGACAGCCGAGATCCACAACTTCGTCGTCGACAAGGACAAAGCCGACGAATTGGGCGTGGACAAGATACCGGCGATCGCCGTCATCGGCGCGGAGGACTACGGTGTCCGACTCTACGGCATCCCGTCCGGTTATGAGTTTGCTGCCCTCCTCCACGCCATCCGCATGGTGGCGGCGGGGAATTCGGAACTGAGCGATGAGACGATTGCCGCGCTGGCCGATGTGGCCGACCCGGTGCACATCCAGGTCTTCGTCACCCCGACCTGCCCCTATTGCTCGGCATCCGTAGTGCTGGCCCACCAAATGGCTGTTGCCAGCCCAAACGTTCGGGCAGATATGGTCGAGGCGACGGAGTTTCCCCAGTTGGCCGTGAAATACCAGGTGATGGGCGTGCCGCGCACGGTGATCAACGACGTCGCGCACATCGAAGGTGCCGCGCCGGAGCCAATGGTGATGCAAAAACTACAGGAAGCGCTGCAAGGAGTGCCGGAGCCAGCATAAACGGGACCAACAATCTTCCACGAGGTGTCAATCAATGCTCGAGTTCAATACATCTCAACCGCAACAAGAGACATCGTCCAACACGGATGTTGAACAAGAGAATCGGGTCTACGATCTGATTATCGTCGGCGGGGCACCGGCTGGCCTCACCGCCGCCATCTACGCCGGCCGTGCTGCTCTCGACACGTTGTTGCTGACCGGTCCGTCCCTTGGTGGGCAGGTCGCGACCACCAACCTGGTCGAGAATTTCCCCGGCTTCCCGGAGGGGATCAACGGCGCCGAACTGGCTCAGCGTATCCAGCGCCAGGCCGAGCGTTTTGGAGCCCACATCGTGACAGAAACTGTGAACGGAGTGG
>Ga0180438_10005419_pt1 | contig 17752 bp, 15 predicted proteins | sample SS_ome_12_FD_132455 | JGI IMG/M metagenome (GOLD analysis project Ga0180438, IMG submission 132455) | Hypersaline lake sediment archaeal communities from the Salton Sea, California, USA - SS_3_D_2 metaG | ecosystem: Environmental > Aquatic > Non-marine Saline and Alkaline > Hypersaline >...
ATGTTCTTCGGGAAGCGAGGGATGAATGTGTCGAACCCCAGCTCGTGCTTCGTAGCGAAGTGGCTCCGCTACTTCGCAGAGTAGCATCGGAGGGAAGAGACACTTGAGTGACAGCACGCTGAGGCAGATCACTCAACTGAGCAAGCTGAGCTTCTCGGAATTGCAGGCGCGGTGGCGCTCGCTCTTCGGCGGCGAGCCGCCCGCGTATCATCGGCGCTTCCTGGTGAAGCGACTTGCCTACCGTCTCCAGGAGCTGGCTTACGGCGGCCTGAGCCCATCCGCCCTCACAGACATGGATGCCATACTCGACGACGCTGGCTGTGACAAGCTCGGCCGCATCCGGCGGCGACGGAATGGCAGCTCGGGGCATCGCGGACTCCTCATCGGCACCCGCCTGCTGCGTGAATGGGATGGCAACCTCCATGAGGTCACGGTGGTGAAAGGGGGCTTCGAGTACCGCGGTGAGCGGTTCTCCTCGCTCTCTGCCATCGCCAGGATCATCACCGGCACGCGCTGGAACGGCCCCGCCTTCTTCGGGATGCGCGGGAAGAAGGCGTAGCAATGAGCAAGAAGCGCAAGGTCGTCCCCCGCGTCCGGTGTGCCATCTACACGCGCAAGAGCACGGACGAGAACCTCGACAGCGAGTTCAACACCCTCGATGCACAGCGAGAGTCCGCCGAGGCCTACATCGCCTCCCAGCGCGAGGAGGGCTGGACAGTCCTCTCGGACCGCTACGACGATGGCGGCTACTCCGGCGGGAACCTGGAGCGGCCAGCCCTCCAGCGGCTGCTGACCGACGTCGAGGCCGGGAGCATCGACTGTGTCGTGGTCTACAAGGTCGACCGGCTGTCGCGGTCGCTGCTGGACTTCACCCGGGTGATCGAGATCTTCGAGCAGAAGGGCGTCTCGTTCGTATCCGTCACCCAGCAGTTCAGCACCACCAACTCCATGTATGATAGTCACGTTGCCCTGAAACCGGTCTAGTCTTACCCTGACGGCTGTTCCTGCTATACCGTGGGTCTCCTATCTCTGTGGAGGATGAACCCGCGTGGAAGCAGCTGGGACGTCGGTCTGTCTGATGATGGAGGCCGTCCTGCTTAGTGCCCGATGGGCGGGGAGGAGCCGAAGGCCGGGCCTGGAGCAGGCCGCAAAGGCTTCGGGTGATGTGCCGGAGGTGCAGGGGGCGAACGTTGTGCTCCGGGACACCATCGAGTTCCTGATCGAGCGGCTTGCCTGCGTCGAACGGCGTCTGAAGGCGAACATCGGGAAGCCCTACTCCCCGACTGATCACTTCTCGCGTAGGGTCGTCGCGGCCTGGCCTCTGGAAGGACCTAACGCAGCCTGGATCGTGGAGGTGCTTGAGCGGGCCTTCTCCCAGCACGGCAACCCCAGGCACATCATCACCGATCAGGAGGGCATCTTCACCTGCGACCTCTTCCGTGACCTGCTCCGACAGTGGAAGGTGAACCAGCGATTCGGCGCGGTGGGCAAGAGCGGCTCCATCGCGGTGACGGAGCGCGTCATCCGCACGATGAAGGGCGAGTGGCTACGTCGCGCACCGGTGATCAAGGGGCTGGATCACTTGGGGGCGCTACTGGCGGACTTCACCTGCTACCATAACTCGTGGCGCCCGCACATGACCTTGGAGGGCGCTGTACCAGAGCTCATCCACGCCGGACAGCACTGGCGGAAGCCGCCAAGGACGGCGAAGACCGTTCCGGCCCGTATCGAGCGACGCTTCTTCCCCGAGACTCGCGTCGCCGCATTCCGCCTGCCAGAAGCTGCGTAGTCTGGCCCGTGACCGCTGCCGAAGAGAGTTGGCCCGCGCGCATCATCCCAGGCCGGATGCCGGGATGACCGCGGGTTCCGAGCCGGAGCATAGGAGAGCATGGTGCCGTCCGAAGACCACAAGGATGATCGGGCGTCTCAGCTCGCGGCATGGGAGCGGGAGGCCGCGGAGACGACTCCCGAGGAAGCCGCCAGGGAGCTGGACAGGCTAAGGAGGGAGCAGGCCGAGCTCATCGCGCTGTGCGTGCGCCAGCGGATCAAGCTGTTCTGGCTGGACTACGGGGCGCTGGTGATCGTCCTCAGCATCCTGGTTGTGGCGGCCACACTCATCGTCACGGCGCTTGTTCGCTGAGAGCCGGCCCCGGCGGACCGATTGCGAAGCTAGCCGACGGCAGACCTCAAGCTCACAGATGCCCCCAACCGGGTGCTACGGCGGTTTCAGACCAATCTGACCGGCACAGCCTGCTCCGCCGACGCCGGGAACTACCAGAGACGTTATTGCTGTTCGTCCTCTTGCCTCTGTAGGACATCGTGCCGACCTACCGGCGACGAAGCCCAAGCCCGGACCCTCTTCTGGCTAGCGGTGCGCCATCTTCTCGACGACCTCGATTGCCTGGGAGAAGGCGCCCGCGAGGACTTCCCGGCGTCTTGGGTCCGTCAAAGTATCGATTAGGGGCATGTAGAAGAGACGCGTCTCGTCGATCATCCGGCGCCGTTTCGCGCGATCTTGGCTATTCGGAAGATCCCTGATGTTGTCAAGCCGGTCCGCGAGCTTGACCGTGCGCACCAGCTCGTCCGCCGCGCGCAGGCGTGGGAAGTAGATCGCGTTCACCTCGCCATGTGAGCGGCCACGTGCGTGAGGCTTCGTGACTGCCTCAATGATGCTGGCCACCTCAGCGCCGAACAGGCGACGGATGTCATCCAACGACACGGAGCACTGATCCTCCAATGTGTCGTGCAGCAGTGCCGCGCAGACCGCGATAGCATCGCGCACTCCCAGCTCACGAGCGAGGATCAGAGCAGTCCGGAGTGGATGCAACATGTAGGGCGTACCGTCGTCTCTCTGCTGCCCGACGTGGCAGTCCGACGCGAGATCTAGCGCGCGTCGGACAGCCGTGAGTTCGTCCGCGTCAAGGCCGTGTCCGAGAGCGGCCAACACCTCGACTGCCAAAGCAGCGATATCGCTGGCCGTCAACCCCATTTCTACTCCTCGTACCAGTGGATAGGGATCTCCACTCCCAGGCGCGTGGCGACGTTCTGCATGACTCGGTAGCACTCGCCGGTTACAGCACTGTACCCAGGAATGCCTGCTAGACGCATGCGGATCCGGCGGAACTCGTCATAAGCCTGCCTGAACCTCCGCCGGCGTCTTTCCTGGTTCGGCGTGTCCGGCAGCTCTTCCAACCTATCGATGAGCATGGCCGCGCGAAGCCGGCACACGTCTACGAGGTCGTCGTCGTCCATGCTGGCATGGGTGCGGTCGACCTCATCCCAGAACCACTTGGCCGTATCGGTTCCCTGGATTGTATCGCCAAGCTCGTGACGCCAGAATCTGCGGTACTCGTCCAGCATGAGCTCCACCCACTTGGGTGGTCTATCCCCCAGGAGATGGCTGCAGTCTATGCTCCCATGATAGCGTCTGAGGATGTCGCCGCATGTGTCATGCAGGAGACCATAGAAGCTCTCCAGCACCGGCTCTCGCTCCCAGAAGAGTTCCCGTTGCGGCCCCCGAATTACCCCGTTCCCGTCCGTAGCGGCGAGCCAGCAATCGTGGAGCAGCGCGAGGGCGATGAGCGTCGCGTGACGGGCCTCTACCTCCGGATTTTCCACCGGGATGCTTCCATCGGCCCCCTCCTCAGGGAAGATATCGAACCGCTTCACAAGTTGGAGCGCAATGGAGACCGCATGGCTGAAGTGACTCTGACCATCGTATCTCACGACGTGCTCGTAAAGCCTCGGCGCGCACTCCATGGCCAGCAGGATGTACGCGAACGGCCAGTCCGACGGCTTCGCCGGCAGATCCTGGACCGTCCTGCTTTCTGGGATGGTGCGCAACCCCTTTCCGAGTAGCCCCAGGAGGTGAAGAATATCCGTCGAGTCTGGTGCCAGAAACGCATGGATCTGCTCGCGCACGATGTCCGAAAGCCTATCCGCTTCGTGGAGGTTGCTGGAAAGGATCTCCAGCGAGTCGATCAGTGTCCTAGGCAGCCTCGCCACGTTTCGGTCCAGCTTGTAGACGAGGTCGTGTGACTTCCGCGCCCATGAGTCCTCATAGGCAGTTCGTAGTTGCAGTTCACAGGGCAGCGCGAGAGAACCGTCAACCCAAAGTGCTGCCACCGGACGCAGGCGGCGCCTCAGCAGTTGCAGGTCCTTCTCTGGCACCAGGCCGTCCGTCTTGACGAGGAGATCAAGGTGGACCGCCCTATAGCCGCCGGGGTCTGGCGCGTCGAGCATCTCCCGCATTTCGCGGATCTTGATGCCGAGCGCCTCTTGGCGCGAGCACACAGCCCTGACCGCGCGGTAGATGTCGCTCAGGTAGTCGCATGTGACGCGACACCCGGCAGGATCCCGGATGTTGTAGCACATCGAGCGGCGCGGCCCCAGTAAACGCCGTACCAGTGGTCGCGATGTGAACAACCGTGTCCCACGCGCAGGGCTTGCGCTGAGATGGCGCTCCCATACCCGATCATGCCGCACGATGGCCTTTCTGAGGAGGCTCGGAAACGCCTTGACTCGGTACTGTGCCTCCCCAAGCGGCCTTTGCAGCTCAGGCAATCCCAATTCGCGAGACTCGGCGATCGCGATGTGATCTTCGTAGGAGAGATCGGACCTGAGTTGCTCCATGGCAGCGGCCACGTGTTGGGCGATGTAGGCAGAGGCGCGACCGAGCGCTGCTAGGTCACTGATGTCCTCTCTCTGGATCAGCAGCGAACCGACCTCGTTCTCGTCGATGACAATGTCATTAGCGCAGCCATACTGAATCGTCCGCCATGGCAGGATGCGCCCAAGCTGCATCGCTAACGCCACCAGTAACTCCACACCCTCATTGGTGAAGGTAGCGTCGAACGACCTAGTGCAGTGGTCAACCACCTCACGGCAGACTTCGTCCCATCTATCACCCCACGCGACTGTCGTGGGCATTGGTAACGCATTGCCCAATCCGGGTTGCATCTGAGTCAGCAAATCCCAGGCAAGCCCATCGGGATCTGTCTGGGAAAGCCGAGTGATCTGGCTACGACGGCAACGGCAATCTTTGGAGCCGCGTGCAGCGCACGAGTAGGCACCATCAACGTCCCCTGGGCAGCGATCCCCGAGTATTGGCAGCCCACTGCAGATTAGCTCTCCAAGTCTCCCATCCCTCACAAGGCTGTCGCCGCGGATCTGCGGCCTCTTGTTCTCGACTTTCAGCACGCCCACCACGCTATGGTTCCTCAGGAAACGCCAATGTTGCTGTGCCTCCTTCGGGCGTACACCCTCCCCGCCGAGTTTAGTTAGCACAGCGCCGATATCGTCTGGGGAAGGAGGAACGTTCACTCGCCCCGGTGCGAATATCGGCACGATGACACAGTTCCTGAAAACCTTATCCAGTGTCCCGCCGGGGTATGCATAGGGATCGCCGCGGCCGCCCTCCGGGTTCCTCCGGAGCCTCTCCATTTCTGCGCGGGTGTTGGCCCATCTGGCCAGTCCGCAATGCCACACCGCCTGAGTCAGGGTGACGTCTTGTGGTTTGTCATCGGGCCCATACTGCACTGGCCAGTAGACTAGGCCGGGGCGAGGGTCCTTGCCACTAATCCTGTCGGCCTCATCCAACGATTCACCCTTCGCCGGGGCACCTTGGCCCTGCGCGCCACCTTCTACGCAGCCCGAATCGCCGTCATTGAACGCCTCTCGGAGCCTCCCGGAAGCTCCACGCGCCACTAGTCTCTCCCCGTGCTTGCCTGCGCGGTCAACAAAGAAGACAGCACACGAATCGGCATCGACCTGCTTGGCGATCTCAGCACATACCCTGTCCAACGGCTCTCTGACGTTGCGGTAGAACTTGGCATCCCGCCACCGGGCGTTGCGCTGGATCGCCCTGTACAGCTCCTGTATCGCCTGACCGATAGTGACGCCTGTGTCGGGCTGGGGCATTGTGCTCCGCTCCTTACCAGCTTCGGGCGCTGTCAGGGGGACGGAACCCGCCTCCCCCAGGCAACTCCCGGCCTCCTGCGGCGCTGGGGCATTGTCGGCAAGTCATCATCGGCTCAACAGCCCTCCAGCGAGATTCTGTAGGCTCGCGTTAAGCGGGGCAAGCCACAAGGGCGATGGACGGGACCCCCGGAAGAGGCCCATATCCACGTCATAGAGCAGCGTCACACGTTCCTGCTCGCACTCTGGGCGCAACAGCGATGGCAGGCTCATCTTGAGCTGCTCGAGCGAGACCCTCGGCTCGCGGTGATCATCGGGTGTCGGTCCGGCCTCGCAGGACACGTCGACTCTCGCCAGCCAGGGGCTCAAGCTTCCACCTGCCGGCTCTATCGTACCGCTCACCAGGTCATCGAGCAGGGAACCGACGTTCCTCGCCGTGGGCCGGAGGGTGGTGCGCGCAATGTCAGTTGCGTGCTCGGCCGCAAGGTAGCGGCGCACCCGCCCTTCGAGTGAGCGGGCCACGTCGGTGAGCAGCTTCTGGAGATGCTCCAGTTCCTTCAGCGAGGACTCGGTCAGACCGAGTATCTCGATGTGGTTGAAGGAGATGCCCAGGTCGGAGACGCGCGCCTTATCCATCAGGTAGTTGTCCAGCACCTGCGCGACGTGGCTCTGAATCGAGTAGACCCGCACGGCATCAACGAGGGGGTTGAAGGTATGAGCATGCATGCAAGCCGCCGCTGAAGCCCGGGCCAGTCGAATCGTCCAGTCGCCTGGTTGCCTGGGATCACCTCTCTCCCGGAGCACCCCCTCTGCGGCATGGAGGCAGGCATTCAGCGCCGGAGTCAGATCGGTGCCGGTCACAGAGCTGCACCTGCTGCGCACCTCAAGTGCTGCCTTCTCTATCCAGTGACACATCGCCCTGGCCAGCACGCGACGCTCCGGCCCAAGAAGGCCGGAGAGCGGCCCATTTCTCTCCTCGAACAGGCGCGCCAATCTCGACCACAGGGACTCCGACGACAATGTGCCGCAATTGCGTTGTGGGCGCGCTCTCTTCGCGAGTTCACTGACTAGGGTCTGGCAGCATTCTACCGGTCTCTCTCGAGGATCGCATCCCTGCACGATCCCATCCAGTGTGCTGGCAATCACATCGCGCAGCCAATCGAGTGCTGTTTCTTCCTGGCCTGCCGCCCCCCCGGCTTCTCCACCCGCTGCCTCCCACGCTTTCGCGAGCCCGACCGCGTTGAACAGCGATGGTGCCGGCGCGTCCGCCGGCAGACGGTCTAGGTCAGAGCCGAAATCTCGTGGCGCCTGCTTCATCCAGACTGCACAGCACGCGATGGCGACCTCTTGAAGCAGCACCTCCACCTCGACAATCAGGTCCATCACCTGGGCAAGCTGGCTCACTACCTGCCCATACTGATCGCGGAGCTTCTCTGCGACCGGGTCAAACAGCTCGCCCTTCTGTTCATCGTGTGTCTCGTGCTGCCACTGCAGAATCGCTTCGAAGTATGGCTTCCCAGCGTTGTGCTCCTCATAGTGCTGCCGCCAGCCGTCGGAGTCGTGCAAAGGAGCGAACAGTGCCTCGACGGTGTCTGCCGCTCCAACTCGCCTCTGGAGGTCGCCTATGTACCCGGCGACTGCGGCCAGCTCGAAGAACGGACCCAGATAGAGGTTGTTGGCCGGATAATCAGAGCTGAACGCTCTGCTTAGCAGCGGACGCCGGTTCTCCAGCTTGATCACACCGACCGCATACGGCTGCCCACCGCGGTGCGGGCTCAGGGAGCGGTGCCTGAGTATGGGGCACGACAGCATGTTCCTGGAAATGCTATAGAGGTTATCGCGCCGCCAGACCAGGTGCCACTCGGCGTCCTCCGCCATGCCCTTTCCTCCACCACCTCTCCCTCTCTGTCGATACTCGGCGCGGCATCTGTCCACCCTCGCGTAGGTGTCGCGGAACACGTGTGCCGTGTGGCCCAGCGCGTCGTCGAGGGGATACTGCATCTTGAGTACGCGCCTCACGAACCGGGGCTTGAGCGCTTGCTCCCAAGGACCGAAGGCAGCTGCAAGCTCCAGGAACTCGCCTGTGGACTCCTGTCTGACGAGGTATAGCTGACAACAGTCACACTGGAAGTACTGAGCCAGCTCTCGGCAGATGTGTGCGTAGAGCCGCGACTGATCGCCTCGCCCGAGTCGGAACTCCTGGTAGAGGTTGCGCAGCAGCCTCGTCAGGCGTTCGTTCTCTCGCTGTACCAGTGTGGTGACGATAGTCTCGGACGAAGCGCTTTCCCTAGGCTCTGAGCCCATGTTTCACCTCCTCGCTGCCACGAGTGAACGGTACTGGCAATGAGCCCAGCTTGGTGACGAGCCGTGAGCCATGGCTTCCCCTCCCCTCCTCGTTACTTCTTGTTCGTTTTCTTCGCGGGGGCCTCCAGGAAGTACTTCTCCATCATCGAGATGAAGTAATACCCCGAGACTTCCACTTGCTTCACTTCGCGGCATGCCGTTTCCAGCGGTACCAGCACGTAGTCTCCCTGCCAGTAGTTCACGCTGCACCCCGTATAGCCGGAAAGCGCGGCATCCACCATCAACTTCCCAGTGTTCTTGCACAGGTCCAGGTCAAAGGCATTGGGCGCGGTGCCGCGGATAAGGTGCCTCGGAGCGACACTGAACGTCTCCACTCCCAGACTTTCGCTGAGTCGCTGGGAAATGTAGCCCACCACATCGGTCATCGCCTGTTGTTTGCGGTCGTGCATGCCGTGCTGCCAATCCGCCGCCTCGCCCGCGCCTTCGATGGCATCCTGTGCCTGCAGCGTGGCCCCCTCCGCGATGATCAGGAGGGCATGCCTCCTAACCTCCACACGCTGTGCCAGCCGCTCGACGGCCATCTCCAGCTCCAGCCGGAACTGCTCCGGTTGACTCCCCATGGCTTCCGGGATGAGAATGTAGTCGGCCTCGCCACTGGTGTACCCCGCGTGTAGAGCGACGAAGCCTGACTTGGCACCGAAGAACTCGATGAGCCCCACTCGCTCCAGGGTCTCCGCTTCCGTGTGAAACGTCCGGATTATCTCCACCGCGTTGTCCACCACCGTGCGGAACCCAAACGTAGTGTCCGTGAAAAGGATGTCGTTGTCCATGGTCTTTGGGCAGCACACAACCAGGCAGCGCCGCCTCCCGCATGCCCCGGTCTCCTCCATCTGCCTCAGCTGTTTCGCAATCTCCTTCGCCACTTTCATCGTGCCGTCGCCGCCGATCGCGTAAAGCACGTCCAGATCATCCTCAAGTATCCGCGAAGCCAGTTGCCTGGCGACCTCCTCAGGCGCCCCCGCCCCGCGCAGCGTGCGGAGCATGGTTCCTCCCTCAGCGGCGCGAGCATCAGTCTCCCTCGGATCTAGTTGGTCATACCGTTTCTCCAGAAGGCCGACGTACCCACCGCGGTACCCCCACACTCTCAGACCGGGAGGATAGTTATCCCGTGTCCGCTCGCCTTCCGGACAGCAAAGTGTCCCTAGCAGGAAATGTCGCTTCACGATTGAGTCAATAACCATGTTGAGTCCAGGCGCATTGCCCCCCGCCGTCAGGATCCCCACCTTGAGCTCTGCCGGATTGAGGCGATACTCCCGTCGCGCTCCAGCCAGCAGAAAACGCGGAAGCGCCTTCCACCAGCCCTTCTCAAGGAACGCGTCAGCGACCCCCTCGTCGTGAACAGCCGGAATCCTATCCTCGTCGGAGACGAAGCCCTCCCGTTCCACAAGCTCGCGCAGGAGCGGCGTCATCCGCTCGCGCACACCCGACGCAGGTAGGAAGAGCGGATGGGGAAAGCACTCGCCCGTTTCCACCCGCTCTGCTTCGCTTGCGATCAGTTGGCGTTCACCCGGATTGCCGTAGAATAGCATCCTCCACCGGGCCCGACATCGCTGCCTGGCCGACCTTTCCTCAAATTCCTGGTAAAGCGCGTTTGCATCAACCAACCCTGACATCATGCGCATCCTCCTCGCGGAAGCTCAGTGGCGATGCGACGACTTCGTTCCTTGTAACCCTCCACACCGTCCTGCCGGTAGGTTAGCTCGCGCCCGAGTTCACCCCGGCCTGCTGCGTTCAGGTGCAGTCCCTGCAGCCGCCCTTTGACTGCCACCATATCCATGAGAGTGCGCATCAGTGCGAACAGATGGCTTTCGTCTCGCCGTCTAACAGTCAGGGTCATGTTCGGCACACCGTTTGCGGTGAAGTCTTCGCAGGTCCCTTGCCACGATGCCCTCTGCATCTGTCCAAGCCGCAGGCCCCGGTATGGTCTCAGCTCCTTGATGCCTCCCAGACTGAGCACCTCGTCCTGCCCCAGGTCTTCCCAGCAAATGAATAGGACGACTTTGTTCCGTGCCCCCCTGAGAATGCCGTTCAGAACCGAGTGGTTGCCGGTCGAGCCGCGCGTCGCCATCACGTCCATACCGCCCCCTCTCTCCTGGAGCGATTCCGCCCACAGTTGGACAAACCATTCCCCCAGCATGCGCTCGTCAGCAAAGTCGTAGAAGATGAGCATACGCTTGCCCCCAAACTGCTCGGCGACCTGGAGGCAGCGGGCCAGTCGAAACGCCGCGTTCCTCTCGTCTCCTGGCGCCAGGAGCAGTCGCCGGTGGGCCTCCTCATAGCCGCGAAGCCCGGCCAGGATCCGCTGGTGAGGCGTCTGCCGACGGCCGCTCGCGGTGACACCTAACAGCAGGAGTCCCACAGGCGATGCAAAGGAGAACCGCCCACCAACCCCTTCAGGTACGGGTAGCAGATCACGGAAGGCATGGCGCTGGTGCATCCGATACAAGAGGCTCTGTTCGTTCATCCCCGTCGTCGCCACGACATGGTGCCGCCAGTCCAGGCCCGCCCGCTGCAACGCCTGGCGAATCACCATGGTCGCAACGAGCGTCTCCGGCGTCGTGCCCGATTTGCTGACGACATTGAACACGGTCTTACGCAACAGGCCCCGAGTCTCCAGGCCGTCAAGCAACCCTAGCAGCTGTCTCGGATCGAATGTGTCACCCGTGAAGTGTACCTCCGGCGCACCGCCCCTGGCCTCGCCAGTCATCAGGTTGTACTGCGGATGGTCGAGCGTATCGTGTAGAACCCGGGCTGCCAGGTCCGAGCCCCCTACCCCCACCACGACGAATACCTCAAACTCGCCGCGAAGCCGCCCCGCCGTCCGGGCGGTCGCGCTGACCTCCTCACGTCTCTTGTGTGCGAATACCCAGGCCCGCTGATGGCGAGCCAAGACGCTTCGTCCGGCTTTGATCTCAGTGGCGAAATCGCATGCCACCGCTGCCAGGCGCTCATCCAACTCTTGAAGATGCGCCCCCCCCACTCCCCTTTCGACCAGCGCCTCTGCCGCGTCGCTCTCCAGCCGTAGTCTTGATGCTTCAGCCATGAAGAGGACCCTCCCTGCTCGGGTGCTCTCGGACCAGCCCCAACATCTCCTCGGCCATCCCCTCGTCGCAGATAAGCACATTGTAGGCGCCCGCTCTCTGTGCTGCCAGAGCCGGCCTCGCTTTCTCCCTCCCCCACGCGATGGCCACAACCAACGAATCCTCCCGCCGCGCAGTGTCCACAAGCGTTGCGACGGGGACAGTGATCACACGTGTGTCGAGCGGGGAGTCCTTGTGAAAGACCTGGTCATCATCGTGGACCAGGTTGTAGATGAGATCGCCAATAGCCTTAGGCGACAGCCCGCTCCGCTTGACGCCTAGCTCCTTGATACGTTCCCACAAGTTGGGGTCATCGAAGCTCCCGATGCCTACGAACACCAAGCGACAGGCGGCTGCGTCGTTGAGGTGTTGTTGGACAATGCGGAGACTGAGTATCCGTTTGCGTTCTCGCCGAATGTCGCTCTCGCTCATCTCAGGGGAGAGCTGCATGGCCAACAACGGCCGAATGACAATGTCACGATCTGGAAAGCGTCTCTTCACAACAGCTAAGTTGGTGTTCGCGCTCACTTCTGCATCGCCGCTTGGGATATTCGACAAGGCAAGCAACTCCAACGCCGCCTCCGGCCCCGGATCGGGTACGGAGTCTACCAGGCGCGCGATCGCGCGCCCACCTCCGAGGGCAACTCTCAGACGCTCGCCATCGCGCGGACGAAGGTAATCTGCCCAGAATTCGGCGGCACACAGGGCAACTGCGTTTATGCGATCCTGCAACGGTAACCTGGCGTCGGCGAGCACGACACTAGCGCGCCTGAGCGACGGGAACGCCCTTAGAAGGCTTGCCTCCAGTTCCCGATTGTTGGCAGCGTGTACGACTGGCCTCGAGACAAAGCCTAGGTCTTCGGCCAGCCGCAACAGGCGGCCCACTTGCACTGCACTCAGCCTCAGTCGCCTGGCGATATCCGCCTGGGTTATCCTCGCCTTCCCCCAGTAAAGGGCGGCTACGACGTGGGCTAGGCGCTCCTGTTCCTGCGATGAGAGTGGCTTGCCCTTCGGCCGGACGACCTTACGCTTAGCGCTACGGACGTTTAGCGACGCAGTCTTGTCAACCATCCTCAGGAACCATTAGCTCTGATATTTACCGCAATGGATGATATTCTAACGCACCGATGACATTCTGTCAATGCCCTTCGGAGGCTTGTCTGGCTCGGCCATCTGTCACCCGGCGGGCTCGGCGACTGTGCCTCGTCAGCGATTCTGTTCGGCCACACCCACCTGGCTGGAGCATGGGCGTGCACGCCCGACAAACCGATGCTTCGCCCATGGCAGTCTACAACTGAGGGTCGTTCCTGCCGCCGCGACACCGGGACGCCTCAATGCTCATCCTTACAAGTACCCGCGGTCATGTCGTCGTCGACATAGCCACTTTCAGCAGATCCGGAGAGCCGGGTGAGTACGTTGTTGCCATCGAGTACAGAGCAGGGGGCCTAGACCTGATGCCCGGCCCACGTGGGATGAGATTGAGGCGCTAACGAAGCCCCGTCTCAGGCCGCCCGAAGGACGAAGGAGACGCAGTAGATGGGAGCCCGAGGTTCTTGCCGCTCTACTGGCTGGCCCCATGTAGCCGGCGTGCCGGATCTCCTACCCTGCCCAGTCCCTGGATGCACATGGCATGCGTCCGGCGGCAACATGTCGAGAACTGGCATAGATCCGGCGCGATCCTGCATGCTCGAAGGAAGCGAGTGGCGCGGCTCTGCGCGCGGTCGCGATCTGTCGGAACGGTGATCTCGACGCCCTGCCGCCAAACTCAAGTTCTGAGACACAGGCCCAAAGGGCGTTCAACCGCTCCTTCAAGCTGCCAAGAATCCGGCCAACGGAGCCATTCGAGGCCACTCGATAGGAGAGACCTCTCTTGAGCATACGCCCCGTCGTCCAGAGGTCATGTTCTCGCCGATTGCCGGTCTCTTCACACCACCAATCATACGTCTCGAACTCGTCTCTGCCCCACCTTTGCCGCGCCCTCGCCATGGCACATTCCGCCGACAGCCGCCGTTGTGGCGGTTGTGCGGGCAGTCCACTCTGACCTGAGCTGTGGACTAGGACAGCGCCAGAGCGGCCCGCTCCGCGCCCTCGGCACCCCACATCGCGCCGCTTTTCTCCGCCGATTCTGGCTTTCGGCCTCTCTCGTCCAGAGGCGGAGAAAGGGGACTCGGCGGCGGCAACGGGCTGGCGGACGGGAGAAGCGGGATTCGGCTGTGTAGCGGCCCTGTCCTTCACGATGCGGCCCGCCCGGTCCCAGCTGACCCCCATGCCACCTGGGACACAACGTCCGCGGCATCTCGTTCTCTGTCCTGCCGACGACTGCCGACCGGTCCAGAGAGCGGAAGGCCAGTGTCTATGCGGGTCCCTTGATCCTCGACTTCGCCAGGGCTCCATGCGGACACACTGACCGGCAGACATTTCGAACCTGCGTCCACCAGTTTGGGGGGCGTTGGCTCCCGCCTCCGGGCTGCTATATCCGCGTCAGCTTGGAATGGTAGTAATCGCAGTAATCGTCACTACGGTTCGGCGCGTCGGGGTTCAGCAGGAAGGCTTCATCCCAGTTAGTTGCTTTGCCTGTCCATTTCCTACATTCCAGCGGAGCGATCTTGTAGATTGCAGACAATGCCGTGTCTGCCTCTACACCGGCAGTCAGGGTCTCCTCCTCGCCATATCCCTGCTCCCCCATGATATGTGTCACGTCAAATAGCGGCATCCCCTGCATCCCTCAACGGTGGTGTATACGTCGCTACAGACAGACTGAAAGCCTGGCGCCCAGGACGGTACAGCGGGGCAATCGTCCTCTGCACATCGACGCCGCAATAGTCTTGTATGGATACGTAATCAGTCCGTTCCGCTTCCGAGAGGCCGAGACCGTATAAGTCTTTGAGGAAATAGCAGTGACTGCTACCAAGGAAGAAGCCAGCCTGCTTACTAATGCGAAGGCACTCGTCGAGGCTTTGGGTAGCATCCCCGAGGTGCGTGAGAAGCGATCGGTAAGCAGCGAAGTACTTGGAGTAGAACAGCGGGATGAAAGGGAGTTCATCAGCATTCCCCTTATCCGCGAAGTACTTCTGCCACTTCTGGAATCCGTACATCAGTTGGTCTGGTACCGCGAGCATGTCCAGCCGTTGTTGTTCCGAGCTGGGGTTGCTGGCTGCAAATGCCATCGCCGAGAAGCATACGCGAATGCGTGTGCGCAACTCCCAGTACAGGACGCTATGCAGCAATCCGAGGCCGCGAGGTGAGTCGTCAAACCGGTCAGGTCCACGCGGCATGGAGCGACCTGACATGAAGCCGCTGGTCGATGCTGATCGTCTGACACCCGCGTCGATCTCAAGAGCGGCCAGGGAGCTCCCAAACTCCGACAACATGTCCTTCTGGTTGGGCAGATCGCTGTTGTCCAGCAGTCGGTGGAGTAGCGTCCGACCAGCACTGTATTCCGACTCTCCCGAATCGCTGTCGGCGCTATCGAACAATGCGTGCGACTTTGCCAGGAGAGAAATGCATAGCTGGCGGAGATCACCCGTCTCTTCCTCGACAATATCCTGTGTCAGGAAGAGCAGGCTAAAGGCGAGTCCAGCGTCGAGGCCAAGGTGTAGCAGGCAATCAGCAAAGAACAGCGCGGCAGGAAACTTGTCCTCACTAGGTGCTATTGCCGATACTCGGCGTTCGCGGGGCGGCGAGCTAGCTGGCAATGACGTCCCTGCTAGTCTGCAGAAGAACTCCTCCGCTGACTCCTGATGGTATTCAACGTAATCCCCCAGGCCAGCAAACCGTTTGTTGTCCTCCAAGGCAACAGGATCGACAACGTGGACCTGTTCGAACATCTTGCCCTCAATCATGGAGCGCACAAAAGGGAACATATCGATGTCATTACCGCTATAGCCTGCAATGACCAGGGCGCATCCTGCCAGATATGACCGTAGTGCTTCGCGAACACTAGATGGTAACCCGAGATAATACTCATTCCGCGTGAAGATGAGGGAGGATGCGTCGGCAACTGTCCCATGGACCTTGATGAGAGGAAGGATCCCTGCGTCGGCTACGTTACGGTCGGTGATGACAGAATAAGTCAGCCCTAACTGGTCAAGTGCCCGTTCCAGCAGGACGTCGAAGTTGGTGGTAACGACCACGCCGACCCGACCTTGTTCGCACAGCTGAGCGATAGCCCGATGGCATGCATTCGGCTCGCAGTCAGGTGGGTCGAGAAGAAGGTGGAGTGCCCGTACTACATCCGTTCGCCCGTATGCTCGGCTCAAGCATTCTAGCACGGTCTCCGGGTACACCTCGTGTTCGATGATATCCAGAGCTTGCTTGGCAAGTAGGTAGCCATCCCCACCGGTAGCACGAATCCGATGCTCAAGCGTTCTGTACAGGAACTGCATCGTGTCGTGGGCAATCTCGTTCCACAAAGGAATGCGGGCGGGCGCGGCGGCAGAGATTCCCGCCCCAAGGAGAAGATTCATTCTGGGAGAGTCACTCATGCTAGCCCCTATCGACAGAGGCGCTGCCTGCATTGCCAATACGCACAGCGTATCGCTGACGTACCCAACTACCTCTGACCGAGACGATGCATGGGAGGACGTCAATGCCGTAGTGAGCGGAGCGAAGAGCGCTCGTAGAAATGTCCAACCCCCGCGGCACGACCCTTCGCCTCGCGCACGGTGACATCACTCGCCGTGTGAACGCCTCACACTAGTGATGCATAGTCTCAGTCTACTGCCACTCAGCCACATTATCGCTGTGGCTTGATCTCTCGTCAAGGTCCGGCTGTCGCCAGCCTCTGTGCCGCTCACCCGGTATGACCGTCCGACACTTTAATCTCGGTTCGGTGAGTATGTACCGGGCGAGAGCGGCCAACCAACGCCCTCGTACCACTTAGGTTGGCGTCGTGCCGATCGGCGAGAAGCGAGAACCCGGCTCATCCCCCCTCGGGGCACACGGACGGGAGAACAAAGGACTTGATGTTTCTCCCGACCTGAGTGATTCATGTGTCATGTGGCCAGGCCCAACGGGCCTCCACGGCGGCCCCCGCCCTGACGCGCCCTGGGCGCCAATCCGCACAGGAGAGAGACACATGAGCACTGACACACGAGCCCAGCTTGCCGAGCTGCGGCGCCTGTCGATGGCAGACCTGAAGCAGCGCTGGCGCGATCTGGTCGGCACCGATCTACCCCAGTACAGCCGGACCTTCCTCGTCAGCCGTCTCGCTTACCGTCTCCAGGAGCTGGCCTACGGCGGCCTGAGCGCGTCCGCCGTGGCCCGCGCCACCCAACTCGTCACCGAAACCGGCTACCACCTCCGCGACGCCGACATCCTCATCCTCGAAGGCCGGCTGCTGAGTAAGAAGGGTGACAAGCAGGCCGGCTGCGCCAAGCTCAACGATGCCATCGCCGTCGCCCGCCGCGAAGAGAAAGACGGTTGCGTCTATCAAGTAGCCGTCGACCAGGCCCCCCGCTACCTCACCGAACTCGCCTAACCGTCAACCCCCCACCCCTCCCCTAACCCAATAGCCCCCGCCGGCCGTCGCCGTCCGCCGTTTCTCGTGGGGCAGGAGCTGGCCTCCTGCCCAGGCCGTCATCCTTTTCGTTGCTTCGGCAGCGAGCTTGCCCTGAGCGCAGCGAACGGGTTCCCCCCGGCCCTATACCTACCCGGCATGTCAGTGCCGGGCATCCAATCTGCGCCATCTGCGTAATCTGCGGTTCCCCCTTCCACCAATCCGCGTCCATCCGCGTAATCCGTCATAGGTGGATGAATCTGCGGTTTCCCTCTGCTCTTCGGAGAGCCCGACCGACCAACCGATTGCCGCCGGTGCCATTCCGTGCCGAAACCCGTACCGCCCGTGCCGTTTCGCGTTCCGCTCGGGTCCGTGACCCATGCCCGGCGTGCCGTTTCGCGTTCCGCTCGGGTCCGTAACCCGTGCCGTTCGTGCCATTTTTCGTGCCGTTCGTGCCGGCCGTGCCGCGCGCGGCGCCTAAAACGACGAATATTGCCGGCCGTTGCCGGCAATATTCTCCGATCAAGCCCCCGATCTGTGTCGGCAGTCGGTAGCCTACTAAGCTTCGTATCGACTTCCAGTAGACCCCAAGTCGGTCGTCTGAAGCGTCGCCTTCTAGGGGTAGATCCCCCGCACCGCCGTTGCCTCAGCCACCTTCGACATCGCCACCACCAGCGCCGCCGTGCGCATGTCCACCTTCCGCTCTTGTGCCACGCGATAGACCCCGTGAAACGCCTGCCTCATATACTCCGACAGCCTATGGCATACCTGGTCTTCCGACCACGAGAACTCCTGCAGGCATTGCACCCACTCGAAGTACGAGCACACGACACCGCCCGCATTCGCCAGAATATCCGGCAGCACCGTGACGCCATTCGCGTGCAGAATCTCGTCC
>Ga0180438_10005420_pt1 | contig 17752 bp, 16 predicted proteins | sample SS_ome_12_FD_132455 | JGI IMG/M metagenome (GOLD analysis project Ga0180438, IMG submission 132455) | Hypersaline lake sediment archaeal communities from the Salton Sea, California, USA - SS_3_D_2 metaG | ecosystem: Environmental > Aquatic > Non-marine Saline and Alkaline > Hypersaline >...
CTGGATTAACCAATTTAAGCTGTTGCTATGGCGGTATGTCCGATTGGCTTAATGGTTTAGAAGCCGTTATACATACTGGTGAAGTCGTACGAACCGGATCTTGTTTTATCTCAAAAGAATATAGAGAAGACAATTGGTTTGTAAGGTATCCTATTCCAGATTTAATCGGCTTGTTTATGTGTTGGCAAGGAATGACTGGAATTGTAACCAAAGCAGCCGTGCAACTTTGGCCAAGGAAAAAATACAACACGGCATTAGTTGCAATTGTTTATGGTTCCGAGGCGTGTGCTGAACTTATTAGAGAATTTGGTCGTACAGAATGTTGCGAAGATGTCTCTGCTGTGCCTCCAGATGTTGTGAAAATGACCTTTGGTATTGAATACCCAGAAAAACAGCCAGAAGAACCAGATTGGGCAATTATTATATCAATGTCTGGAAACTCTGAGGAGTTATTGAGAGCAAAAGTAAATTATGTGAAGAAAATTTTTGAGGAGATTAAGAAAAAAAACAATTATAGGATATTTTTGTCGAATTTTGGTCCATTTGTAAATGTCTTAGGAAAAGAATTTGCGATATATTACGACTTACCTAATATAATTACTCCACTTTACGAATGGGACGGATGTACATGGATTGGATCTTACGCCAATCCAGACAATTTAGGTCCACTCATGGAAAAATGCTATAATTTGTTTAAGAAATACGAAATTGGCCCTATAATTTACATGAAAAGCATGAAAGCAAGCCATTACGCAGTTTTTCGCCCTATCGTCAGGTATCATAAAGGGAGAGAAGAAGAAAAAGTAAAGGAATTACAACACGAATTCTTAGAAGTCATGCTTGAATATCAATGTGTACCTTATAAAACTCCTCGATGGATAACGGAAATTGTTAGAAAAAGATGCGATCAAACCTGGATAAAATTACTTGAAAATGTTAAAAAAATGATGGATCCAAACGGGATTTTTAATCCTGGTAAATGGTGTCTTTAAAAGCTGAATTGTCCATCCATCGACCTGCCAACGGGTATTATTTTGATAGAGTTTGTAATGAGAAGCGTTTGTCGAAAACATGTGAATGTAAATAGTGTTTAAGAAATAATTATTGAAGAAATTCAATCTTTATTTTAAAAAATAAAAGAAAAAAATAAAAATAATGTTTTAATCTCCCCTTTCCGCATACTCTTTCATAAACTTCTCAGGATCCCATTGAGTGTCCATGTATTTAGAGATTCCAGAACTATCTCGTGGACCAACTATAACAACACAATCTGCTTCATCCTCTAAGGCTCCACTCAATCGTGCTGACATTCCCGGAATGATGAGGATTCGATGCTTTACTTTATCGAAAACCTTAAACTCGTTAGCCGCCTCTGCTATTGACCCAGCGTTAAACTGACCTCCAGCAACAGCGCTCTCTATGCCTATCCCTTCAGAATCGACAACTAAAAGCCAACAATTGATGTTAGCACCTTGTAAATCTTGCTCTACTGGGATCTTAGTCATCCTGTAGTTGCTCGTAACGAATATAGGGGCCATATCTCCTGGTTCTCCAATTTTGTATGCTCCCGGATCAACAGCTGGATAAATTCTTGGATCTGCGAAAATAGTTTGGCTCAAAGTCAGTAACGCCATTAACGCCCAAATTTCGTCTTTCTTTTGGCCCGTGTGAAGAACGATAAGAGAGGTGTCAATTGCTAGCATTATAGCACCCATGATGATCTCTTGGTATTGATGCTTCCATAAATCACCCTCAATATTCGTTTGACTCCAATATGCCGCTGGAACGCCCATCACTGGCCATCCTGCGTTTGAGTCCTCTTTTTCGATACCTGCGATCCTTAATTGCATTATCTTATCGTAAGTCACGGATTGAGCCCCCGGCCCGAATAACGTGCCAGGATCTAAAACGATTTCCTTGACCCCCAATTTTTGTAAGGTGGCACTTAAAGATAATAACTCATCTATATCAACTGAGCTTACAGCAACTGGTAAATTATTTTGTACTGCAAACATGCCTACTTTCTCCCAATTCTCTTTATTAGCTGCGTATAAAAGGGGCTTTTTATCTTTTATTTCGCTTGCAGCAGCTGTTAGAATATCCGCGTTTAAACAACATAACATAATAGGAAGATCCGTCATTCCTACGACTGCTTTAGCAGTTGATTTAAAAGTTTCCGCATCACCAGATACACATCGTAAGGCGATACCGCTTATTGTAAGCGTGTCTCCCATCCTTTCGATTTTCACTTCGTTTAAATATTTAACCGTTTCTTCTAAATCGTTGTCAACACCATCCGCAACTTCGATAATAATCCCCGTTTTATTGTAATAGGTTAATTGATGCCTCATCAAAACCTCTTCGCCGCCAATTATGCATTTTCGATCGCCTACTCCTATAATTACTGGTCTCTGTGGAGGGCTGGTCATCACTCTTAGTTTATTTAGCTTTTTTGGAGTATCTTTCAAGTGAGTGCAATCGTCTAACGTGATTTTTCTTTCTAACAAATCCGTAGCGAACGCCATGCATGTATCGTAACCGCATTCCTTACAATTTGACTTGTCGAGAAGTGCATATATGTCCAATGGACTTGCTCTACCCATTTTTTTCACTAGTATTATAATTTTAAATTGTTCTAATGAGAGAGATAATTGTAATTAGCATTAAAAATTTATTTTTTTACATGATATTACTAAAAAAATATTTACGATTTAAGGCAAGACTAGATTTTCGAAAAAATAAAAAATCCTAAATAATTTGAATATTCAATGACAGATAGATCGTACGACTTCGAACGATTCGATTCGCTTTTTTATCCTAAACATATAGCGTTTATAGGTGCTTCCGAGAATTCAGCGCTGGGATCGATGCTCTTTCTTCCCGCTTTTAAAGATTCTCTATGGGAGGATACATTCTATCCGGTAAATCCTAAGCGCGAAAAAGTTTTGCACTGGAAGAGCTATTCATCAGTATTAGACATCCCATATCCTGTTGACACGGCGTATGTGTCTTTAAAAACAAAATTTATCCCTCAAGTAATGAGAGAATGTGTGGAAAAAAAAGTAAGATGGGTAATTATCTTTGCCTCCGGATTTTCTGAAACGGGTAATCCCGAAGGAAAGAAGCTCGAGCAGGAAGTATGTGAAATAATAAAGGATACTGAAACGAGAGTAGTGGGACCTAATTGTTTAGGGCCTTTTAACGGTTCAACTGGCATGACATTCGCTTTTAATGCAGTGAAAGGTCTTGAAGGATCAATTTCTTTTATGTCTCAATCGGGAGGCCATTTGAATCAATTATTAGATGTCGGTTATAAAAGAGATATTAGATTTAGGTACGGAATATCGTTTGGAAATCAAATAGATATCAATTGCTTGGAAATGATGAGGCATTATTATTACGATCCAAAAACAGAAATAATTGTTGCGTATTTAGAATCGTTTGGTTCCGCTAATGGTCATGAAGTTTTCTTGGAGCTAAAGAAAATCGCTAAGGAGAAACCTGTGATTATTTGGAAGGGCGGACACACTGAGGACGGTTCGCGAGCAGCATTTTCTCATACAGGGGCAATAGCTTCCAATGCCCGATTGTGGGAATCGTTATCCAAGCAAACTGGGGCAATAATAACTAAAGACAACGAGGAATGGTGGAACACCATGAAAACTTTCGAACTTTTATATCCCAGATACATGCCAAACGGGAGGAATGTAGGTATTATAACTCCTGGGGGAGGCTCTTCTGTCAATATGACTGATTTGTTTGCTTCACACGATCTTCGCGTGCCTACTCTCACTCAAGAATCTCAAGAAGAGATTTCCCGGATTTTACCGGATGTAAATGTGATTGTTGAAAATCCCATTGACTTAGGGGCTTCAGGATTTGTACTAGATATGTTTCTAGAATGCGTGAAAGTAGTCGTTGAAGACCCTAATATCGATATCATTGTTATTCCCTTGTGGTCCAATCATATATACCACTATGTATTTAAACGAATGACCGAGATTCAGAAGAGCACGTCCAAACCCTTTGTTTTTTGCTTACCGTCGATGGCTGATGATGAGGTCCTATCGACTAAATTCGCAAAATGTAAGAAAGTACTGCACAAAAATAGATCGCTATATTTCTTAACTTTAAGAGACGCCGGAATCGCGTTGAGTAAATATTGCGATTATATTGAATTTTTAAAATCTCGAGATTTAATAAAGAAATAAGAAAAAATTGATTGTTTTTTATTTAGTAAAATTCAGACCTTGCTAATAGGAGTGTGAAACAACCGTAGAAAAATGCGGTTACCACGCCACCTAAAATTATTCCCAACAAAACAGAAATTCCTATCGAGAAACTATTTGCAATGAGTTCTAAGACTAATGCAACTGCCATTACTATCATTGCTGTTAAAAACCACGCTCCAAAACATTCACCTCTACTTTCTCCCATTCGTCCTGCGATAATTGCAGCTAATAATGGTGCAACAATGTAGAAAATATAGGTTAATACAGTTGTAATAGAAATAGTTGATTCAAAGAAAGATCCAACCAAGCTAGGAGTGATGCCATAATTTCCTATAACTGTTCCAGGATAGAGTGATATTGGTCCACATAAAGCATTAGCAAGAACGGTCATGTCCGCTAATGAGGTAAAGAAAGTCCCAATAGTTCCTGCAAGAGCAGCAACTATTACTGCAAAGCCGAAATTTAATCCTATAAATGCAACTAAGGACAAAATGAAGGTTTTTCCAAATGCCATGCTATTTTCTAACTCCGAAATAAGTTTTTAAAATGATATTTTAAGGTATCAATATATTTAATAGAATAATAGGATTTAAAATATAATAAATTTATTTACACGCGAATTTTTATAAGCATTGAAAAAATCACAGTAAAATGTTCATAGATGGCACAATGTTAATATGGCTTTTGATATTATTTATAATGACTTTAGAAGGATTTTTACTGATTTCGAAATAATTTATGGCAATAGTTGGACCATTCAAAAATGAGTAATGATAAAAAGAAGTTTGTTCTCGGAAAGATTAAACACGAATTATTAGATAAATTGCTAAAAGAATTTACGTCTGGTGTAAGCGATGATCGAGTAATAATGGGCTCCAAGATAGGAGAAGATGCTGCCGTGATTGACATGGGTGATAAGTATCTGGTGGCAAAAACTGATCCGATTACTTTTGTTACAGATGAGATAGGATACTATGCTGTTAACATCAATGTTAACGACGTGGCGTGTACAGGAGCAATACCAAAATGGTTTCAATCAACTATATTATTACCCGAAAAAGATACTGATGAGGAGCTTATTAGAAATATTTTTAACAATATTCACGAAACATGTAAATCAATGAATATTGCTGTTATTGGAGGACACACGGAAGTAACTGCGGGATTAGACAGGCCAATCGTCGTGGGATCTTTACTCGGTGAAGTAGAAAAAGAATCTCTCGTATCAACCTCTGGAGTAAAACCAGGAGACGTTCTACTTTTAACAAAAGGTATATTTATAGAAGGAACTTCGATTATTGGCAGGGAAAAAGAACAATACTTGATTGAAAAAGGATATGGCTCAGATTTTGTGAAGAGATGTAAGAATTATTTATTCGATCCAGGAATTAGCGTTTTCAAAGACGCTCTTTTAGCAAACCAACATTTCAACATTAATGCCATGCATGACCCCACGGAAGGAGGACTTCTTACTGGCATAGCTGAAATGGCCATTGCTTCGGATACTGGTGTTGAAATATTAGAAAAAGAAATAATCATACTCCCTGAGCCATTGGAATTGAGTAAAATATTCAAACTTAATCCATTAAATACAATTTCATCTGGTTCCTTGCTAATTGCCATGGATAAGAAGGAATCTCCAGAATATATTGATTTATTAAAAAAAAATGGAATTACCGCCGCAGAAATTGGTTATTTTCAATCAAAAAGCAAGGGACTAGTCATCAAGGATAAGAATGGAAAAAAATCAAGAATGGTATATTCTGAAATAGATGAAATCACGAAGATTTTCTAAAAAATCTCATTTTTACTTGTATAGACTATTGCCGCTCGTATCTTGAGAAACTATGAGTGGACCAAACTCTTTCACTTTTATAAACCACACGGCTTCGCAGGTTCCTAAGTCTTTCCACTCCACATTGACAATCTCTTCAATTTTTTTATTTATAATGGCGCCACATCCTCCAGCATAGCTTAAATACACGACTTTATTACCTGTAGTATCCAAATTTTTCATTCCTCCCTTTCCAATCACGAATTTAACGCCTAAGGCTTGCACTACTTGATTTTCTAAAGCATCCATTCTTTGACTCGTGGTAGGCCCTCCAGAAATTACTTGATATTTTCCCCCAGATTCCTTTATGATCGGGCCGCAATGATAAATCGCACTTCCTTTTAAATCTTTAAATGTATCTGGTAACTCTTTACCCTCTTTAATGTAGTCCATGATTCTTTTATGTACTTGATCTCTTGCTGTAATTAAAACACCATCTAAATAGACAATATCGCCAATCTTTAATTTTTCTACATCTTTTTCCATGACGGGAAGATTTAATTCATGCTTCATCGATAATATCCCCCTTTTCATTCATTTCAAAAGAAGCCCATCTATGTGCATAACATTGAACGATTAAACCAACGGGAAATGAGGCAGGATGGCGCATTGCAACCTCCACGTGAACGTCTAAACAGGTTACTTTTCCCCCCAATCCCATTACTCCTATATCAAGGTTATTTATCTTTTCCATTAGTTCAATTTCGATTTTTGCTATGTCTTTTCTCGAATGTCGCTGATTTAATGGCCTTAATAAAGCTTCTTTTGCTAATTTCATGCAAGTCGTTGCATCTCCACCAATGCCTATTCCAAGAATTACTGGTGGACAAGGCATTCCTCCAGCTTCTTTGATAACCTTGACTATTTCTCTTTGAAACACTTCTAATCCGCTTGAAGGATTTAACATGAACAATTTTGAGATATTTTCTGCCCCTCCCCCCTTTGGGAGAACAGTTATTTTTAGATTGCTCGAATTCTCTGAGATAGAAAGATATATTGGGGGGACATTAGCACCGAGATTATTTTCAGGATTCTCATTGGTAATGGGATCGACGCTGTTGCCTCGTAATGGAATCAATTTTGTGGCAGCATCAACAGCACTGTTAATGACCTCTCTAAAATTTGAAATTATTGGAAATTTATTACCTAAAGTGATAAAGAAATTTAACACTCCAGTGTCTTGGCAAGTAGGGATTTCCTTCTCTTCACCATACTCAAAATTTTCAAGCATTAAATTTAATTGCTCAATTGCTAAATCTGATTCTTCTTCTTTTACGACTTTCTGTAAAGAATTTTTTAATTCTAATGGAGCTCTAGTGGTTGTTCTTTTGATTGTTCCAATCAGGGCTTGTTCTATTTTTTTCTCCAAGTCAGACTGAATGGTTGCCATTATTTACCGAAAATTTTAATTTTCTTGAGTTAATTTAATATTAGTCGTATATAATTATTATAGTGATTGTTAATTAATATTGAATATAGAATATAATAGGATTAAAATAATCTGGTTTAAAATTGGTAAATAATGAATTAGAGGAGATCATTAAATTTCTCGATGACAAAATCGAGGGAAAAGAATTAGTCTCAGTTTTTAACAATAAATGTTTCTTGAAAATTTTTGATCGTAAAAAAAAAGATTATAACGAATTTAAAGAGATAATTAATTCAAGATATCAAGAATTCCTCTTAAATAACCAAAAAAAGGTAGTGAGAAAAAATTACCTCTCCTTTTTATACGATAATTTAGATGAGTTCCTCAAGATAACATTAACTAACTTCTTTGGATTAAACGAGAGTTCGCTAAAATTCATTCAAGTTGAAAAAATTTCGGATTCAGATTTAATTATAGAACATGAATACGCATTATCTACAGAAGAAATATATATTTTTAAAGAGCTCGCTATTCAAGCTGGTGAAGAACAATATCCATTTGAATATTATATAGGGTATCTTTTTTTTGCGATTTCATGCCTTGGGTTGATCTCTAAATCGATCATCCAGGAGAATTTCTTTATTCTACTTGACGGAGCCGTATTGAAAATTAATAAAGAAGGCCCTAAATTATATTTGATGATTATTGTAAGAGATAGTAAAGATGAGTTTTATGAAAATTACTTAAAAATGAGCTTGATATATTTCCTCAAGCAATATCCCGAAATTCCTAGGGTTTTTAAGGATAGATTGATGCAAGGTAGAGAAAAGTTGTATCAATTAGCCTTGAAGAATTATTCACAACATGTCCCGGAAAGATTGACCGAACTGCTGTATTACCTTTATAAAAAATCTAAATTAACTCAGAACTTCACTCCTCTATTAGATTTTCTAAATTTCGTGTGTTCAAGAGTAGAAGATTCTATTTTTTCAAAAATTGATATTATAAGAAAAGAATTTTTAGCAAATATTGATTACACTGACGAAAAAAAGAATTCACTCATAAAATTTTTCGAATTTCTAGATTCTAAAAGCTCTCTCTACTCAACTTTTGCTTCAAATAACCTACCATCTCCTCGAGAGCAATTCAACTTATTCATGCTAGTAATGAAGTATTATTTTGGGAGCGGTCTTGAAACTTTAGAAGCAGGGGATTTGTTATTTCTTCCAAAAATCTTTAAAAAGAACCTTAATCAATATAATAAGAACTCTACTAAAGTTATCGATGCAAAAGCCATTAATAAAATAGGTGAATTCCTCAAGCGATTTTCAATTGTAAATAATATCGAAGAAAATTACATATTTTTTCATAAGATATTCCAAAAATCTGTTACAGATATAAATTTTTGGTTCTTAAGCACGTTTTTGATAAGCCTAAACACAAAATTTTCTGAATTAGTGAATGAAGAAAATAAAAGAATATCTGAAAATCCTGAAAATGCTCAATTTACTTTTAATATCATCGTAGATCACATTTGCCGGATGCTATTTGTGTTAATAGAAAAAATTTTCATTAGAAAAACTCCCGAGGAAGCCTCAAAAAATTTTATTGACCCTCGCGGGAGATATACTGGAAGAAATATTGCCTTAAGGGTTAGTGAATTATTCATCTTCCAGGACATGAATTTTTCTGACGATGTGTGGCCTCTGTTTCTCATTAGCTTAAATAAAGAAAGAGTTAAAAAAGAAGTTTCTTCATTTATCGACATCCCAAAAGAAAATTTTTATAGAAATAAGGATATTTTAAAATTCTTGCTTTCCTATAACTTTAGATCGTTCTCTGATTCATCTTTTTTGGAAGAATGGTTGATAGATGGTATTATTTTACCATTAAATGATTTCATCTTAAATATTACTAGTTCTGTTGAAAATCCATCAAATAAAATTGAAGTGTACGAGAAACTAAGCGAAATATTCCTTGACGGTGTTGAAGATAAAGAATTGATAAAGATGATTAAGTTCATTTGCCAGGAATTGGCATCTTTTTGGGAGCGCATTGAGGATTTCGACTAAACATCTTCTATTTAATACGAAAAATCTTCAAAAATTTTTCAAAATGCTTTTCTATATCTATTATTGGGAGTTTTAAATCATGGTCTTCGGGAATAGGGCTATTTAAAATCAGTCCAGAAATCATTTTAACGTCTTCTCCTAACTGATTTTCAATATCTGGAAATTTCTCTACACATAGTATAGTAGGGTACTTCAAGTTTTTGAAACCTTCGATGAAGACAAGATCAACTTTAAAAGGACCAAGTCCAAGCCACTTAGTCAATTCTTCCACATCAATTTTTCTTTTAATAAAAATTGTATTTTCGTCATAGATATTTTTTGTTATCGAATATACCGCTCCTGCTTCACAGTATTTATAAGAATCCTTTCCCTTTTTGTCTATTTGATGTTCGTGAATGTTTTTTATAACCGCAACCTCATAGTTTAAGTGCTTTTTTAGTAATTTTATGGCATTTGTAATAAAATGCGTTTTTCCGCTCCCTGAAGTTCCCATGAGTCTTATAATCTTAATATTTAATCACGCAATCCATGTTTAAAAATTAATTAATAGAAGGAAATATATTTATAAATATAAATATTAACATGACTTCTCTCTTGATGTAGCATGAAAGTTGATAAAAAAATCATAATTGGCTCGCTCCTCCTTATAATCGGATTGATTTCTTTGTTAATCTCTGCTTTAAATAAGAATCCTCTCGGAGAGGTATTCCTTCTCGTTTTAAATCCTTATGTGTTTACTTGTTTTAGTATCTTGTTTTTTTATGTAGGAATGAGCCCAGAACATAAAAATGACATATTCATAATCATTGGCTTGATTTTTAGCGTGTTTTCATTAGTTCTGATTAACACGACAATACCATGGGTCGAAGCCGCAGCAGTATTATCCATCACAATCGTAATTTTTTGGACTTTTATCTTTATATTCCCCGTGTTTTTCACGAGAAATAGGGCTTATGGACTAAACAAGAAACAGAAATACCGATATGCAATACTCCCGCTTACAACATTTTGGTTGTTATTATTTGTGGCTGTAAACATTGCTTTCGGGCAAGCTGATTTCTGGTTCCTTTTTACCCACTTTTTCGGAGTTGCGTTGTTTCTGAGTATTCTAGGAAGTAGTATCATCATGACTCTTTTTTATTTTTTCTGATATTGACGGTTAATTACTTTCAAATACAATAAATAAACATAATAATGGTATATCGTTTTATGATCTTATTATTAAGTGATACTTATTCTAATCAAATTCGAAATGTGAAGCTATGCCCGGAAAGAAAGAAATAATCGTGTTTGATGCCAATTTTTTTATATGCTGCCTGTCAGTTAAAGCTCGCGATTTAACCATCAATTTAAAAAAAGCCGCAACCGATACTGGACTTGATTACTACATATCGGATGTAGTATTTAATGAAGTTAAAGCGCCAGCAACGTTTAAAAATAAACTAAAACAGATCATGACTGTCGTAAAAATTGATCAAGTTGAAGTCGAGAAAATAAAGGAAAACCTCGGAAGTCGAGGAATTAGATTTCCAGCACAGGATCCAGACTTGACTCTATTGGTTTTATCAAAACAGCTACTTGAAGAAAACAAAAACACTCGTGTTCATCTTGTAACAGACGATTTCAAGCTTGCAAAAAACTCGGCAATGTTCATGAGCAAGATTGACGTGCTCTCGCTTTCAAATTTCCTCTTAAAATTGCAAAGAACCGTATCAAAATCGCAAATGCGGAATTATTTCAAAAATCTCTGGCAAAAAAGCTTGGATTATACCTTAAAATACATGATAGAACGCTCAAAAGTGTATCCCGCTGAATCTAAGATACAATGGATTATTGAGAAAACAATTTCTGTCACAGAAAACAGCATAGTCAGCTGTGATGCAGAATTTAATGCTCCCGAAAAAGGCGTGAGATTTGAGATTGGCGCTACTAGGTATTCCGAAGAATTGGAAATAGCCGAAAAGTATATAGAAAACCAAAACCTTCCTGCAAGCAAAGAAGAGATGATTTCTGACATCGTTTCGTTTTTAGAGAATTTAAAAATCTCTCGTGAATATATGAAGCGAGCAAGGGACGCAATCGTGAAGAACGAATCTATAGAAGCCGTGAAGCTCTTGAAAAAAGGCAATGGATTTTTAGTCTCTTTATTTCAAGTGGCTTCAGGGCAGTTGACAGTGAGAAAGGACTACGATCTCGTCCAAATCTTGATTTGCTCGGAAATTAGCAAGATGGAATTCCTTCGCGCGTTTATCTTAGTTTCGTTGGGTCGAGTAAGCACCGCAATTGATTCTCTCGAAAGGGCAGCGCTTTTCTCTACGATTATTCATAATTATATGACATGCCTAACGCTCAATTACGTGAAGGCGTTAATTCTTCTCTTCCACGGTCTTTATAAATCTGCCATTATGCAATATAACTTCACGGAAGAATTGGCAGACATCTACAACGATGAAAGATTGAAACTAAAATGCGGAATCGGGAAAGCCATCGCAATTTACATCCAAGGCGAAGATAGGGATATGGCCATGGGCATAATGGAAGAAATTTCGAATATGAACCTAGACGAAAATCATTTAGATGCTATTACCGTATTCAGCGAGCTTGGCGATTACTTCTTGGCTCTCGGACATTCTCAAATTTCGGCCAATTTATATAATCAAGCATTAGAGATTTCAATAGATTACAAGTTGGATTTTAAGAGCGAAACTCTAATAGAAAAATTAAAGCGTGCCTATATTTCAACTGTTTTAGAAGGATATTCCGCCGAAGATATGGTTGACAAGTTAGATGTCTTGTTAGATAAAGCATATTCAGTGAAGGACGTGGAGAAATATAACGAACAAATTAAAAAAATTGCGAGCTTCAACATTCTTTTTTATACGCCATTCGAACACATTTCAGGGAAAAAAAAGATTATCCCCTTTTCGAAGCTTCCCTCTGAACTCAAGGACGATTACTTAGAAGTCGTGTATTTTGAAAAACAAGGCGAAGAATCAGTTCAATACATGTTTATCGTTTCTCACTACGAGTTGGGCTTGTTAGGACTTAAGCTAAAAACCGATCAAAACATTACAGGAATTGCCGAAAACTATTCCCTTAAGATAAAACCTTCAGCAAAAGTCAAGATTTACGAGCCAGACGCATCGTTAAAGGACGAGTTTTTAATTCGGGCAATAATTGAAATAACTGGTAAAGATCAATGCGAGATCGTTCACACTCTGCCTTCATTCTTTAAACAATTAAATCTTTAATCAAGAATAAAATAAGAAAAATAAGAGAGATTGAAAAAAATTTACCCGCCTTTCCGTAAACTTTTATCGCGTTGAGAAATTTGGTGTGAGTGAACGGCACAGCTAATGCAATAATACTTTTTGTTTTGTCCGCCCATTATAATGGTGCCGGCTTTCTTTAGTTCGCCATACATTCTGGCATCAACGAGATTTGTCCGGCGCGTGACGGCTTTAGCCTTACTTCGAGCAACAAACCTGCCACATTTAGCGCATTGTACTTTTCCATAATTTCCCTTGCTACTTCCCGTTTTTCCACCACTTTTTCGCTTCTTTGGCATCGTTTTTCCTCCTTTTCAATGATTATTCTACACTAAAGCCGTGTTCTTGGGTAATTTAATCAAGCAAAACTTAAATATTTTATTTTTTTAGGAAGAATCTTGATGTAAGGGAAGAATTTCTTTATAATCTTCGTGGTTTCCAACAAAAACTACTATTTAGTTTTAAAAATTCTTAATTTTTTAAAAGCAAATACAAATCTTTGTCCAACCGTGAAAAGAAGTAAGCAAGTATAAAGGATCATGGCGAATGGAAGAAATAACATAAAAGGAGTTCCAAAGATGAGCCCTGTTAAGAAGTAGATCCAAGTCTCGAGAATAAAAACAATAAATAGAAATATAACTCGTTCGGCTCTTTCCATGAGACCAACACCTTTCATGGTTACACCTTCGTTTTCAGCTCTCGATCTCGTGTACGAGATCATGACAACCAAAAATAATAAGAAATAACCATGTAAGAAATCAATGATTCCACCATAGACTAACCCTAAAACGATTACCGCGTCAGAAATGCGATCTAAATTTGAATCAAGAAATGCACCTGTTTTCGATTCCGTTCCTGTCCTCCGAGCAACAGCCCCATCGAAAATATCAAAAATTCCCGAAAACAACAACAAAAAAGCCGCTGGCCAAGCAACCAGGACGTGAAAACGTATCGAACCTATAGCAATGAAAAAGGCTGAACCCAAAGAACAAGCGAATCCAAAATAGGACAAGAAATTCGGTGAAATATCGTGACTTATTAGATATCCAACTGGACGTTCAATGAGACGGTCTAAAATGTTATTTTGACGTTCTCGCTTCCTCGTTGTTTCTTCAGTAGCGTCCACTTTCGTTCTAAAACTCCAAATCTACTAGTAAAGCAGTATGGTAGATAAGGTTCTCTAAATTATAAAATTTGTTTTATGTCAACAAGTATAACTTTATTAATCGAATTATTGAGCTTGCCAAGTAAGATCCCGCTCCAAAACTTAAGGAGGGCAAGTTCATATCCCGTAATTCTTCGGAAGCGATAAAATCACCCGTTTGATTTCCTACAACGAATAATACTTTTCTTTTCGTTTGTATCTCTTTCATATAACTAAAAAAATCTTGGCCACTTTCGCTTAGAATATATACTTCATAACCTATTTTTATAAAATCATTTATAGCCTCAATAATATCTTTTTCTGTTCTTTTAACTGAATTTAATGGATTCTTCACATTTTCAAGATCTTTTCCTTCTATAAACTTTTTAAACCAATCTGCAAGTAGCAACTCGTTTTTAGGAAAACTTCTATAATCCAACTGTTCTGAATCAAATATAAACGTGCCATAATTATCTAAGAACGTCCAAATTTGAACGTCTTTTTCGAACTCGTTTTCTTTCAACAACACGGATAGAATACATCTCACGACAACGTCCAACCGACCCGTTGAACCAACTAAATCCTTGATCGTGTATTTGCTTACATCTACAGTAGACGATTTAATAAAAAAACATGTTATCATTAAGGTCTGTAATGGAGTTGCATTATTAAAATTAATTTTTTAAAACCATATCTTTTTTATTTCTTTCAGTAATATTGGTTAATATGGATGAAATTGATATTACAATAACTATGATGCTAATGGCAAACTCAAGAATGCCTTACGCTGAAATTGCGGATATGCTTCAATTGAGTGTCAATTCCGTCCATAAACGCGTTAAATCCATGGTGGAAATAGAAGCTCTCAAAAACTTTCAAACTAAATTGAGTTTCCTCTTCTTTCCAAATATGGCAAATATCATCATGTTTGGAGAATCATCTATAAAAAATAGTAAACATATCATGGATAAACTAGGAAAAAATGAATGTATATATAATGTTACTCAAGCTAGTGGAAACAACTTTTTCATTCACGCATATATTGAAAATATATCTCAATTAGATATTTTAATCCCTTTTGTGAGAAAAAATGGAGGGATAAAGGAACTTCTCGTGGGAATAGATAAAGCTCCGCCATTAAACGAGATAATAACCACAAATGATATGACTCTTTCAAAAGTAGATTATTTAATAATTCATTCTCTAAAAGATAATTCACGAAAGACTATAGCTGAAATATCAAAAGAAATAGGCTCATCAACAAAAACTATCAGAAGGCATTTAAATAGGTTAATCGAGAAAAACCTTGTTAGATTCACGCTAGATTGGTATCCAGATAAAACTCCGCAAATAATTTCAATGTTAATCCTAAAATTAAAACCTAATATTGATTTGGACGATTTAAGCTTTAAACAAAAACTACAAGAAAAATATGGTCAAAAATTAGTATTTACGTGGGCTTTCAGTAATCTGCCAAACTTATTTATTTTATGTCTTAGAACTAAAACGACGAAGGAACTCCAAGGAATTCAAGAATCCCTATCTTTAATGGAATTTGAATCGATGGATATTCATATTCTTATTGAAGGAAAGATGTTTCCCACGTGGTTGGATACATATTTAGATAATAAGGTAAAAGAATTCACGAAGAACCCAAAGTGATGTATTAAACCTTTCTGAAAATTGGGATATTCATCACATGTCAAGTTCAAGAAATAGTACCATTTTGCAAAAATTCCTTTAAATATGAAAAATAAAAATAATTCGAAATCGCTTAAAGACCACAAATTATTATGTTTTAAAAAAAAAACCTATTTTTTCGTGTCCCTTTTATCACCTATTAAGGTGAAAGATCGCCCATTTTTTTCATTATTTTTACCTATTTTACCCACAAGCCCAACGCATTAATATTAAATGCACGTTTGAATATTTTAAAATTAAATATAAAAAAATAACTTTAATTAGTAAAAATAATTGGTGATACAAAAAAATGCATGCAAAAATAAAAAAAAGCAGGGCTACAGATGGTCCTGAGGATGTTTACGATCCAGAACATGGTAAGGCAATTATCATCAAAAATCTCGTAAAAAAATTTGAAGATGTCACTGCGGTCAATGACCTGAGTTTCGAAGTAAAAGAAGGACAAATCTTTGGATTATTAGGACCAAACGGCGCTGGAAAAACAACGACGATTAACATGATGATTGGCTTGTTAAAACCAACAAGCGGAAACATATATGTTGGAGGATATAATGTGAAAAAGTCTTTGAAAAGTATTAAAAAGTTTATTGGAGTGTGTCCTCAAGATGCTGCGATATATAAGTTCCTTACAGGAAGGGAAAACATCGAATTGTTTGGCAATTTACACGCCATGGACAAAAAGGAATTAAAACAAAGAGTAGATGAACTTCTAAAAGCAGTTACTTTCACTGAGGCTAGTAAAAGGAAGGCAAAGGGTTACAGTGGCGGTATGCTTCGACAAATAAACTTGTTAATGGCATTAGTAAACAATCCCTATATTGTATTCCTAGACGAACCAACTGTAGGGATGGATCCTCGAGCCCGAAGAAAAACGTGGGACTTCATTGGTGCTCTTAAGGAGCAAAACAAAACAGTCATTTTAACAACTCATTATATTGAAGAAGCAGAAGCGCTTAGTGATACAGTTGCGATTATAGATTATGGAGAATTAATTGCTATGGGCTCTCCTAAAGAGTTAATGGAGAAATACGAGTCAAAAAACCTTGAAAAGGTGTTCATGAAAATTACGGGAAGAAGAATAATGGAGGGGGCTTAAAAATGAACGTGCAAAGAATATCTGCTCTGGTAAAAATGGAATTAAAGAAGATAATCCGAGAACCCGCATATCTATTTATGATGTTATTATTTCCTCTCGTGCTTACTTTATCGTTTGGATTGGGATTTGCTACAATGCCCAGTGCGGTCCCTGGAAAGACTCAATTTGAATTCATGGTTCCAGGATTATTTGGTTATGCGTGTATTTTCATCATCATGTCCGTTGCTCAAGCTTTTTCAGACGATCGAGAACAAGGATTATTGAAAAGAATAAACGTAACTCCAACAACGTCCGGAGAATTTATGGGAAGTAATTTGATTACATACACGTCATTATCTGTATTACAAGTAGCGATAGTGGCTATTAGTGCATTTCTCATGGGTTATCGAGCTCAAGGTGGAGTTGCAGGATTGATTTTAGCATTTCTTTTTGTAATGATTCTCTCTCTATGTTCCGTAGGATTAGGACTTATAACGGCTACAATTGCAAAGAGTTCAGAAGCTGCGACTGGAATTTCATTCATATTTATCTTGCCGCAAATGTTTTTCGGAACCTTTATTCCCATAAATGAGACAACGAGACCGATTGCCATGTTTTTACCGAGTTATTACGTGACAGATGCCATAACAATGATATTTAATGGTGTAGCGTTAACAGATTTAAATATTTGGTTCGATTTAATCGTCGTTTTGGTAATAAGCCTTGTAATAGTGATTGTCGGTATAGGATTGTTCAAAAGATATGGAAAAGCATAATCTAATTTTTTATTTCTTTTTTTTCTCTTATTTAGGATTTAGATAATATTTTATAGGGACATTTTCTCTAAATTTATAATAAAATAATGAGTTTTTGAAAAAGTTGCATCTAGTTCTCACATATTTCCACCGAATACAAGGTCCATCTATTTTTCTTTCATTCCCCGATGCGAAATTAGAAGAAGACATAATCAATAAACTCATGAAATTTTTTGACTTGGACATAAATGAAACTTTTTTTGAAATCATTCTGATTAATAAGAAAAAAAGAATTCTCAAC
>Ga0180438_10005421_pt1 | contig 17751 bp, 22 predicted proteins | sample SS_ome_12_FD_132455 | JGI IMG/M metagenome (GOLD analysis project Ga0180438, IMG submission 132455) | Hypersaline lake sediment archaeal communities from the Salton Sea, California, USA - SS_3_D_2 metaG | ecosystem: Environmental > Aquatic > Non-marine Saline and Alkaline > Hypersaline >...
TATACTTTCGGTGATTGTTCCCAAATTTAAAAGAATCGCACCTGGAATGATAATCATTCTGCCGTTAAATTATTCTGCCATATAAATAAATAATCGTATTTAAACTATCACGTTATTATGAAAAATTAAAATTCCTCTGTCTAAAGACTTGACATTCTTAAAAATCTCTCTGCGAACCTCTGCGGTCTCTGCGCCTCTGCGTTTTAGGATTTTTCGTCGATTTAACTTAACGTTGTAATACTAGTGTTTATATGAAAACTGAGAGAAACTGTCATTCGGCTGCGATCCAGCCAGAATGACAGGCGGGGGAAGACCTTCAATATTTCTTCGACTAAGACGTTTGTACCGCTTCAAAACCCCGATGATCAAGCCAAAAAACATCGAAAGTCTGGATCGAGACGGAGACCCTCACGGTTGCATTCGCACGATGTGAGAAAGGGAACGAGAGGTGGCAACCGAACGTTGAAATATTATTCAACCGTACCAGTTTTTAATCTTGAACAGGAGTATAATATCCAGCGCCGTGAATTTTTAAAAAACAGCGGATTGGGGGCAATCGCCCTGGCATTGATTGGTGTGACTTACCAGTGTCGTAACCGGCCCGAATTACCCAACTTTGTCTTCATTCTGGTGGATGATCTCGGCTGGAAAGACGTGGGATTTATGGGCAGTCAATTTCACGAGACCCCTCAGATTGATCAACTGGCGCGCGAAGGGATTTATTTTACCAATGCCTATACCAACGCGCCCAATTGTGCCCCCACTCGAGCCTGCCTTTTATCAGGACAATATATGTCGCGGCACGGAATTTACACAGTTGGGAATTCGGAAAGAGGCAATCCAAAATTTCGGAAGCTCATTCCCACACCCAATCAAACCGTGATGAATCCCGCTAATCTCACCCTGGCCGAGGCCCTCAAAATGCGGGGATACGCTACCGCCAGTATTGGAAAGTGGCACCTGGGAACTGATCCCGAATCCGGTCCCCTCGTTCAGGGTTTTGATTTGAATCTGGCCGGCAATCAGGCCGGAGCCCCGCGCACCTATTTCAGTCCTTATCGCAACAAAAATCTAACTGACGGCCCTGAAGACGAATACCTGACCGATCGGCTGACCTCCGAGGCGCTGCGTTTTATTGACGCCAACCACCACCGGCCGTTTTTTTTATACCTCCCCCATTTTGCCGTCCACACGCCGATTCAGGCCCAACCAAAACTGATTGAGAAATATAAGAATAAACCGGCTACGAATGGCCAGAACCACCCGGAATATGCGGCGATGGTGGAAAGTGTGGATGCGAGCGTGGGGCGAATTTTGGATCAATTAACGGAGCATCATTTAAATGAGAAGACACTGGTAATTTTTTTCTCGGATAATGGCGGTCACGGCAATTTTACCTCTATGCAGCCGCTGCGAGGTTCGAAAGGGCAGCTTTATGAAGGCGGAATTCGGGTGCCGTGCATCTTCCGCTGGACCGGTACTATTCAACCGGGGCAGGTGTGTCACACGCCGATCATTGGCCTTGATTTTTTTCCGACGCTGCTGGAATCCGCCGATATTTCAATTCCCGAAGATAAAATACTGGATGGCGTGAGTCTGTTACCGCTCATTAAATCCGGCGCCAGCTTGGAACGAGAAGCGCTTTACTGGCATTTTCCGGCTTATCTGGAACCTTATAATGCCAGTCAATTACCCTGGCGAATAACACCGGCCGGCGCGGTTCGAAAAGGTGACTGGAAATTACTCGAATTTTTTGAAGATGGCCGGCTGGAATTATACAACTTAAAGACCGACATTGGTGAAACGAAAAATTTACTAAATGAGAATCCCGAAAAAGCTCAGGAGCTGTACGCATTAATGAAGAATTGGCGGCAGGAACTCCAAGCCCCTGTACCCATCGAATTGAATCCGCTTTATGATGCTTCGGCTGAACCGACGCTGGAGAATAACCGGTAACTCAGTTAAAAATGAAGGAATGCGGTTTCAAACTGCCAACGGATGAGGAGCCAACGGATTTTGAATATTGCTTTGTTCCTTCGATCTTGAGGCGTGATTTTTTACAATTAACAAGAAATCCAGGCGTCCGTTGGTTGTTTAGCCGTTGGTCCCTCATCGGTTGGTTAAATGCAACCAACGAACATCATCTTCATGTTTAGGAAGTGAGATTAAATAACTTTCCCTTATGAAATATCGGTGTCAAATAAAAACAACACCTTACTGGTTTAGTATGAGTGAGTTGTTTTATCTCACCTCCTTAAAAAAATTTCTAAAGTTGTAATATTAGTTAACCAAAAGGTTCGCCTCATGCCTGAACTCCCGGAACTGGAAGTCTGGAAAAGCATTCTTGCCGAACGAATTCTCAACGTGCCGATCAAAACGGTGATTGTGAAAAAACCAATGGTATTTCGCTGTTTGATCGAGTTATTTAAAACCGAATTATTTGATGATTTGGGGCTTGAACCACTTACGCCTGATTTTACGCGTGAACGGTTTCAAAACCAGATGCGTTCTCGTCGGGGCATGATTAAAAATGTTTTAACCAATCAAAATTTCATTGCCGGTATCGGAAATGCATACGCCGATGAAATTTTATTTAATGCCGTTATTTTACAGTTAAGAAAGGCTTCATCCCTTAGCGTCGATGAAATTAACCGCCTTTATGAGAGTATTGGTTCGGTTTTAATGGAGGCGATGCAAATGATTCGGCAGCACCTCGATACGGATCTTCAACTAGTGCGCTGTTTCATAAGTTTTGAACCTAAAATTGGCAATTCAAGACTTGAGGATTTTTCATTATTTCCACTCGCAGAAAAATTTTATTTTCACACGGAGACACCGAGAAAGCAGAGGTTCACGGAGTTTGCATTCTTATTTTTTCTCCGTGTTTGCTCCGCGTTCTCTGTGTCTCCGTGTGAAAATTAATCTGAAATATTTGCACTTCGGGACGCTGGGAATCTTAATATTTTATAAATCTCAAACTGCCATAATAAGCAACAAAATTTATGAAACAAGGCACTAGAAAAAAGAGATTTTTAGAGATTCACAACTGATGGGGGCAACCGTGTTCCCATTGTGGTACCGCTATTTCAGAGTTGAAGCCCGATGGGAAGGCTACTAATTTTTGTCAGCAGTGAGGAGGTGCGGAGGGACGGAAATCGAATAATTGAATTTCTAAAATCAGAATTATCAAGAGAAGTAGAGACGCACGGCCGTGCGTCTCTACAATTTTTAATATGAAAGGAAAAAAAATGCAGAGACCGATCATGCTTTTCTTTTGTTTCTTTTTAAACGTGACGACCCTGCTGGCACAACCTGAACAAAAGCCGCGGGGTGAACTTTGGCCGGAAATCGAGCCCTATCAAAAGGATTACCTGAAGGTTTCGGAGTTGCATCAAATCTATTACGAATTGTGTGGGAATCCCCAGGGCAAACCGGTTTTCGCCTTGCACGGCGGGCCTGGTGGCCGGTGTTCACCTTACATGCGCCGTTTTTTCAATCCCGAAAAATTTCTCATCATCTTGCATGATCAACGGGGTGCTGGCCGGTCAAAGCCGTTTGCCGAGATTCAGGAAAATACCACCCAGCACCTGGTAGCCGACATCGAACGCCTGCGTCAGCATTTAAATGTTGGGAAAATAATACTATTTGGTGGCTCCTGGGGATCGACGCTGGGATTGGCTTTCGCGGAAACATATCCGGAGAATATCAGCGGCCTGGTGTTACGTGGTATTTTCACGGCTACCAGTGAAGAAATTGATCATTTTTATCACGGTGGCGTGCGAAAATTTTTCCCGGAGATTTACGATAAATTTACCGAGGCACTGCCCAATCCGGAACAACAGCCTCGGCCGGCGTATTTAATCGAATTAATCCAACACGGGGATTCTAGTGCGCAAGCTAAATACAGTCGACTGTGGGCGGAATATGAAATCAAGTTGTCCAGCTTGCATTTTCCGGATGAACAAATGGAATCCATTTTTCATGATTTCAATCCACGGGCATTTGCCGTGTTAGAAAATTATTATATGGCGCACGGCTGTTTTTTAGAGGAGGGCCAACTGCTGAAAGAAGCCCCGAAAATTAAACATATTCCGCTGGTAATGGTCAATGGTCGCTATGATATGATTTGTCCGCCGGTGACGGCTTATCAGCTTCATAAAATCTTGCCAAATTCCAGGCTCATTATTGCCGAGTCAGCCGGTCACTGGATGGGCGAAAAGCCGATTGAAACCGAATTGATTCAGGCAATGCGGCAGTTTGAGTAGGATTTTATTATGCCGTCGGGGACGGAAATAGGGAAAGTGTATCCCCTCAAGCACAGCGGGTAAGACCTTCGAAGTTTTAAAGGTTGTCAATTGAAGTCGAAATTTGATGGCCGAATCTGTTTCATCAATTATATCCATTGAGCCGATGAAATTATACTGTCGGGTGGTACGAATTATTTTTTCCTTGAGCTCGATAAGCATCATTTATTTTCCCTAATCAAATCGAAAGGGCAAATATGAAACTGGAGTTGTTTTTAATTCTAAGCATAATGCTGGTTTTCGTTGGGTACAAACTAAAAATTTCAGTAAAAATTGGCATCAAAAATATATGCAAAAATTCCTTTTTCTGGCAGAATGATTTTTATTAAAATTTAATTTAATAAATAACTCGAATTAATGGTAAAAAATCTTTATCAGACAATTATTTTATTGATTTTACAAATAACAAAACCAATTGCCTTTATTGGCGGCTTTATCTCTTAATTATTCTGCCATTTAAGAAATTATTTTAAAACGAGATTGTGTTTGTATCTTATTAAAAAGCATTCATTTGTAATTTTCTCTATTGAAAAGGTACTTCCGAAATTATTAGTTTGCACCCGTTTTCGTTTCGATGCAGGCGTTCGCCCAAAAAAGCGGCGACATCGTCTTTTAAAAGCAATTGATCAATGCCTCGAGTCCCACCGGGCTAACAAATCAATTCCAGGCCGGTGAGCGGCTCTATTCGGTTGCATTCTTAGAGAAGAGCATTTTAGAAATGAACGGAAAGGAATTGGTAAAGAATGTTTCCGTGGAAATATTTATTTTTGTACTAAAAGCGGCGGTAATGCCGAAATCTGACCTCATCGATAAAAAGCTGGAAGCGGCGGAGATGATCACGGCTTTTAAAGCTTCTCAGACCTGCCAGGACCGGTTGAAAGGGCAAATTTTGCGCGTTATCATTATTGATCCTGATTGGATGATTCGGAGAAATCAACTAACCGGAGTTATTCTGCACCGATACATTCGGGCGGCTATTGCCGTAAAAACAGTGACGGCACCTGCACGGTTTGGCAAAACGTAACCTTTCAGCAAGATTACGGAAGTGATAAATTTCAAAAAACGAAATTTGACAGCATTGGTAAAGGCTGGTGAACTGTTACAAAAAAACAGGTTTGTCATTCCCGCATGATTTAAGCGAGAATCCATTAAATCAAAGGTCTAATAGAGGCCGGGAAGCTTGTCCCCGAACACTTTTATCGGGGAAGCATTCGGGCATGACAGGGCGGGGAAATCTTATGAAACTAAATGTTATGATTGTGATTGAAATGTCCAATTTATACTCGAGAGAAAGACAAAATGGATGTGCAATTTTTAAAGGAAATTATCAGGAAGAAGAATTCAGAAAAAAACAGGTAAAGGTAATTATTCATGCCAATCTATAAATACAAATCGTTTGAAGCGGCAGAAAAAGCTTTGTGGAATCTAAACCCCGATGAAAATTATTTGAAACGAGTCGCGGAACTCTGGGAATTTGCCAATGAACTGAATCCAATTAGCTACCCGCCGGGAATATTCAAATTTAAAACTATTGAAGAAGCGAACCGACATCGCGAAGCGATAGAAATTGCTCATGCCAGGCGATTAAGAGCAATGAGGGAGACCGGTAAAAGAGAGCTTTTTTAAATACAATAAATCATTAGTATAAAAAAATTATCCGTATTTTAGGTTGAATTTTAATCTGTTTTTGATTAATATTAATGGGGCTTGATTTCCCACCGATATTTTAGGAAGTGAGCTTAAATAATGTCTGAACGAAAAGTCCCTAATCAGATTTACAAAATAATTGTAAAAAATCAAGAAAAGTTATTAAGGAGTTGGAATGAATACTTTAGTGATTGAATATGAAGCCATGAAGGCTATAAATGTCTTAATTGATGAGGATACAATAACTGTTGATCTTGTTGACGGGCGAACAATTTCTGCCCCCATCGTTTGGTATCCAAGACTGGTATACGCAACTTCCGAAGAAAAAAATAACTGGCGTTTAATTGGAAACGGGGAAGGAATTCATTGGGAAGATTTAGATGAAGACATCAGCATTGAAAACCTTTTACTCGGTAAACCGTCAGGAGAAAGTCAACAATCATTTAAGAAGTGGTTAGCAAAACGTTCAGCAAGACTTGCCTGAAAGGAGAATTATGCATACAGTCAAATTCTCGTACAGTAAGCCGGCGGGTGACCGGCGGCATTATCTGAACGAAGCTGATGTTTCGGTCCTGCTGAGTCGACTTCCTTATGAAACCTGGCAGCCACTCAAAGCCGTCCATTTCAACGATCAAGGTCGAGGGGTTCGTACCCTGGGCTACGTCACGGCGGGTCACCGGGAGATTGCTATCTGTGCGCTGCCACCTCAGGTAAGTCTGACACGCTTCCTCAAACGTCGCTACAAGGAGTCACCGGCCGAGTTTGGCGCCCAGCGTGGTAAGCAATGGCCGCTGCTGGCCGTTCGGCGCTACCTGCTCTATGATGTATTTCTTCACGAGTTGGGTCATCTCCAGATCGTGGACCCGACGAATAAGGACCCCCAGAAGCGGTATGCCAGTCAACACAAGGCACAAGAATTTGCACTCCACTGGCGCCGAACCCTCTGGAAAAGCGACTTCGATCATCCCGATCCGGTACACAATCGTCCTTCGAAAGAGGAGCTTGAGGCACTATAGGACGGGAATCCTCTCACTCAAAAAATACGTCTGGCGCAAAAAGAACCAGAGCCGCTACCCGTCAGTATAATCACTTTGACAAGATGGCAAGCTTGTATTATGTATTTGTTTATAAGGCGCGATAATGAAACAACCATCGAAAAGATTAAACACCGCCGTTATTATTATTTTTTTCTTTTCCGGTATTGCCGGACTCATTTATGAGATTGTCTGGGTTCGCTTTCTGACCATGTTTGTTGGCGGAAGCGCGTTTTCCGTGAGTATCGTCCTCACGATATTTATGGGCGGTTTAGCCCTGGGCAGCGGAATCGCCGCCAAACTAACCGACCGATTGATGCGTCCGCATCAAATGTTAAAAGCCTACGGACTGATTGAACTAGCTATCGCGGTGTACGGCATTTTTTTTCTTTGGATCATGTCCGCTCTCAATCCTTTTTATGCCCTGCTTTATCATAATCTTTCCCACAACTATCTGCTTTACAACATTGTGAGTGCCATCATTTCCATGCTGGTTCTCCTGATTCCGACGACGCTGATGGGAGCAACGTTACCGGTTTTATCAAAATATTATATGGTTTCGAAATCGGATTTGGGCGCCAGGACCGGCCGCTTATACGGCGTAAATACGCTGGGAGGTGCACTTGGCGCGTTATCGGCGGGTATTTTCCTGATCCATTATTGGGGTGTTCTGACCACATTGTATACGGCCGTTGCCATTAATCTTATAATTGGTTTGTTTTGTTATTTGTATGCCAGTAAACAGGCGACCACTAAAAGCATTTTCAAAGCCGTGCTTGGAAAAGTTGATAAGCCTAAGCCAGCCAGGAATCCCAGGACAATCCTGTACGCCGTATTAATCGTTTCTGGATTCTGTTCAATGGCGTATGAAGTCATCTGGACCAAATTGTTAGGCTTGTTAGCCGGCCCAACGACTTACTCATTTTCAATTGTGCTGTTTACATTTATTGTCGGATTAGCCCTGGGCAGTATTTTCTTTGGATATGTCGTTGATAAAACAAAGCACAGAATTTTTTTATTGGTTTTCACCCAGTTATTGGCGGCACTGTTGGTATTGGCTACCAGTCAAATCATGGGAAACTCAAATTTGTTCTTTGCGAAATTATTATATGAAAACCGCACCAATTTCGTACTCATTGAAATATTGAAGGCGCTCTCATTATTTTCCTTTATGATCCTGCCGACAATGTGTTTAGGGGCGGTATTTCCAATCATCATAAAAATGCAAACGGAAACTATCGAAAGCATCGGCAACACGGTTGGTCGCCTTTATGCCGTCAACACGATTGGGGCGTTGTTGGGATCATTTTGTGCCGGTTTCTTTTTCGTGCCCTTGTTTGGTAAAAATTTAAGTCTGTCGATATTGATAATTTTACAAACCGCCACGGCCTTGTTGGTTTATGTTTTTTATACTCAGAAAAAATTCTCTCTCATTTATATCGGCAGCGCGTTGGTCGTCTTACTCGCACTTATATTTCCACGCTGGAATCCGAGCTATTTTATTCACGGCCGGTATTTGCGATTTAATGCACAAGAGCAACTGTTCAACAACAACTCGTACCCGAAATTGCTTTTTAACGGGCAATCCATTCTCAAGTCTGAATTTAGGGAGCCGGATATTTTATATTTCAACGATGGCATTGGCGGTTTTGTGGCGGCCTGCCAGTCGATAAACAGCTTAGGCGTCCGCAACATTTATCTCTCCAGTAGCGGTAAAATGGAAGGCTCCGTTCACGGTGACTGGAGTACAATGGGTTTGCTGGCCCATTATCCCTTATTATTGCATCCTAAGGCCGAAGAGGTGCTGGTCATTGGATTGGGCACCGGCATCACGGCCGGCGAAGCGCTGTACTACCCGATTAAAAATCTCGATGTGGTTGAAATAAGTCCCGAAGTGGTAGAAGCCAGTCAATTTTTCCAGTCCGTCAATAATGATGTTTTAAATGATTCGCGAACCACCCTTTTAATCCAGGATGCCCGAACCCATCTGACCCTCTCCGACCGCCAATATGATGTGATTAGTTCCGAGCCATCCAATCCGTGGGTCGCTGGAGTGGCCAACCTTTATACAAAGGATTATTTTGAGAAGGTAAAAAATCATCTTAAGCCGGATGGTATTTTTGTGCAGTGGTATCACGCCTACCAATCTGACTGGGAGATTTTCGCCCTGGTTGGCCGGACCATTACCGCCGTATTTCCGAATACGATCTTAATAAAAACCAAGAAAATCGGTGGTGATTTTTTGTTTATCTCATTTAAAAATAATTCTCAAAAATTCGATCCGGCAATCATAAATAACAATCTTCAATATGCCAATGCTTCGCCGAATATTTCCATTGAAAAATATCAAGTATTGTATCCTTTAATTGTCGCGGAAAATACCGACTCCATGTTCGGAACCGGCCCGACTCACACCGACACGCAGCCGTACCTGGAATATCAGGCTCCTTATTATATGTATAATGATAGTTTATCGTTATTAAACAAAATTGAGGAGCGCCGAAAAATCACCCCTGAAACCGCTTCGATTTTGAAAAAATTTGCAGAGGTTGAATATCAAATTGCCTATATCCGATTTCTGGCATCAATGAACGAATTTAATTTCAATGACGTTAACCGCTCTCAAGCGACAGCAGCACAACTGGCAAAGTTACGGAGTATTGAAAGTTCATTTTACAGCCGAAATATTATCCCTTACTATTTTATCACGGACTCATCTTCCCTGAAATTGTGCTTACAAATTCATGAAAATAAATTTATTGAATTCATAAAACAAGCGGAATACAAAAAATACCCCGGTCATATTATTGCATCCGCCTATTTTGATTTGGGTAAACTTTATGGAAGTATTTTTAAATACCAACAGGCGTTGCCGTGCCTAACCCGAGCCTACCAACTGGATCCCGCTAATGCCCAAATTCAAACAACACTGGCTTTCTGTTTTGAGGAACTAAAGCAATACCGTAACGCGATTAAAATTCAAAGTAAATTACTGGAACGTTATCCGCGATCGGTATCAATATTATCAGCATTAGCCATGAATCATTTAAGATTAAGAACCGGAAATAAAATCAATAAAAGCGATGTCGAAATAGCATTGAAATATGTGAATACAGTTTTAGAAATTGAGCCGGGTAATTCGAAAATGAAGCAAATCCGGACACAAATTAGGCGGTATTTAAATCGTAGGTCGTGAAAAATCTTTTTGCTTTAAATAAAATTGCAAAATTACCTGAACAAAAATTATCTGAAGTTGATAGTTTCATTCAAAAAATATTTTTACAATTAAAGTTCGAGAAACCGAAACCCGAGAATTTAAAAGGGATTTGGAAAAATAAAGGATTTGAAAAGCTAGCAGATTTAGATGCAGAAATAAAACAGATTCGAAATGAATTAAATGAGTCAATAGAAAGAAAGGTTCTTTAAAAATGCAGTATTTATGGGACACAGTAACGATAGTTCGTCATTTTACGGAAATAGGCAATCTGGGTAAGAAAGCACAAGAGATCCTAAATTGCGCCGAAAATTCATTCCTAATTTCTGTCGTCAGTTTATATGGAGATACTTTATCTTTCGGAAAAACGAAGAATTGATATAGATTTAAAGGAAAATTTAATCAGGAGTAAATGAGATGAGTACTTTAACTATTGAAGCATCGGCTACAAAAGTATGGTTTGATCAATATAATATGGGGGTAAATTTTGTGGATGGAAGGCAGTTATCAATTCCCTTAGAATATTTCCCAAGACTTCTTAAGGCAAGTCCAAAGCAAAGAGAAAAATATGTATTAAGTGGCAATGGGACCGGAATACATTGGGAAGAAATTGATGAAGATATCAGTGTTCCTGGATTATTACTAGGGGAAAAAAGATCTAACATATTATAAATCAAAAAATAGTTTAATAAAATAGTTCTAATTTCATGCTGAACAAAATTTAGGGATAACTATATGAAGACACTTAGTATAAGCTTTGAATTGCCAACAATCGTTGCCTCGCAAGCCGGTTTAGACCTTGATAATATCAATCAAGATGTAAAGCGAATGGTTGCGCTGTTTCTTTATGAACATAAACGTATTTCCTTAAGCAAAGCCTGTGAAATAGGTAACATGAATCTATGGGAATTTTTTGAACTCAATAAACAGTTGAAAATTCCAATTCACTATAAACACGATGATTTAAGGAAAGATATGGAGAAATTAGTAAATGTATAAATTAGTAATTGCAGATTCATCTTGTTTGATCGGCTTAAGCAGAATCGGGAAATTGGAAGTTTTACGTGAGCTTTTTGGTAAAATTGTAATCCCAGAAGCCGTTTATATGGAAGTTGTAATTCGGGGCGAAGGCAGGAAAGGGGCGGAAGAAGTAAAAAAAGCCATTTGGATTGAGAAAAAAAAGGTGAAAGATGAGTTAGCGGTCAAGGCAATAAAAATTAATTTAGGAATAGGTGAGTCAGAAGCAATTGTGTTGGCTGCTGAATGCAATGCAGATTTCATAATACTTCACGATTTAAAAGCTCGTCAAACAGCAGAAGAATTTTCTTTAGAAGTTATTGGAACAGTGGCAATTCTAAAAAAAGCTCAAGAAAAAGAAATAATTGAAAATTTACCAATTATTCTTGAAAATTTACGTAATGCCGGTTTCTATTTTATGTTTTAATATTCATTGACATTTATCAAAAACAAAACGGAGGTAAATTATGGGAAAAAAGGGGATTGAAATTTTAGGCGTCGATCTCGAAAAGCTGATTCAAATGCTGAATGAAGCCCTCAGCGAAGAATGGCTGGCATTTTATCAATATTGGATTGGCGCTCGAATGATGGAAGGTCCGATGAGAAGTGAAATTGAACCCGAGCTGCTTGTTCATGCGAATCAGGAATTGAATCATGCCGTTATGGTTGTCGAGCGAATTATTCAACTGGATGGGATACCCGTGCTAACGCCTGCCGAGTGGATGAAATTGAGCAATTGTGAATATGAAGTACCGTCTGATCCCTACGTCGAAACCATCCTTAACCAAAATTTAAATGGCGAACGCTGCGCAATCCAACGGTATAAAGGAATCGCCGATTTTACCAGTGGTAAAGATCATACCACCCATCAAATCGCCACAACTATCCTGAATGAAGAGCTGGAACACGAGCAGGACATTGAAGACTGGATCGCTGATATTCAACGAATGAAAGAGGATATTAAAAAGCTTAGATTATAATATTGAGGCGGTGAGATAAAATAACTTACTCATACTAAAACCAGTAAAATGTTATTTTTATTTAGCTGCAATACTTCAAATGGGAAAGTTATTTAATCTCACCGCCTGAAGGTCTGCATGAATCTTTAATCGCTAACAAGTATATATTAGATTTAAATGCTTTCGTAATTATTAAGACAAGCCTGTCAAATCATTGCTTTGGAGGTGCTTATGAGCGAAGAAATAAAAGCCGGCTGTGCCCGTCCCACCGGAGGGCCGGTTGGTGAGCCCATTGAAAGCAATCAACAAAATGAAAAACCAATTGCCAAGGAGGAAATGACAATGATTAAAGTCGGTCAAAAAGCTCCGGATTTTACCGCCCCCGCCTATCATCAGGGCAAATTCATTAATGTGAAATTGTCCGATTATCTGGGCAAGTGGGTCGTGTTGTGTTTTTATCCCGGTGATTTTACCTTTGTCTGAGCGACGGAAATCTCGGCGGTCGCCGAGAAACACTCTGAGTTTCAGAAACTGGGCGTTGAAATTTTATCAATGAGTATTGATAGCATTTTTGTTCATAAAATGTGGAATGACAACGAATTATCCAAAATGGTTAAAGGGGGCGTCCCCTTCCCGATGATGTCCGATGCCGGCGGGAAAGTAGGAACGGTCTACGGGATCTATGATGAAAATGCCGGTGTTGAAACCCGCGGCCGATTTATCATCGATCCCGACGGCGTAATCCAGGGATATGAAGTGCTCACGCCGCCGGTGGGCAGAAATGTCAGTGAATCGCTCCGACAGATTCAGGCCTTTCAACTGGTAAGAAAGAGCAAAGGCACCGAAGCCACCCCCTCCGGTTGGAGACCAGGAAAAATGACGCTTAAACCCGGGCCTGAACTGGTCGGAAAAGTGTGGGAAGTGTGGAAAACGGAGATGGCGTTTGATTGATGATTAAATTCAGTTATTGTAATATACTTGTTAATTTTTAATTTTTTCATGCAGACCTTCGATTTTTATTATTTAATGATGTTGACTTAGAAATAAATTCTTGAATTAATTGCACCGCTATTTGTTATTGAAATTATTGGCTTCAACCCTACCAAAACTTATTTAAATGATGAAGGCCAGATGCGCTACTTGCTTATTTTCTGCTTATTCATTAGCCCCCCCGTAAGCGGCTATCAGTCGGTGGGGACTGACTCCACGATTGATATGATGACCTGGAATATTAAAACCTTTCCAGTGGCGGGCGCGACCACGCTGAATGAGGTCAAAAAAATCATTCAGGATCTCGAAGTTGATCTGATTGCCGTGCAGGAGATTAAAAATGCGAATGATTTTAATCGCCTGCTGGCTTTAATCCCGGGCTGGCGCGGCATTCTTTCTCCTCATGCTTATGCCGATGGTTCTTATGATAAAGTAGGAATCATTTATAATGAAAATAAAATTGCGGTTGCTGGTCACCGCCTAATCCTCACCGAGGACGGTTACAATCTGCCCCGGCCGCCAATGGAATTCACGCTCACGGCCCATGAAAATCAGATCAGCTTTGATTTCAAACTAATTGTGCTGCACCTGAAAGCCTTTTCTGACCCCGTGTGTGAGGAACGTCGTCGTCAGGCAATGATTCAACTTAAAAATTATCTCGATGAGCAACTGATGCTTTCACCCGAAAAGGATTTTATTATGCTGGGCGATTTTAATGATGAACTGGAGGATCCGCCGTCCAGCAATGTATTCTTACCGTTGTCACAGGAAACCCGCTACTACACCTTTTTGACTACCCCGCTGGCTGGTCTAAAAGGTTCTTATATCTTCTGGTCCACTCCGAGTTTGATCGATCATATCCTGATTTCGGGAGATGCCCGCACAGAATACGGTTTCGCTGGCAAAACCGACGTGCTTTACCTTGACCAAGAAAACTCCCAATATTCGCGGATTGTCTCTGATCATCGGCCGGTGCTGGCCCAATTTAGCTTTGTCACTGAACCATCCAAAGTCAACATTTACCCTATTGCCAAACTGCATGAGCGATTCAACACATTGAACGGACAGACCGTTTCTGTGCGCGGCATCGTTACCCTCGGCGCCGGGATTTTAAATCCAACCCACACGCTGGCGTACATTCAGGACTCCTCGCTGGCCGGTATTAGCATTTTCAAAAATAATGAAATACTCACCGATTTCCAACGCAATACCCGGGTCGAAATTACCGGCAAATTGTCCGACTATTTCGGATTGCACGAAATTCAATATCAATCACATCGGGTGTTAGCCACCGGCCAGGAGTTGCCAGAACCGCTGTTCGTTTCGACTGGTTCAGTCAGTGCTACCCCAAATCAGGGGCGGTTAGTGCAAATCAGGGGAAAAATCGGCACTATTTCCGGTACAGCCGATCAATTATGGGAAATCGATGATGGCACCGGATGCGCCGACGTCTTCTTCGATCAGGATGCCCGCTTTGACCTGGCGCAATTTTCTGTAGGGGACTGGATTCAAATCATTGGTGTGAAATCGGTTTACCAGGGACAGGGCAGAATCATTCCGGGCTATCAGGAGGATCTTGATACTACCTCAACGGCATTCGTTCCAGCGGGTTTGCCCAGTGAATTAAACGAACCGCCGATCATTAAAAATTATCCAAATCCGTTCAATACGACCACCACGATCTCAATTCACCTGCCCGCGCCGGCGGCAACGTTAAAGCTCACGATTTTTAATTACCTCGGCGAGAGCATCGAAACCCGTCTCTTCAGACATTTACCCGCGGGTTACCTTGAATTTGTGTGGTCGGCCGATCAATGGCCCAGTGGAATTTATCTGGTACAAATAACAGCCGGGAACCATACCGGATTCCGTAAGCTTTTATTGGTGCGGTAAGGTCTTATTAATCGAGAGATGCTCGTTAAGGTTTATTATGTAACATTAAAACGTCGGGTACCTCGAAAAATTTTTACCCTCACCCCAACCCTCTCCCAAGGGGAGAGGGCGTCTGGCTCCCTCTCCCTTTGGGAGAGGGTTGGGGTGAGGGCAAAATTCGATGAAGGTACAAGATTTCAATGTTACAAAATAAGCCTTAACAAGGATAACTTTATCGTTTCAAATATTGGTGTCAAATAATCGACAGGAGAATATTATGGGCAACAATACTTCTGAAAAAACCAGTATCTTGATCAAATTATTACATTATCCCGTCTTATTTTAGGGATGCTGCTGGTGCGGTGGATTTTTGGCATTGATTTCAGCCGTCTCAGCAAAATCGGATTTGAGGGGATTGAATTCTACGAGCAACGTGAAGAAAAAACGATAAATATCATTGCCGAGTTAGAAGCCAGCATCAGTGATCTAACCACAAAGGTTGAGTTTTTACAAAAAGAACTATCTGCGGGAAAGGAGCGCGACTTGAATAAACGAGAAGTAGCTAATTTTGAAGGTACCCAGACGGTTTCCAAACAGGCGGCCCAACTGGCGAAGTCATTTCGACCAGAAGATAAATCGCTGATTAAAGATAAAACCGGGTTTATCTGGATTGGCAATTTTAATCAACAATCCCAAAAGTGGGACAAACCCATGCTGGCCTGGCTCGATGGAAAACCACTTAGCCAACCACCCCAGGAGCTGCAGATTAATACCCAATTCAAGGTACTGGGAAACATGATCTTGCGGGATGGTCAGCCACAAAATGATACCCAATATTATCGTAGCGTGAAAAGTCTTGGCGTGATTCCACAGGGAACCATCATCACCTTGCTCGAAAAGCCCGTCGGCATTGATCGTGAATTTGCGATGCAGTACTGGGTGAAGGTGGAGGTGAATGAATAACACGCTTTGGGGATTTAAATTTATCAGCGAAATAATTACAAATGAATAATCTACAAAAGAGAAACAAAAAGATAATAAGATTATTAAATCTAAATTTCTCCTATAAAAGAGTAGCGAAGTTGTATCAATTATCAGAGGGTTCAGTTCGTCAGATTTATAAACTTCATACAATTGAGAAAAAGAGAAAGAAAATAAGAAAGCAATTATTTCGAGAGATTCGAAAGTCAAATGATACAGATAAAAAATGGCCGATGCCTGATTTTGTTGATTCATTAAAATTATCGTTACGAGCAAGAAAACTTTTGAAGAAATTTTATAAAAGTCATAACCAGACAGAGATCAGTCTAAATGAATTAATGGATTCATTATCACCTCAACCAGAATCTGAAAAAGTTGAATATCATACCATTCCGCTAATACATCAAAAACAATTGTGGAAAAAAACTTACTGGGAAATAGTTGAATGTCTTACCAGAACAAGATTGTGTGATAAATTTTCGAATGAATGGAAGAAAAGAAAGGTGATAATAAATAAGCTATTAGACGGATAGTCTAGTAACCAATCACAGCGGGCTCCTCGTAGCTGTCAGGCAAAGGTAAATTAATCATTAAATACGCCGAAGGCGTTACACATCACAGCCCAGGGTGCTTGCTTTTTAAGCACCCTGGGTAAAGCATTCAATTAAAATGAATCCCAACAGGATTCAACCTGGCATTTATACCAATGCTTTCCCCTTTTTTGAACCCTTTCGGGATTCTCGATTTGGATGATTTAATTCCCAGGGTTGAAAAGCACAACCCAGGGCTGCGGTGTTTAGGAGGTGAGATCAAATAACTTGCCCAATTGTAATAATGGTGTCTAATAAAAATAACACCTTACTGGTTTAATACGAGTTGGTTATTTTATCTCACCTCCTTAATCCGGTTCATCCGGTAAATCCGGTCAATTTTTTCATCGAATTGGGAGAACGGCACAACGCTGAAATCGATTCACCTTTTATGAAGCGCAATCGCCCTTTTTCTAAACTTCCTCGACTTTCCTGAACCCGCTTAGAACTTATGTCAGCCAGCGGCGAACTTTTGTCAGCGTGCGCTTCACTTTTGTGAAATGTCATCCCACTTTTTCAAAGTATCGTTCAACTTTTTTCAAATAAAAATGAAAATTCAATGACTTATCTACTTCCCACTATCAACCTGGAACTTGAAACCTGCAACTTGCAACTAAAAATTAAAACCGTTCATTTTTTTATTGACAATCACGTTAAAATTATTTAATTTCTTTCCAGCCAACTAACCATCCAGACCAAACAACGCGCCCTTCTCCATTGACACTTTGAAAAATTGAGTGTGATTTCAGTTACCCTTTATTTACTTTTCATTTCTTTTTGGAGGCAATGAAATTGCCAGACCAACCACCAAATACCATCCGGAACAAACCGAAGCTGCTGGACCAGGTACGGGCGGCCATTCGCAGGAAACATTATCGTTACGATCCCTCAAAGCATGAGTGTATCAAGACGATTGAATTAGTCATTGAGCGCAAAAACTGGATTCCCGATCCACAAAGAATTCCGCCAAACAAAATAATGAGCTTGAAAATAAAGTATGGTGAAGTTGAACTTGGCCGACAGGTTAAATCGTTGGGTGGCCGTTGGGATCGAAAACAAAGAGCCTGGAAATTACCTTTTAAATATGTTCAAATATTACAATTAGAGAATAGAATAAAAAAATGATAGTGAGAAAACGAAGGA